>OGZF01000751.1_pt1 | contig 26091 bp, 18 predicted proteins | sample 1576771 | NCBI WGS metagenome assembly OGZF01 (sample SAMEA3541536, study PRJEB24748) | human gut metagenome | biome: human gut; feature: human-associated habitat; material: faeces | place: China | collected 2012
CCGCCACAGATTGTGCTTGAGGTGGTGGCGGATGCGGCCTGCCTCGCACATGCCGCTGGCCGAGATGATGACCTTGGGCACCCGGTCGGCGTTGATCATCCGGGACTCATCGCTGGTCACGCTGACCTGCAGCCCCGGGAACTGGATGGGGTCGATGCCCTGGGCCAGCAGCGCCCGGGTATCCTCGTCAAAGCAGTCGGGGTCGGTATCTTTGAAGATGCGGGTCGCCTCAATGGCAAGGGGGCTGTCGATGTAGACCGGGAAATTGCCGTGGCCGGTGACCAGGCCCTCTTTTTTGATCTCACGGATAAAGTAGAGCAGCTCCTGGGTACGGCCCACCGCAAAGCTGGGGATGACCACATTGCCGCCCCGGTCAAAGGTGCGCTGCAGGATCCTGCTCAGCTCCCCCACATAGTCCGGGCGGGGACCGTGGCTGCGGTCGCCATACGTAGACTCCATAAACACATAGTCCGCGTCCCGGATCGTTGTCGGGTCCTTGATGATGGGCTGATGCTGGTTGCCGATATCCCCGGAAAAGACCAGCTTGGTGGTGGTGCCGCTCTCGGTGACCCAGATCTCGATGCTGGAAGAACCCAGCAGATGGCCCACATCGATGAAGCGGATCACAAGGCCCGGGGCCAGCTCGATCTTTGTGTTATACTCCATGCCCCGGAACAGCTGCATGGCCGCCTCGGCATCCTGCACGGTGTACATCGGCTCCACCGGCTCGGCACCGGCACGCTTCGCCTTGCGGTTCTTCCATTCAGCTTCAAACTCCTGAATGTGGGCAGAGTCCCGCAGCATGATGCTGCACAGCTGAGTCGTGGGCTTGGTGGCATAGATCCTGCCCCGGAAGCCGTTGCGCACCAGCAGCGGCAGCTGGCCTGTATGGTCGATATGCGCATGGGTCACCAGCACGCCGTCAATTTCACCCGGTGCCACAGGAAAGGGCTGGTTCTCGTAAACATCCTTCCCCTGCTCCATGCCGCAGTCGATGAGGTAGCGCTGCCCAGCTGCTTCCAGCAGGGTGCAGCTGCCCGTGACCTCGTGGTTGGCTCCCAAAAATGTGAGCTTCATAGATACACCTCCCAGTTCGGTTTTGCACCCTTAGTATAGCATAACTCGCCGCGTCCATCTGCCCAAATCGTGTGAAGAGTTATCGGGCAAAGCGCCGAAATTTTGAAAAAGTTTTTATACAATCTTGACAAACCACCCCCAACTGAGATAAACTTTATTCGTATGACGTAACTTCTACAGAGATTCAAAATAGAGAGGTAGTTATTTATGGTTCGTAACGATTTGCGCAACGTCGCCATTATCGCTCACGTTGACCACGGCAAGACCACGCTGGTGGATGCCATGCTGCGTCAGAGCGGCGCTTTCCGCGACAATCAGGTCGTGGCAGAGCGTGTCATGGACAGCGGCGATATCGAGCGTGAGCGCGGTATCACCATTCTGGCCAAGAACTGCTCCTGCACCTACAAGGGTGTCAAGATCAACATCGTTGATACCCCGGGCCACGCCGACTTTGGCGGCGAGGTCGAGCGCGTGCTGAAGATGGTCAACGGCGTGCTGCTGCTGGTGGACGCTGCTGAGGGCTGCATGCCCCAGACCCGTTTTGTTCTGCAGAAGGCTCTGCAGCAGAACCTGAGCCTGGTGGTTGCCATCAACAAGATCGACCGCCCCGATGCCCGCATCAAGGAAGTCATCGATGAGGTGCTTTACCTGCTGATGGATCTGGGCGCTTCCGATGAGCAGCTGGAATGCCCCATCCTGTTCTGCTGCGGCCGTCAGGGCACCGCAAGCCTGGACCCCGATGTGCCCGGCACCGACCTGATCCCCCTGTTCGACACCCTGCTGGACACCATCCAGCCTCCTCAGGGCGATCCCGAGGCTCCCTTCCAGATGCTGGTCTCCTCTGTTGACTACAACGAGTTCGTTGGCCGCATCGGCATTGGCCGCATCCAGAACGGCGTTGCCAAGGTTGGCGAGGAAGTGGTCGTTTGCGACTGGCACAACCCCGACCTGAAGATGCGCGGCCGCCTGACCAAGCTGTACGATTTCCAGGCCAATGGCCGCCAGCCCTGCGACAACATCACCGCAGGCGATATCGTTGCATTCTCCGGCCTGCCCGATGTCACCATCGGCAACACGCTGTGCGCTCCCTCTCAGGTTGAGCCGCTGCCCTTCGTGAAGATCAACGACCCCACCGTGGAAATGACCTTCTCCGTCAACGACAGCCCTCTGGCCGGCCGTGAGGGCAAGTACGTCACCAGCCGCCAGATCCGTGACCGCCTGCAGAAAGAGCTGCTGAAGGACGTTGCTCTGAAGGTGGAGGATTCTCCCACCACCGATTCCTTCCGCGTCATGGGCCGTGGTGAGATGCACCTGTCCATCCTGATCGAGACCATGCGCCGTGAAGGCTACGAGCTGCAGGTCTCTCCCCCGCATGTTCTGACCAAGGTCATCGACGGCAAGACCTACGAGCCCATGGAGCACGTTGTCATCGACGTTCCCACCCAGTATCAGGGTGCTGTGATGACCGGCCTGGGCCAGCGTAAAGCCGTTCTGCAGCAGATGGAGTCTCTGGGCACCGACCGTGTCCGCCTGGAGTTCCGGATGCCCAGCCGCGGCCTGTTCGGCTACCGCAACCAGTTCCTGACCGATACCCACGGTGAAGGCATCCTCAACCAGATCTTTGATGGCTACGATGTCTGGGCCGGTATGATCGCCAACCGTTCCACCGGTTCTCTGGTCAGCTTTGAGACCGGCGATGCCGTTACCTACGGCCTGTACAACGCGCAGCAGCGCGGCACCCTGCTGGTGGGCGCTGGCGAAAAGGTCTACGAGGGCATGGTCATCGGCTACACCGCTTCCGGCGAGGATGTGGATGTCAACGTCTGCAAGACCAAGCACCTGACCAATACCCGCGCTTCCGGTTCCGATGACGCTCTGCGCCTGATCCCCGTCAGCAAGCTGAGCCTGGAGGGCTGCCTGGAGTTCCTGGCACAGGATGAGCTGCTGGAGGTCACCCCTGAGAACCTGCGCATCCGCAAGCAGATCCTGAACCACGACCAGCGCATGAAGGCAAAGAGCAAGCTGAAGTAAGCTGCTTCCCTTCCCGATCAACATAAAAAACGGCATCGCAAACCAATCGGTCTGCGATGCCGTTTTTGCGTTTCGCTCTTTATTCAGCGCTGTATGCGCTGCCCATGGTCCAGGAGTTGGAAGCCGAATACCTTGCGTGGTTGCGCAGGTAGGTGACCCAGGCACCATAGCCGTTTCCGGCCGAGAAGTGGACTCCATCCGGAGCCGCCAGCATCTCCTTCAGATTCCCGTTCTCATCGGCAAAGGTCTCCCACAGGTCAAGGTAGACACAGCCCTTGTCTGCAGCCAGCTTTGCCAGCTGCTCGTTCACAGAGCGCAGGACATCGGACGCAAGACCGGGCTTTTCCGCAGCGGCCTGGGGCCGCACCGGCGGGATGGACTGGACATAGATGACGCAGCCGGGCAGGGCCTGCCTGAGCTGATCCAGCATCTGGCCATAGTAGGCCAGAAAGCGGTCTGCTGCCCCCAGCGTGGTCAGCGTGTTGGTGCCCAGCAGGATATAGAGCTTTTTCGGCTGGGCCGCTGTCAGCACATCCATTGCCACCTCTGAGCCGCGCACGCTGCTCTTGACCGCGCTGCGGTTCACGATGGCATCGGGGCCCACACCGGTATAGCCGCAGATGAGCGCCCCGCCCAGGTTGATGCTGTAATCGGAAAAGCCCACGGTCAGGCTGTCGCCCAGCAGGGCCGCATCCGAAAAGTAACTCAGATCCACCTGCCCACAGCTGGGCTGGCGGATCACGCTGCTGTCATACGCCTTGACCTGATAGGCCCCCGCTGCCTGCCGGGCGGGTCCGAACTGTTCCAGCGTGACAGTCGCCGCATCGGCGGTTCCACTGCCTTCCCCTGCCGTACCGCCGGCGCTGTCTGCCGTGGAGGCTCCCGTATCTCCCTGCATGGGCAGCGGAGCCAGGATATTGGCCGCTGTGCCCGCCGCCGGGCTTTGCTGGACAGCCTCGCTCTGCTTTTCGCCATTTTCCAGAATGGCCGTGATGGCCAGCGACAGCAGCAGGATCGCTGCAATGACCCCCGCCAGCCGCAGGCCGGTGCCTGCCTTGCTGCGCCGTCTCCGGCCATGGGTGGAATGATATTCGTGTGAGATTCCCATTCTCTTTCCCGCCTTTCCCTGTTTTCTTTTCTCTATCATTACGGTCAGTATCCCCGAAAAATTGCAGAGTTTGCATTCTGCACTCCGACCGACCCTATGTTTTTGTAGGATACGCCAAATATTGTATCATAATTTTTTTGCCCGTGCAACCAATCAGGTCTTGCATACAACAGAGAAATAGTTTACAATAGTATTGTTGCAGGAATTGCACAGTTTTCATTGAATCAGATGCACATCCTGCATTCTTTTTGTACGACTTGCGGCGCGCATCCGCATCCACATTCTCCTTCCCCGGGCAGTGCAGGGCTCTGGGAGGATACAGGGGGACTGACCGCGTGCTTTGCAGGACGTAAAATGTTGTTCTTTTGGATAAGGAGGACGTATGTCAAAAAATGTCATCATCGGCCAGAGCGGCGGCCCTACCGCCGTTATCAATTCCAGCCTGGCAGGCGTATACAAAGCTGCCTGCAGTCTGGGGGCCGATAAGGTCTACGGAATGAAGTACGGCATCGAGGGCCTTTTAAAGGAAGAGATGCTGGAACTGAACGTTCTGCTGGATGACCGCATGAGCATCGAGCTGCTCAAGCGCACCCCGTCCAGCTATCTGGGCAGCTGCCGCTACAAGCTGCCGGACCCGGACGTGGACTCTACCCCGTTCATCAAGCTGTTCACCCTGTTTGACAAGTACGATATCTGTGCGCTGTTCTACATCGGCGGCAATGACTCGATGGACACCATTGCAAAACTCTCCCGTTACGGTGCCCAGGTGGGCAGCAGCGTCCGATTCATCGGTGTGCCCAAGACCATCGACAACGACCTCTGCCTGACCGACCACACCCCCGGCTACGGCTCTGCCGCCAAGTACATTGCCACCATCCTGAAGGAGGTCATCCGTGACTCCTCCGTCTACAACATCCGCAGCGTGACGGTGGCCGAGATCATGGGCCGCCACGCGGGCTGGCTGGCCGGTGCGGCCTGTCTGGCCGGCGGCGATGACTGCGAAGGCCCCGACCTCATTCTGCTGCCCGAAGTTCCCTTTGACCCGGACAGGTTCCTGACCCGGGTGGACGAGCTGCAGCGGGTCAAGCCCAATGTCATCATTGCAGCCAGCGAGGGTGTTAAGACAGCCGACGGCACCTATCTGTGCGATCTGGTCTCCACCGCCGGGCAGCTGGATGCCTTTGGCCACAAGGCCATCCTCAGCGGCACCAGCCGGTATCTTTCTGACCTCATCCACGACAATCTGAACTGCAAGAGCCGTGCCATTGAGTTCTCGACTCTGCAGCGCTGCGCCAGCCATCTGGCCAGCCGCACCGATGTGAACGAGGCCTACGCCGTGGGCGGCGCTGCCGCTTCCGCTGCCTTTGCGGGCGAGACCGGGCGGATGATCTCGCTCAAGCGCATTTCCGATTACCCCTACCAGTGCATCACCGAGTCCGTGGATGTCCAGCAGGTGGCAAACCTGGAGAAAAAGGTGCCGCTGGACTGGATCACCCCGGACGGAATGCAGGTGACGGCGGCATTTGAGGAGTATGCCCGTCCGCTCATCCTGGACGAAGTGACACCGGTCTATGTCAACGGTACCCCGCGCCATATCTGCCTGTAAGTTTCATTTGCGCGCTTCCTCCCCCCTCGTGGTCTGTTTTCGTGCTCCTGCACGATAATATAAAAGCCGAAACAGAAGAAAAGGAGAAATCATCATGGGTAAAAATGCAATCGTTGGTCAGTCTGGCGGCCCTACCTCCGTCATCAATGCAAGTCTGGCAGGCGTATTCGAGAGCTGCAAGAGCCGCGGCGCTGAGATTGTTTACGGCATGTGCAACGGCGTTGCCGGTCTGCTGGAGGAGCGCGTGGTGGATCTTTCCACCGTGCTGACCGACGACCTGGATATCGAGCTGCTCAAGCGCACCCCGTCCAGCTTCCTGGGCAGCTGCCGCTATAAGCTGCCCGATTGGCACGATGACGAGACCGTTTACAAGAAGCTGTTCGCCATCCTGGAAAAGCTGAACATTGGCTACTTCTTCTACATTGGCGGCAACGACTCCATGGATACCATCGGCAAGCTGGCCGAATACGGCAACCGCATCCAGAGCGACATCCGCTTCATGGGCGTTCCCAAGACCATCGATAACGACCTGATGGTGACCGACCACACCCCCGGCTACGGCTCTGCGGCAAAGTACATCGGTGTGGTGATGAAGGAGATCATCCGCGATGCCACCGTTTACGGCACCAATTATGTCACCGTGGTCGAGATCATGGGCCGCAACGCCGGCTGGCTGACCGCTGCTGCTTCTCTGGCCAAGAGCGATGACTGCGAGGGCGTGGATATGATCTGCCTGCCCGAGGTCCCCTTCAACGTGGAGCACTTCATTGAGAAGGTCCGCGCCATGCAGGAGAAGAAGCCCAGCATCGTGATCGCTGTTTCCGAGGGTGTCAAGCTCGAGGACGGTCGTTACGTCTGTGAGCTGGCCGATGATGTGCACGCAGTGGACGCTTTCGGCCACAAGGCACTGACTGGTACCGCACGCTATCTGGCGAATGTGGTCGCCCGCAATCTGGATACCAAGACCCGCTGTATCGAGCTGTCTACCCTGCAGCGCTGCGCTGGTCACCTGACCAGCCGCACCGACATCACCGAGGCTTACCAGGTGGGCGGCGCTGCTGCCAAGGCTGCCTTTGAGGGTGTCACCGGTCAGATGGTCGCCCTGAAGCGCATCTCCAACAGCCCCTATCAGTACATCACCGAGCTGCACCCCATCAGTGAAGTTGCAAACCTCGAGAAGAAGGTTCCCTTGAGCTGGATGAACGAGAATCACACCCAGATGACCGAGGAATTCCTCGAGTATGCCCGCCCGCTGATCCAGGCTGAGCTGACTCCGCTGTACATTGCAGGTCTGCCCCACCACATCTACATGAAAAAGTAATTTCTCCTTTAAATCCTTCTAAGGCATAGCAAAACTCCCGCCCGGAGCCGGGCGGGAGTTTTGTTGCTGTATGGCTTATGAATTACTGTTTGCCCAGCTGCCAGAACGCCACGGCGCTGGCGGCGGCAACATTCAGGGAATCGACCCCGTGGGACATGGGGATCTTGACTGTGTAATCGCAGGATGCGATGGTGGTATGGGAAAGGCCGTCTCCCTCCGTGCCCAGCACAATGGCAAGCTTCGGCTCCCGGGCAAGGGCTTCGTCATCAATGCTGACCGAACGGTCACTCAAGGCCATGGCAGCCGTCTTGAAGCCCAGAGCATTCAGCTGAGCAAGCCCCTTTTCGGGCCAATCAGCAGGCGTTTCACCGATCTGCGCCCAGGGCACCTGAAACACCGTGCCCATACTCACGCGCACGGCCCGGCGGCAGAGCGGGTCACAGCAGGAGGGGTTGATAAGAACAGCGTCCATGTTCAGCGCTGCCGCGCTGCGGAAGATGGCACCCACGTTGGTGGAATCCACAATACCCTCCAGCACGGCCACCCGCCGGGCGTTCCGGCAGAGTTCCTCCACGGTGCGGGGCTTCGGACGTTGAAAGGCGCAGAGCACACCCCGGGTCAGCTCGTAGCCTGTCAGTGCAGCCAGCAGCTCCCGGTCAGCAGTATAAATGGGTGCATCCCCGCAGCGGGTCAGGATCTCCGCCGCTGGGCCGGTGATCTGCCTGCGCTCCATCAGCAGGGAGACCGGCACAAAGCCTGCATCCAGTGCCCGGGAGATCACCTTGGGGCTCTCGGCAATGAAGATGCCTTTTTCGGGTTCCAGCCGACTGCGCAGCTGGTTCTGCGTCAGGCGGGCGTAGGGGTCCAGCTCCGGCGCGTGAAAATCCGTGATCTCGATGATATTGGGCATGGGGAGATTCTCCTTTTTCTGTATGAATGGTCTTATTGTAGCACAACCCGGATGCAATTGCAAAATACATGGCAGGCATATTCGTTTTACATAGTCAAAACCGCCAAAAAGTGCCTTTGCTTTTTGACAAATCCATCAACCCGCGCTATAGTATAGAGGTAAAAAAACAGAGGGGGAATTTGTATGAATTCCAAGAAAAAGCGCCGCGGCCAGATGTCGGAAGCCTTCTGCACGGCAATGTTCCTTTCACTGTCCGGCGGCCTGCAGGACGTATACACCTATCTGTTCCGGGGCAAGGTGTTTGCCAACGCCCAGACCGGCAACATCGTGCTGATGGCTGTCCATGCCTTTGCCGGGGAGTGGGGGCGTGTGCTGCATTATCTTGTGCCCCTGTGCTTCTTTGCGCTGGGCGTGTTCGCGGCAGAGCTGATGCACCAGAAGCTGCAGAATCTGCAGCGGCTCCACTGGCGGCAGCTGGTGGTGCTATGTGAGATCGTGATGCTGTTCGTGGTGGGCTTTTTCCCGCAGGAGTGGAATCTTATGGCCAATGCGCTGGTCTCGTTTGCCTGTGCGATGCAGGTGCAGACCTTCCGCAAGGTGAACGGTTATGCCTTTGCCAGCACCATGTGCATCGGCAACATGCGCAGCGGCATGGACTCCCTCTGCAGCTGGGTGCTCAACCGCAATCCTGCCGCCCTGAAAAAATCCCTTTATTACTGGGGCATCATCCTCCTGTTTGCGCTGGGCGCGGGCCTGGGCAGCCTGGCGCTGGATCTCTGCGGCGCAAAGGCCATCTGGCTCTCCTGCCTGCTGCTGGCCGTCAGCTTCTGCCTGATGTTCCTGAAAGAAGATGTGGAAGAGATCAAAGAAGATCTCGAAGCACTGGAAGCAAAACATTAAATCAAGGAGTTTCCCTCAGTTTCACGCTGTTTACCGCCATACCAAAGGCTCCCCTGGTAGGAGAGCTGGCGAGCGCCAGCGAGACTGAGGGTTTATTTTTCTCCGGATCTATCCAACACTTCCCCGGTCTCCTTCGTCTTACAGGCAGAACGACGCAATGAAAGGAGGAAGCCCCATGTGGGAGCTGCTGTACGAGACCTTCTGGGACAGGCTGGAACATTTCTGTTTCAATCTCTGCCGGGACGAAGCCCGGGCGGAGGATCTGACCCAGGAAGTCTTTCTGCGGGCACTGCAGAACCGGAGCCTTATCAACAGCTTTACAGAGCGGCAGTGCAAGGCCTGGCTGTTTACCACAGCGCGGAATCTCTACTGCGACCAGCTCCGCCGGACGGCAAAGGAGGAGCAGCTGCTCAGCACCTTTTTCCCGGAAGAGGACAGTGCTGAACCGGATTCCGCACTGGACACAGTGGAAGCCGCCAGTCTGCTGGCTCTGCTCACCCCGGAAGAGCGGCGGCTGTTCACCCTGCGCTATACAGCGGGCTACAATGCCAGCGAGATCGGTCAGCTGCTCTGTCTCCCGCCCGGCACGGTCCGCAGCCGCCTTGCCCAGATACGCCATCGCCTCAAAACTGAACTTACGGAGGAATAAATGATGAAAAAGAACCTGAACGTGGACGCTATGATCCTGGACCTGCGCAATGTGCAGGAGGATTTTCTTGACCGCTATGAGCAGATCAAGCTGGACTGCATGATCGCGCTGACCTCGCCCCGGGTGCAGACGCTCCTGAGCCAGCACAACATTTCTCTGGATTCGATGCTCTGCAAAAATGTCCCGGAGGAGGTCTCGGTGGGTGTGGTCAATGGCAAGGTCACGCTGAGCTCTGCCAGCCAGACCGCCGCCGGGCAGGTACTGGTGGTCAACGGCAAGCTGATGATCACACCGGATGCTGCGGAGGTTTTACAGAAGTACGCCTGCATTCTGGTCAACGGTATGATCTACTGCCCGCAGTGCCTCTCGGCAGTGGTATCCGCCCGCTGCATCCTGAACGGAAAGCTGGCGGTCTACCCCGATGATGCAGTGCTCCTGCCGGGAAGCTCCATCAAGCTAGACAACACCTTCCTGCTGCGGGCACAAAGCCGCCTGTACTGGAATGAACATCGCTTCCTGGCGGTTGACCCCAGGCTCGACACTGCCGCACTGGCCGCCAAGGGCTGCAGCTTTTCCGCTCCAAAGGCCATCCTGTGCGCAAGCCTTGCGCCCGTTCTGGCCCCGCTCTTCCCGGATTCCACCGAGCTGATCATCGTGCCGGACGGCACCGCCGTGGTGGAGGACGACCTGGAGCTGACCGCCTCTTCCCTGCGCCGGTATGGCACCTGTCTCTATGTGCTGGGTGATGCTGTCATCCCCGCAGAGAGCGCAGACCTGCTGGCTCAGATCGAATTCCTGCATGTTACCGGTGAAGTAGAGCTGCCTGATGCTCTGGAAGCGGCCTTCTTTGCCATCCCTGAGCTGGAATGCGGCAAAGTAGTCCACGAGGACGCTCTGCCTAAGCAGACCCGCGCCAAAGCAAAGGATGAGGAGCCCGATCCGGATACCGTGACCCTCAGCGGCATCCAGCTGACCCTGTAATCCGCACTGTTCCTCCCTGCCCCGCTCTTTCCGGCAAAAGCGCTCTGCTGGAAGGAGCGGGACTTTTGTTGATTTTTTATTGCACCCGCTCCTCTGATATGATATACTAATTTTTGTATTGTGCAATTCCCCGGGCACGCTTCCGCTGTGGATCCCGCTGCCCGGGCAGGATATGGGAACCGAAATCAGGAAGAGGAGCAACGAATGAAAAAAGGATTTGACAACGACAAATACCTGCAGATGCAGTCGGAGCACATCCGGGAGCGGATCGCGCAGTTCGACAACAAGCTGTATCTGGAATTCGGCGGCAAGCTGTTCGATGACTACCACGCCTCCCGCGTGCTGCCCGGCTTCCAGCCCGATTCCAAACTGCAGATGCTGCTGCAGCTGAAGGATCAGGCCGAGGTCGTTATCGTCATCAACGCTGAGGACATCGTCAGCAGCAAGGTGCGCGGTGACTATGGCATCACTTATGATCTGGACGTTCTGCGTCTCATCGACGCATTCCAGGAGCGCGGCCTGTTTGTGGGCAGCGTATGCGTGACCATGTACACCGCCGCCCCCGAGGTGGAAGCCTTTGAGAAGCGTCTGAACAGCCTGGGCATCCGCACCTTCCGGCACTATAAGATCCCCGGCTACCCCAACGACGTTGCCCGCATCGTGAGCGACGAGGGCTATGGCCGCAACGAGTACATTGAGACCCAGCGCCCGCTGGTGGTCATCACGGCTCCCGGCCCCGGCAGCGGCAAGATGGCCACCTGCCTGTCCCAGCTGTACCACGAATACAAGCGGGGCGTGAAGGCCGGTTATGCCAAGTTTGAGACCTTCCCCATCTGGAACATTCCCCTGAAGCACCCGGTCAACCTGGCATACGAGGCCGCTACCGCCGACCTGAACGATGTGAACATGATCGACCCGTTCCATCTGGAGGCCTATGGCAAGACCGCGGTCAACTACAACCGCGACATTGAGATCTTCCCCGTGGTCAACGCCATGTTTGAGCTGATTGCAGGCAAGAGCCCCTACCACTCCCCCACCGACATGGGCGTGAATATGGCAGGCAACTGCATCGTGGACGATGCGGCCTGCTGCGAAGCTTCCCGCAACGAGATCGTCCGCCGCTACTTCAAGGCCCTGTGCGACCTCAAGAACGGCGCACAGATCCAGAGCGAGGTCTACAAGCTGGAGCTGTTGATGAATCAGGCCGGACTGACCCAGGGCAGCCGCCCGGTGGAGCAGGCCGCCCATGCAGTCTCTGAAAAGACCGGCGGTGCCCCCGCTGCCGCCATTGAGCTGCCGGACGGTACCGTTGTCACCGGCAAGACCGGCCCCCTGCTGGGTGCCGCTTCCTCCGCTCTGCTCAACGCGCTGAAAAAGCTGGCCGGTATCGACCAGGAGCTTGACCTCGTTTCTGCTGCCGCCATCGAGCCCATCCAGACCCTCAAGACCAACTATCTGGGCAGCAAGAACCCCCGTCTGCACACCGACGAGATTCTGATTGCCCTGTCCAGCTCGGCCGCGCAGAATCCCACTGCTGCAGCCGCCCTCAAGCAGCTCTCCCACCTGAAGGGCTGCGATATGCACTCCACCGTCATCCTGTCCAGCGTGGATATGGACACCGTGAAGAAGCTGGGCATGTATCTGACCTGCGAGCCCGCCTATGAGGAAGCAGACCGGATGTACCACAAGAAGTAAAAAATAATAACCCTCTCTGTCATTGCCTTGCACTGCCGTCTTTCCCCAAGGGCTAGGCGGCCGCATCTGCGCGACGGAGAGGGTCATTTTTATTTCCGGGTCTGTTCCCAGTAGGCTCCCATGCTCTGGCCGGGCTGGTCGGTGACATCATCGTTCAGATAGTCTGCAAGACCAAAGGCCTCCGGCTTCCAGCTGCGGGCAGCTTCCACGGTGGGGTATTCCACCTCAGCGTACCAGAACGCAGTGGGCTGGCCCTCATCCACGTGGTTCACCTCCAGCACAAGGCCATCGGGCAGGGCGTAGCTTCTGCGGATCTTCCCGATCAGGGGCTTGCCGATGATCTTTGTTTCCAGTTCATCAAACAGTTTCTTGTCGATGGGGCGCTCGATCTCCTCCCGTGCAAGCCCGCTTCCGGACTTGAAGCAGAGGATATAGGCCGTCTTGCCGCCCTTGAGCGCCTCCTCCCGGATGCGCACGGTGGGCCGCACGCTGATATATCCCTGCCGCATGGCAAACTCTTCCTTGAGCGGCAGAGCCGGGAAGTTTTCGCCCTCCGGCCAGCCGTTCACCATCCATTTGCGTTCGATCTCCATGACGTTTTCCTCGTTTCTGTGTTTTTGTATTTATTCTAGCACGTTTTTATGTTAGAATAAATATCAGTATGAAATTTTAGCATCCTCACCCTCTCAGTCAATGCCTGACGGCATTGCCAGCTCCCCCAAAGGGGGAGCCAAGAGCCGCTCTGTATTCAAGCTTGATGAGACTAAATCGAAAATCGCCAAAGGCTCTCCCTTTGGGAGAGCTGGCGAGCGGAGCGAGACTGAGAGGGCGAGCCAGTTATAACAGGAGCAACTATGAAATCTTCTCGCAATTACCCCGTTTACACCGTCAACAAACACGCCGAGGGCCTGCTGGTGGGCGGCCACCCCTGGGTGTACGAAAACGACATCCAGAGTTTCCCGGAGGCAGAGCCTGAAAACGGCACGCTGGTCGATGTGGTCAGCACAAAGGGTGCCTATCTCGGCACCGGTTTTCTCTCGCTGAAAAGCAAGATCCGGGTGCGGCTCATCTCCCGCAACGCCAACGACACCTTTGATGCCGCTTTCTGGAAGCGCCGTGTCGAATACGCCTGGGCCTACCGCAAGACTGTGCTGGAGCCCGCCGACCTGACCGCCTGCCGTGTCATCTTTGGCGAGGCTGACCAGTTCCCGGGCCTGACTGTGGACCGGTTCAACAATATCCTTGTCACCCAGACCCTGAGCGTGGGCATGGAAAAGCTCAAGCCCATCCTCTTGCCCCTGCTGGTGCAAGTCCTGCGCGCTGACGGCCAGACCATTGACGGCATCTACGAGCGCAACGACGAGGCTCTGCGGGCCAAGGAGGGCCTGGCACAGAACAAGGGCTGGTTTGACCTGCCCGGCGAGACGCACCCCGACAGCACCCAGACTGAGATCTGCGAGAACGGCGTGTTCTACCACGTCGATTTTGAGAACGGCCAGAAAACCGGCTTTTTCCTCGACCAGAAATACAACCGCCGGGCTGTGGCCCGCATTGCTGCCGGTCACACTGTGCTGGACTGCTTTACCCACACCGGCAGCTTTGCGCTGAACGCCGCCAAGGGCGGGGCTGCCCGGGTCACCGCCGCTGACATCAGCGCCGAGGCCATTGCCATGGCCCAGCGGAACGCCCAGCGCAACGGCCTGACCAACATGGATTTTCTCTGCGAGGACACCTTTGAGCTGCTGCCCCGGCTGGAAAAGGAGGGCCACCCCTACGACTTTATCATCCTTGACCCGCCGGCCTTTACCAAGGCCCGCCGCACGGTGGAGAACGCCATGCGCGGCTATAAGGAGATCAACTACCGCGCCATGAAGCTGCTGCCCCGGGGCGGCTATCTGGCCACGGCCAGCTGCTCTCACTTTGCCACCGAGGAGCTGTTCATCAAGATGCTGCACGCCGCCGCAAAGGATGCCCACCGGCAGCTGCGGCAGATCGAGGTGAAGCAGCAGGCCCCGGATCACCCCATCCTGTGGGGCGTGCCCGAGACCAATTACCTGAAGTTCTTCCTGTTCCAGGTGATCTAAAAGTAATACCAAATACGATATCTCCCAAAAAAACGAGAACGTGTTTGTGCAGAATCGTCAGTTTTGTCAATTGCCTTTTGGGCCGTTCCGGGATATAATCAAACCATAGACAGCAACGGCGCTGTGGGTCACCTCCTGACTCGCAGCGCCATTTTTGTTAAAAAGCTTTTCGCTGTTTCCGGGCCGCAGTTCGGCGGCGGGAGACAGTTTCGGAAGGGACAGACATAAGATCAAGTAAGGAGTAGGATTTATGGCAGCAAATGTTATGGAAATCTACGGCAGCAAGGTCTTTAACGAGCATGTAATGAAGGAGCGTCTGCCGAGCGCTACTTACAAGAGCCTGGAGCGCACCCTGCACAAGGGCGCACCTCTGGATATCGAGGTGGCAAATGTTGTGGCCAGCGTGATGAAGCGTTGGGCCATGGAGCTGGGTGCCACCCACTACACCCACTGGTTCCAGCCGCTGACCGGCATCACCAGTGAGAAGCACGATGGCTTTGTAAGCCCCGTGGGCGACGGTACCGCCATCATGGAGTTCTCCGGCAAGGAGCTGGTGCGCGGCGAGCCTGACGCTTCCTCCTTCCCCTCCGGCGGCCTGCGTGCCACCTGCGAGGCCCGCGGCTACACCGCATGGGACCCCACCAGCTACGCTTTCGTGAAGGATGACGTACTGTGCATCCCCACCGCATTCGTCAGCTACACCGGCGAGGCACTGGACAAAAAGACCCCCCTGCTGCGCTCCATGAACGCACTGTCCGGTCAGGCCATCCGCATCCTGAAGCTGTTTGGCAAGGATGTTGATTACGTCTCCACCACCGTCGGCCCCGAGCAGGAGTACTTCCTTGTCAAGAAGGAGGATTACGAGGCACGCCAGGATCTGATCCTCACCGGCCGTACCCTGTTCGGTGCTCCCTCTGCCAAGGGTCAGGAGCTGGAGGAGCATTACTTCGGTGTCATCCGTCCCGAGGTCTCCGAATTTATGAAGGAACTGGACGAGGAGCTGTGGAAGCTGGGCGTTCCCGCCAAGACCAAGCACAACGAGGTGGCCCCCTGCCAGCATGAGCTGGCCCCCATCTTCGACACCACCAATGTGGCCATCGACCACAACCTGCTGACCATGGAGATGATGAAGAAGATCGCTCCCAAGTACGGTCTGGTCTGCCTGCAGCACGAAAAGCCCTTTGAGGGGGTCAACGGCAGCGGCAAGCACAACAACTGGTCCATGTCCACCGCCGACGAGAACCTGCTGGACCCCGGTGACACCCCCATGGAGAACCTGCAGTTCCTGATCTTCCTGGCCGCCGTCATCAAGGCCGTGGATGAGTACGCCGACCTGCTGCGCACCTCCGTGGCTACCCCCGGCAACGACCACCGTCTGGGTGCCAACGAGGCACCTCCGGCCATCATCTCCATCTTCGTGGGCGAAGAGCTGGAGGCCGTCATCGACGCCATTGCGTCCGATTCTCCCTACGCAGGCCCCGTCAAGATGAAGATGGACCTGGGCGTGGACGTGCTGCCCAAGTTCAGCAAGGACACCACCGACCGCAACCGTACTTCTCCCTTCGCCTTTACCGGCAACAAGTTCGAGTTCCGGATGCCCGGCTCCTCCCAGAACCTGGGTGACTGTGACACCATCCTGAACACCGCCGTGGCCAAGGAGCTGAAGGGCTACGCCGACGAGCTGGAAGGTGCCGAGGACTTCACCAGTGCCGCCATCGCCCTGATCAAGCGCACCATCCGGGATCACCGCCGGGTCATCTTCAACGGCAACGGCTACTCTGCCGCGTGGGAGGAAGAAGCAGCCCGCCGCGGCCTGCCCAACAAGAAGAACGCCCCCGCTGCCCTGCCTGCCCTGATCGCACCCAAGAACATCGCCCTGATGGAAGAGTTCGGCGTGCTGACCAAGGTGGAGATGGAGAGCCGCTACGAAGTCGAGATGGAGCACTACGCCAAGGTCATCAACATCGAGGCCCTGACCATGCTGGAGATGGCCCGCAAGCAGCTGCTGCCCGCCGTCAACGCCTACATGAGTGAGGTCGCCAACACCGCCGCCTCCAAGCTGGCCGTCAGCGAGAGCCTGAGCGTCCGCAGCGAGACGAAGGCACTGACCCGCCTGTCCGCTGACGCCGACGCCATGAGCGACGCTGTGGACGAGCTGCAGGCTGCCGTCAATGCCGCAAAGGCCCTCTCCGACGAGAGCGCAAAGGCCGTCGCCTTCCACGACGACGTTCTGCCCAAGATGGACGCCCTCCGCGCCGCCGCCGACGACGCCGAGACCATCTGCGGCGAGGACTACTGGCCTCTGCCCAGCTACAGCAAGATGCTCTACTACGTCTGATCTTCACATCCCAGCGTAGAATAAAGCACCACCGGCTGAGGCGCTTATCTGAGCCATTCTCCTTTTCCTATTTCTTACACCAGCCTGAAGACCTGCCTCTGTACAGAGGCAGGCCTTTGGGCGTTTTTTAAGAAGACATACTTTTCAGAGGACACACACCTATGAGTTATACGACACAGCAGGACATCCTCGATTTCGTCGAGGACAACAACGTAAAATTTGTCCGCTTCGCGTTCTGTGACATCTTCGGCTTCCAGAAGAACATCGCCGTGCTGGCAAGCGACCTTCCCAAGGCGCTGGAAGATGGCGTCTGCTTCGACGGCAGCGCCATCGCGGGCTTCATGCACGTGGAGGAGAGTGACCTGGTGCTCCGGCCCGACCTGTCCACCATGACCATCCTGCCCTGGCGCACGGCTGAGGGCCGGGTGATGCAGTTCTTCTGCGACGTGGAAAAGCCGGACAACACCCCCTTCGGCGGCAACTGCCGCGGCTTCCTGCGGGACATCAACTGCCGGTTCAAGCAGTTGGGCCTGCGCTGCAACGTCGGCACCGAGTGCGAGTTCTATCTCTTCGAGAACGACGACCGGGGCCGTCCCACCCGCATCCCCATCGACGCAGGCGGCTATTTCGACGTAGCACCGCTGGACGCCGGCGAGAACATCCGCCGGGACATCTGCCTGACCATGGAGCAGATGGGCCTTGCCCCCCAGCACAGCCACCACGAGAACGGCCACGGCCAGAATGAGATCGATTTCCACTACGCCGGCCCCCTCAAGACCGCCGACAACATCTTTCTGTTCAAGCAGATCGTCCGGGCCGTGGCGGCCAGCAACGGCTTCCACTCCAGCTTTCTGCCGAAGCCCCTGCCCGACCAGGCCGGCAGCGGCCTCCACATCAACCTCTCGCTGACCATGGACGGCAAGAACCTCTTTGAGGGCGACAGCATCCCCGGCAGCTTCATGGCGGGCATCCTCCGCCACAGCCGGGAGCTGACGGCCTTCACGAATCCCCTGCCCAACAGCTACCTCCGCTTCGGCTGCGACGAGGCTCCCCGCTACGTGAGCTGGAGCCGCCAGAACCGCAGCCAGCTGGTCCGCATCCCACAGGTGAAGGGCGACAACTGCCGCATGGAGCTGCGCAGCCCCGACCCCGCCTGCAACCCCTACCTCGCCATCGGCCTCGTGCTTGCAGCAGGCCTCGACGGCATCGAGAACCGGATGGAGCTGTCTGCCCCTGTCAACCGCAACCTCTTCATCCCGAGCGAAGCCGCCGGTCTCGGCCTCGAGACCCTGCCCTCCTCGCTGGAAGAGGCCGTCGAGGTGGCCCAGAACAGCGAGTTCCTTCACAAATTCCTGCCCGACGAGCTGAGCCGCCGCTACTATGCCGAGGCTCTGCGCCGCTGCGAGGCGCTCAAGAACGCCTCCGACCCCGCCGAATATGAGCGCGTCCACTACTTCAATGCCATCTGATGCAGAATGACATAGGAAAGGAGTGAGCCGAATGGGACGTGCCCTGATCGTAAGCGCGGGCGCAAGCTCCAACGAATATATCTCCGCACGCCTGACGGAGCTGGGCTATGCGCGGCCTATCATCGTACCAAGTGCAGCGGAGGCGCGGCGGAGGATGCTGGAATCCGACTTTGAGCTCATCGTGGTCAACTCTCCGCTTCCGGATGAGTTCGGCCACGAGCTGTGCGCCGACGCCGTGGAGAAAACGGATGCCGGTGTGATATTTCTGGCCAAGGCCGCAGCCGCCGAGCAGCTTCTGACCCCGCTGAGTGAAGAAGGTGTTCTGCTGGTCACAAAGCCCTTCTCCAACACCTTCTTTTTGCAGGCCATCCACATGGCCGCCGCCAGCAACCACCGCCTCCTGCTTTTGCGGCAGGAGAATCAGCGGATGCAGGAAAAGCTGGCGCAGGTGCGGCTGGTGAGCCGCGCCAAGTGCTGCCTCATCGAGCTGGGCCGCATGACCGAGGCCGAGGCGCACCGCTACATCGAGAAAAAAGCGATGGACACCCGGCGCGACCGCGCCGAGGTCGCGCAGGAGATACTGGACTCCTACGACCCCGCGCAATGATCCGTATTGCGCCCCCACAGAGGGAAAGTATCTGCTTATCGTGCTATTCACGGCAAAGAATATCTGTAAATTAGAGGAGAACCATTATGGCAAAGTTTATTTTCGTGACCGGCGGCGTCGTCTCCGGTCTGGGCAAAGGCATCACCGCCGCCTCTCTGGGCCGACTGCTGAAGTGCCGCGGCCTCAAGGTGGCCAGCCAGAAGCTGGACCCCTACGTGAACGTGGACCCGGGTACCATGAGCCCCCTGCAGCACGGCGAGGTCTTCGTCACCGACGACGGCACCGAGACCGACCTGGACCTGGGCCATTACGAGCGCTTCATCGACGAGAACCTGAACAAGTATTCGAACCTCACCACCGGCAAGGTCTACTGGAACGTGCTGAACAAGGAGCGTCAGGGCGCTTACCTCGGCCAGACCGTCCAGATCATCCCCCACATCACCAACGAGATCAAGAGCTATATCTACAATCTGGCCTCTTCCACCGAGGCCGATGTGGTCATTACCGAGATCGGCGGTACCACCGGCGACATCGAGAGCCAGCCCTTCCTCGAGGCCATCCGTCAGGTGGGCCTCGAGCAGGGCAAGGAGAACTGCTGCTTCATCCATGTGGTGCTGGTGCCTTACATCTCCGGCTCCGATGAGTACAAGTCCAAGCCCGCACAGCACTCCGTCAAGGAGCTGCAGGGCATGGGCGTCAGCCCCGACATCATCATCCTCCGCGCCGACGGCAGCGTGGGCAGCGACATCCGCCGGAAGATCAGCACCTTCTGCAACGTCAAGCCGGAGTGCGTCATCGAGAACCTGACCATGCCCAGCCTCTACCAGTGTCCGCTGATGCTCCACACCGGCGGCCTCGACGACGTGGTGGTCAAGCAGCTGCATCTGGATGTTCCCCCCGCCGACCTCACCGAGTGGAAAGAGATGCTGGCCCGGATCGCCACCCGCAGCAAGACCTGCACCATCGCCCTCGTGGGCAAGTACGTCAAGCTGCATGACGCCTATCTGTCCGTCATGGAAAGCCTCTACCACGCCGGCTTCGAGAACGACAGTCAGGTGGAGATCAAGTGGGTCGAGAGCGAGGACCTGCCCGACCAGGCAGCCTGCAGGGAAGCCTTTGCGGACGTGGACGGCATCATCGTCCCCGGCGGCTTCGGCGACCGCGGCATCGAAGGCATGATACAGGCCGCACAGTACGCCCGCGAGAACGATGTCCCCTACTTCGGCATCTGCCTCGGTATGCAGATCATGGTCATGGAGTTCGCCCGCCACGTTCTGGGCTACGCCGACGCCAACTCCAGCGAGTTCACCCCCGAGGGTCATCACAACGTCATCGACCTGATGGCCGACCAGCAGGGCAACATCCCCAAGGGCGGCACCATGCGTCTGGGCAAGTACCCCTGCACCGTCCTGCCCGGCACCAAGATGGCCGAGTGCTACGGCCAGAGCGAGATCTGGGAGCGCCACCGCCACCGCTACGAGTTCAACAACGACTACCGTCAGGAGATGCAGGACGCCGGTCTGGTCATCTCCGGCACCAGCCCCGATGGCCGCCTTGTGGAGACCGTGGAGCTGCCGGGCCGTGACTTCCACCTCGGCGCACAGTTCCACCCCGAGTTCAAGAGCCGTCCCAACCGCGCACATCCCCTGTTCAAGGGCTTCATCGCAGCGGCGCTGAAGTTCAAGAAGGGCAAGATGGGGCACTGAGAGGTTGTACGAAGGCAAACATGACCCTAAACCCAAAAGCACCCGCTTTCCACATCACTGTGGAGAGCGGGTGCTCTTTTTGCTATGATGCTATGTAGCCGCGCTTACTTGCTGGCCTTCGTGGTCTTCTTACGGGTGGCGGTCTTGCGGGCAGGCTTTGCGGCAGGAGCGGCCTCGGCGGGCTTTTCCTCGGCCTTGGCGGGTGCGGCTTCGGCCTTTGCCGCAGCGGACTTCGCAGCAGTCTTGGCGGCGGTCTTCTTTGCCGCAGGCTTTCTGGTGGTCTTCTTCACAGCAGGTGCAGCCTTTTCCTCAACCGGCTTTTCCTCGGCGGGAGCAGAGGCCTCGGCCTTGACCTCAGCGGGCTTTTCCTCCGCCTTGGGGGCGTGCTTTGCGCGGTCCTTCACCTCGGAGATGGTCCACAGCTGGTCCTCGCCGGCAGTCTCCTGCCAGATCTGGAGCACAGCGCCGTCCGCAGTACCCATGCCCACGGTGTCGATGCACTTGCCGGCAGCCCACATGGAGCGCAGGCGGACGGTGCCGGCCGGGGTGGGCTCCATCTTCCACATCTGGGAAGTGCCGCCCACGTCCTCCCACAGGTGGAGCCAGGTGCCGTTGGCGGTGCCGGTCATCATCAGGTCGATGAGCTTGCCGGAAGCGCGGTTGCGGATACGGTAAACGCCGTCGCCCTCGCGGACGAAAGCCCACTCCTGCTCGGGCTTGTGCTCGTACTTGCCCAGACGGATGTTGCCGCCGTCCTTGACGCTCTCCACAGCCTGAATGACGCTGCCGGTCTTGGCGGCGATGGTGTAGAAGCGGTCTGCTTCAATGATAGTCTGTGCCACAGATTTCATAAGATTTCCCTCCGTATCCCGGGGCAGGATCTCCCCGGAACTCTTCTCTGCGCTGTTTTTTATCTTCGCGCTTTTGTTTCTTTCCATAAATTATACCACTTGACGTGATTTTCTACAAGCAATTCGACCTTTCTTTGGCAAATTTGCCAAAAGGCATTCCATTTTCTCCCGCTTTTGCACTCAATACCCTAACTTTTTGAGGCAACGGCAACGACTGCAGCGGAGCCGACCGCTGCCAGCGGCAGATGAAGGGAGGCGAGGCTGGGGCAGCCTTCTGCTTTTCAAGGCCCCCGCCCAAGGGGCCGAAGAAAAGCAGCAAAGGCAACCCGAGCGCCTGCGGCGGAAACAGGGAGGAGCTGTTGGGGCCGCTGCCAGCAGGATGCAAGCGACAGCGCGGCAGACGCTGGGAGCCGCAACCCGGTCACCGTATCTGAGGAGAAAGCTTCCACCGTGCCTGCCCGCACTGCTGTCTCGACATTTCCCCCGATCTGCGCTATACTTTATTGTATATCTGCATTTTACCCGTTCTTTGCGCAAAGAGCTGTATTTTCTTTGATTTCCGAAAGTGAGGTATCTCTTCATGCCGTCTTCCCCCCGCACCGCATCCGACGCCGCCGAGCTGGAGCGCAGCAGGCTCCAGTTCGAGAAAATGACCCAGACCCCCGTGCCGAAGCTCATTCTCGGCCTCGCGGCCCCCACCATCCTGAGTATGCTCATCACCAGCATCTACAATCTGGCCGACACCTTCTTTGTGGGCCAGCTGTCCACCAGCGCGTCGGGCGCAGTGGGCGTCGTGTCGAGCCTGATGGCCATCATTCAGGCCCTCGGCTTCATGCTGGGCCACGGCGCGGGCGGCATCATCAGCCGCAGCCTCGGCAGTCAGGACACCCACGCGGCCACAAAGTTTGCCTCCACCAGCTTCTTCACGGCGCTGACCTTCGGCGCAGTGCTGGCCGTTCTCGGTCTCGCTGCCCTGCCCGACTTCATGATGCTGCTGGGCAGCACCGACACCATCCTGCCCCACGCCTGCGCCTACGCGCGGCCCATCCTCATCGCGGCCCCGCTCATGATGTCGAGCCTCGTGATGAACAACATCCTCCGCTACGAGGGCAAGGCCAGCTTCGCCATGATCGGCCTCGTCACCGGCGGTGTGCTCAACATCGTGCTGGACCCCGTCTTCATCTTCGGCCTCGGCATGGGGACCGGCGGCGCAGGCACGGCCACCGCCCTGAGCCAGAGCATCAGCTTCTGCATCCTGCTTTCCATGTTCCTGCGGGGCAAGACCGTCAGCCGATTTCGCATCACCCAGGTCACCCGCAGCGCCCGGGACTTCGGGCAGATCTTCTTCAACGGTGCGCCCAGCTTCGGCCGTCAGGGCCTGAACAGCATCGGCAGCATGCTGCTGAACGTCGCCGCCCGCAACTACGGCGACGCCGCCGTGGCCGGCATGAGCATCGTGTCCCGCATCTTCCAGTTCGTGCTGTCGGTGGCTATCGGCGTCGGACAGGGCCTGCAGCCTGTGGCAGCCTTCAACTACGGCGCCCGCCGCTTTGCCCGGGTGCGGAAAGCGGCCATCTTCACCATTTCCACCGCTTTCGTCTTTATGGCGGTGCTCAACTCCCTCTGCTGGTTCAACGCCGAGCCCCTCATCCGTCTCTTCCGCGATGACCCCGAGGTCACCGCCGTGGCTCTGCCCGCCCTGCGGTATCAGTGCATCGCCATGTTCTTACAGCCCGTCATCATCGTGACGAATATGATGTTCCAGTCCATCGGCAAGTCGGGCCGGGCCACCTTCCTCGCCTGCTGCCGTCAGGGCGTCTGCTTCATCCCGCTCATCCTCACCCTGCCCCGCATCTGGGGCCTGAGCGGCATCGAACTGTGCCAGCCCATCGCCGATGGCCTCACCTTCTGCATCTCGGTGCCTTTCCTGCTGCCCTTCCTGAAGGAATTGAAGGAACAGGGAGACGAAGAATAAGCTTGTCATAAAACTGTAACCAGACTCGGACACATTTCTGCAATGAAATGTCCGGGTCTTTCGTATATACTATAGATGGGAAAGTCAAATTCTGGGAGACTGTGAGGTGTTTCTATGAAGACCACTCTGCTTCGACTCAGCCGCCGCGCCGCCTGCCTCGTGCTGGCGGGCGGGCTGCTGACGAGCTGTTCGCTGCTGCCTGCGGCGTCGCCCCGGCACGAGGGGACGGCGTCCTCGCAGGCCCCGCAGTATTACAGCGACGCATGGCTCAGCGACGACTCGCTCCATTACGTCTACTCTTACGCCGGGAACGGCGGCGGCACCATCCTCCGGGGCGGCAGGGTGCTCTACAAAGCCAGCAGCTCCGACAGCATCCAGTTGCTGAAGGACACCCTCACCGGCGAGACGGGCCACTACCTCGTGGCCCACTCCACCCCCGGCACGGAGGAACGTACTTCCACCCTTTACGACGCCGACGGCAATGCCGTCATGACCTTTCCCTACGCCGTGAACGCCACCCTCTCGGGCGGGCTGCTCATCCTGCGGGACGACGCTGACGTCTGGGCTTTCGAGAACGGCACCACCGGCGGCACTCGGGTGTACGACCTCGCCACAGGCGCCCAGCTTCCCGTACCCGAAACAGCGCTCGGCTGTCTCGTGGTGGACGAGGGCGGCCAGCGCCTCGTCTTCAACTGCTACGACCTGCCCGAGGGCCTTACTTACGCCTACGACGACCCCGACCAGCCGCTCCACCAGTATGTCCTCATCACCGACCGGGAGGGCAATGTGCTGCTGCGGGAGGACGGCTGCACGGCCAGCTCCCTCGCATCGTACCGCGGCGGCTTTGCCGACTGGCTCGATTTGAGCTGGTTCCGCGGCTCAGACTGGGGCATCGCCCGCGAAGCCCTTTACAACGTCACCACCGGCGAACTGCTCACCGGCGAAGAGGACAGCGCCGTCTCGGCCTGCGGCGTGGGCGTCGCCTGCCTCCAGAGCCGTCAGGACAGCCGCTCCGTCCTCTACGATCTGAACGGCGGCGAGGCCGTGGAGCTGGGCCGCTTCGACTGGTGTGTGATGGACTACACGCCCGGCTGTGTCACCCTCCTCGGCAGCGATGACCCGGATAACCCCTACACCCTCATCGACCTCGCCAGCGGCGAAAAGACCGCCGTCCAGCGGAGCGACACGGACTACCACTCCGGTAATGTCGCTGTGCTGACGGCAAACAATGTCCTTAAAATCTATGACGGCACCACCGGCGCGCTGCTGACCGACGTAGAGGTGACGCCCGTCGAAGAGGGACACTATGTCAGTCTGACCGCTCTGCCCGACGGCTACGCCCTGCTGCAATACAACAGCGAGAACTACGACACCGTTGCCATCCAGACCTACAGCGGCGATGGGCTGCTCTGGTCGTCCGCCGGTGAGGCCCAGCAGTACACCTACGCCTCCTACCTCACCAACACCGCCAACGGCCCTCTGCTCACGGCCCACCGGGACAACAGCGACTCGTCGAACCTCTCCGACGTGCTGGACATGGAGGGCAATCTGCTTCTCCGCCGCCTCGGCAGCTGCTACAGCATCGACGATCTACCCGACGACTGCTTTATCGCGCGGCAGGGCTTCGACTACGGCCTGATGGACTCCACCGGCCAGTGGCTCTACCGCGAAAGCATCTTCTCCTCCCCCAGCGACGACGCTGGCGGGGGCTACCTGTACTGACACGGAGGTTTTTGATATGAAAGAGATGATCTCCCGCCGCAGCTTCCTGCGGGTGATGGGCCTCGGCTTCGGGGCGGCGATGCTCACCGCCTGCAAGACCGGCACGGCGGACTCCCCCGCCGACTCTCCGGCGGCGTCTGTCCCCGACCCGGACACGCCCGTCCCCTTCCTGACCGAGGACGAGTTCCCCCGCCTCGACGGCTCCACGGCCTGCATCCCCCTGATGGCCCAGATGAAGGCTGACGTCACCGGCATGGACCTTCTCGAGGCCCAGACCAGCATCACCGTCAGCACCACGGCCTATGCCTGGGAGAACTTCGGCCTCTGGTCCCGCAGCGACAGCGAGGACTACGGCGCACAGCTGCTCATCGTCTACGAGGCCCCCGAGTACGTCAAGGAAGAGCTGGCCGAGGCCGACGCAAAGCTCGAGCAGAAAGCCATCGGCCGGGACGCGCTGGTGTTCATCGTCAACGAAGAGAATCCCGTCCAGAGCCTGACCCAGCAGCAGCTGCGGGATATTTATGCGGGCCGCATCACCAGCTGGAAGGACGTGGGCGGCGCGGACTCCCCCATCGTGGCGTTCCAGCGGGGCGTGGACTCGGGCAGTCAGACCCTCCTCAAAAAGCTGCTCATCGACAAGGGCGACGGCCAGCTGATGGCCGCGCCCACCGAGCTTGCCCCCGCCGACATGGGCGGCCTCGTGGACAGCATCGCCGAGTACAACAACTCTGCCAACGCCATCGGCTTTTCGGTCTACTACTACATCGACCAGATGTACTCGAAGCCCGGCCTCCGTCTGCTGGCTGTGGACGGCGTGACCCCCAGCAATGACACCATCGCCGATGAGAGCTACCCGCTCTGCAACGAGTTCTACGCAGTCGTCCACGCGGACGCCGCCCCCGACAGCCCCCAGCGGAAGGTCTACGACTGGCTGGACACCGACGAGGGACGCAGGTGCATCGAGAAGGCGGGGTATGTAGCCCTCTCAGTCACGCCGCAGGCGTGACAGCTCCCCCAGAGGGGGAGCCATTGGCAAACCGGGTAACTCTGCGCTGTCCGCC
>OGZF01000756.1_pt1 | contig 25981 bp, 26 predicted proteins | sample 1576771 | NCBI WGS metagenome assembly OGZF01 (sample SAMEA3541536, study PRJEB24748) | human gut metagenome | biome: human gut; feature: human-associated habitat; material: faeces | place: China | collected 2012
GACAGTCCTCAATTTTCGCCATTCTGCATCACCCATATACATTTTATAGTTCATGAGCGATTGGCGAAATGTTGCTATGTCCATTCTGTCTACATTTTATAATTCATAATCCGGGGTTGCGCACCTAGTTTATCAGATACCAAGCAGCTTTCAACAGTTAGTCATTACAATATTGCATGAATCAAACTCTCAGTACCTGCAATTTCTGCTTCAACAATATATTTAGTTCGTTCAATATTAGCTTTTGCAATGGAAGGTATGTCGTCTTTTATGACTGTTATCTGCTGCTCAATTCCCTCAAGATAGCTATTTAATATTTTCAAACGCTGTGAAAGCAGACTTTGCGGATCATCTAACGCATCAATAAAAAATGCGGCAATCGAGAAAATGTTGGTATCATAGTCGAAGGACAAAATTGATTGCTGTAATGTTGCCACAAATTCTTGTTTCCCTTTGTCTGTAAGCGAGTAAATCGTCTTGTCGGGCATATTTCCATCCTTTTCAACGCCGCCATAAATATATTCTTTTTTCTCTAAGACTTTTAGTGTAGCGTAGACTGTCGAATTGGCGATGTTGTACCAACGATGAACATTCATGATTTGTAGTTGCTTGATAATTTCATATGGATTAAGCGGTCTTTGATTGATCAGACCCAATAACATAGTAGCAGATTTCGAGAGCATAACGCATACCCCTTGACTTTAGTTTTGAGTTGTAGTACTCTATATATAGAGTACTACAACATTATATTATAACTGTACCACAGATATAATCAAAATACAAGGGGGAGTAAAATGCCGCAACTAAATAAGGGTGGAAAATATGTATTTGGACTTTCTGCCATCAGCAATAGGCGAGAAATACTTTTTCCGGCAGAGACTCTTGAACAATATCCCATTCAAAAAGAAGGACGCATTATTATTTTCACGGGGAGCAAAATCACGGGCGGATTTTGCGTGACCAGCAAACAATTACTTGGGCAATCAAAATTGAAGCATATATTAGATGATTGTCCCGCATTGTCACAGTACAGGATTGATGAAGGAGAATTCGTTCGCTATAAAGGACGAGGCTATACTTGGCTGCATATTTCTCAAAACGGTGTTGTGAGGCTGCCCGAAAACACGATGCGATATTTGAATCTTTCCTGTGGGGATATTCTCATGTCGATTAAAAGCAGTGACATCGCATTTACAATGGGAGCAAGAGGACCGCTTATGGACAAAGTACATTCTTACCCCGGTCATATCAAGGAATATCGGGTTACTTGCTGCGGGCAATAAGGATATGAGTCATATTGAGTGGGTATTATGTCCTGTCTGCGGCAGTAAAACACGATTAAGAATCCGCAGCGATACCATTCTTGAAAATTTCCCATTGTTTTGTCCCAAATGCAAGCATGAAACTTTAATCGCAGTTCGACAACTAAATCTATCCATCGTGCAAGAGCCAGACGCTAAGACGCAGAGCCGATAACACAGAGAAAAAACTCCGATGTTATCGGCTCTGTTTTCACTTTTTCTGTGATTCCCTCGGTGGAAGAAAAGAAAAATGCTACGGGGTAGATGGCTTAATAAGAGGGCCAACGAAAAAAGTTTTGAAGTTCATTTTTGGTCAGTTGCCTTGACTTTTACTATCATTAATAGTACTATTGATAATAGTAAAAGTGGAGGTGTCGTTATGTCATCAATCGATTTAGTTATACTTGGCATTGTTTTGGAGAAACCCCAAAGCGCCTATGACATTCAAAAGGATGTGGAGTACCACCATCTTTCTCGCTGGACAAAAATAAGTGTACCTTCTATTTATAGAAAAGTACTCCAGCTGAGCGATAAGGGCTATCTTCAAAGCGATATTGTCAAGGGCGATAAGCTTGCGGATAAGGCCATTTATTCTATTACCGATCAGGGCAGAGCGTATTTCAAGGAGCTGATGGCCTCTTGTGCCGCTGGCCCGGTACCCTTGCTATTCGATTTCAATGTGGTCATTACCAATTTGAATAAGATGGACAAAGCCGAAGCGTTGGAGCTGGTTTCGGCTTTGCGCCGGAGCATACAGTCCTCGGCTGAATCCAACGAGGGCCATGCGCGGGAATTTACAGACATTCCTTTGGTTGGGAGAACGATTTTTGAGCAGCAGCAGCTTCTCTATCGCGCCCTTTTGGAATGGCTGGATCACTTTGAAGGGCAGTTCTTAAAAGAATGAGCACAGCCCCCCAAAGCAGTTTGACCATCCTGTTTGAAGTTCCATTTTGGATCGGCCTATATGAAAGAACTGATAACGGTAAGTACGAGGTATGTAAAATCACTTTTGGTTCAGAGCCCAAAGACTATGAGGTCTATGAGTTTCTGCTGAAGAATTGGCATAAATTGAAATTCAGTCCACCGATCCAGACCGAAGTAGCCATAGAGCGAAAAATCAATCCCAAACGAATGCAGCGCGAAATTCAAAGTCAACTGCAAGATAAAGGCATTGGCACAAAGGCACAGAAGGCGTTGAAACTCCAGCATGAGCAATGTAAGCTGGAACGGAAAACCAAGAGCCGTGAGCAGAAAGAGGCGGAGAAAGACCGTCAGTTTGCCATACGGCAGGAAAAGAAGAAAACTAAGCACAGAGGAAGATAACATGAAGATAGAATGGATTTTATGCCCCTTTTGCGGCAGCAAAACGCGATTGAAAATCCGCGATGATACAGTACTGGAAAACTTTCCATTATATTGTCCTAAATGCAAACATGAAATCCTGATTACAGTAAGAAAACTAAATTTATCCATCGTCCAAGAGCCAGACGCACAGACGCAGAGCCGATAATACACAAGGTAAGTTTACTTGTGGTTATCGGTTCTTTTTTATCTTAATATACAACGAGAACCTGCCCCGCCCAACGGGGTAAGAAAAAACCGTGGCAGGGCAGGTTGATTTTGTGCGCTTACTCTACATACTCTGGCGGCGGCTTTGATTTTGAACCGCCCCCTGTCAAGTAGACAGGTAAAAAAGAAAATTTATGCCACGAGGGTCTGGTTCCTGTAAGCAAGGGGAGCCAGGCCCTTTAACTTAGCTTGAAGTCGCCTTGTATTGTAAAAGTCCATGTATTCGTCGATGGCTTTCTTCAATTCCTCAAAGGTATGAAATTGCTGGAGGTAGTACATTTCAGATTTGAGAATCCCCCAGAACCCCTCCATAGGGCCGTTGTCGATGCAGCGGCCGGGTCGGGACATACTCTGCGTTGCATGGATGCCGTCCAGCTTTGCTTTGAACTGCCGGTTGGTGTATTGGCAGCCTCTGTCACTGTGAAACAGAGGATGGGCGCTGGGGTTGGCTCTCACCGCTCTGTCAAAGGTGTCAAAAACAAGCTGATTGTTGTTGGATTGGCCCAGTGCATACGCAACGATGCTTTTGTCATGGAGATCAAGGATCGCACTCAGGTATGCTTTCTTCCCGTTGAGAAGTTTGAATTCTGTGACATCTGTCAGCCATTTTTCATTGGGTCTGTTTGCCGTAAATGCTCTGTTCAATACGTTTTCAGCGGTAATGCGCGGTTCCGACATGACATAGTGCTTCTTCCTTCGGCGTATCACGGCTTGCATATGTACGCTTTTCATCAGGCGGTAAATCCGTTTGTGGTTGTAGTTCCTTTTGAGCCGGCTGTTCACATTCAGCGTCATACGGCGATAACCGTAGATGCCTTTTACTTCGCTGTACAAACGGATGATTTCTTCCAGCAAGAGGGTATTTTCTTTTTCTGAGGCACTTTCTTCCTGGTGAAGCCATTTGTAGTAAGAACTGCGGGGAATCCCGGATAACGCGCATAACGATGCGATTTCATATCCTTTTTCCTGATGAAGCGTATGGATCGCCTCATAGACCTTCCTGCGCCGTGTGAGCCTGCTTACCGCCTCCCCTCGAGTTCGTTCAATTTTTTTAAGAAATCGTTCTCCATTTGAAGCCTTCTGTTTTCCGTCTCCAGCTGCCGCAGCTTTGCCGCGGCTTTTTCCTCCTCGCTGTATTCGGAAGGAGGGCGGCGTTTCCCCCGGCGGTCAAGCAACCCGCCTTCTCCCTTCTCTTGATATTTTTTGACCCAGCTATAGATCTGCTGATAGGTGATCTTGTACTGCTCGCTGGTCTGCCGGTAGTCCAGTTGATGTTCTAAGCAGTATAGTACTGCCTGCAGCTTTTGCTCCTGCGATAATTTTTCTTTCTCGGCCATATCTGTTTCCTCCCGCGCTCTGCGTGTCTTGAACTCTCTATGGCCTTGATTATACAACGTAATCCATTGTTGTAAAACCGCATGGGAGGAAATCCCGTATTTGCGGCACATGGCATCCAGCGAGCCTCCTCTGCCCAGGTAGTCTTCTACTGCCGCCAGCTTCAGTGAGGATGGATAACTTGTAAAATGCTTTTTCGGATACAGCCCGCTGCGACCCTCCATCTGATATTTCCGCACCCAGAATTGAAAGGTGCTTCTGCGAATCCCTAATTCCTTGATTATCTCAGTGGAACCCTTACGGATCGCTAGGTAATCCTCCACAGCCTGAATCTTTAGCTCCGGTGGTAGTTTGCCTTTTATGCTCATGATAATTGCTCCCTCCGTTTCGACAGTTTTGTTTTTTCCGCTGTCTACTTTAAAGGGAGCATATCACTTAGCATCTGCCTTTTCCTTCTTTGCTTCTAGAGATGCCACTTCTTTTTCGACCTTCTTCAAAGCAGCCTTTTTTGCTTTCAGATCAGCCTTCAAAGTGTCAATGTTTGCGGTGATAGATGCAATCTCAGCAGAGATGGCTTCCTTTGCGGACTGCTTTTCCGCAATCTGTGTTGCAAAATCAGCAGTCACGGTTTTGGGCTTATTCTTGCTACCTTTGGTTCTGGGCATAGGTGATAACCTCTTTCTTTTTATAGTTGTTTAAGTGTTATACTAGATGGTACACAACCCAATATATTCCCTACCGCTCCCAGTATATCACAATTCCATTTCTTTTTACAGATGCTTTCTTGCCTTCACAATTCCGTCCAAAATTCCGTAGTATATCAGTCCGCCGAGCACTCCACCTACCGTGTTATAAAAGATATCTGATAGTTGGAATGTTCCTAGCCGTAGTAGAAGCTGCAGCATCTCAATGCTTATCGAAAAGATAAATGCTATCTTTCCGCTACACCACAGTATCTTCTTCCAGCCATTTCCTATCTTCTTTCCGAATGTCCACGCCACTACTGCTGAAAACGGCACCATCATGATCACATTCTCAATGCACTCGGTGGTCAGCTTCTGTTCGCCATTCACTGTCTCCCAGATGCCCCAGCCGCCCATAGCATCGGATAAAGGATTCATCCAAAGATTGCGGTTTAACAGGGTTCGGAACAGAATAAGTGAAGTCACAAAGGCCAAGAAGAACAGTTTCCGAAAGAACACACTCTCCTTGAACTTCTGATACCATGTCACTATGGCATTCTTCCAGCCTTTGCCAGCATGTATTGGCTCATACGCATACAAGTAGAAAAACATGGCTAGGAAGGAGAGCAGGAGTGAAAAACCAAACGGCTCATACAGAGCAGTCAGGATGTTTGTGAGGATTTTTCCGAGTAAATCAATCGTTTCTTTCATCGTCGTTTACAGATCACTGAACAAGTCAGCCTTATACACGCCGTTCTCCAGCATTTTCTTGAAACTGTCCTTTACTGCTGCAACGTCCTCATGGTAGGTCATGCCGTACCAGGTGTCGTTGGTCTTCAGAACCTTCACAGCCATCTTGCCCTGCTCCAGCAGCTCACCGATGAAGATAGGGATCAGATACTCTGCTTTCAGCGGATTGCCCGGAACTTCTTTCTCAAAGAACTCTTTGAAGCCTTTCTCCAGTACATCCAGAAACTCCGGAGTCAATCCCCACATGTTCATGGAAACCAGAGAATTTACATCCACAGCCACGCCGTCTGCTTCTGCTCCAGTTGCGGTCTTTACAATATTCTTGGTCTCCACAACCTCAGTCAGATTACTCTGCTCGTCCATCTTGCAGATGCCACGGGTCACACCGCCATTATCAGACAGCGTATTCTTCAGCACAAAGCCAGCCATACAGGACTTTCCGCCATTTACCAGATACTCATGGACAGCCTTAAAGTCTTCCTTGCCATAGTAATCATCAGCATTAATGACAATAAACGGAGTATCAATCACATTTTTAGCAGCAAGGACGGCCTGACCAGTCCCCCACGGCTTTGTCCGGCCTTCCGGCAGAACTCCCGGGATGTCGTTGATATCCTGGAAAGCGTAGTCCACAGTTACATCATGGGACGCGCAAATAGAGGCAATACGTTCACCGATGACCTCTTTGAACTCTTTCTCGATATCCTTGCGGATGATAAATACTACATGATTGAATCCAGCCTCAATTGCATCATGAATCGAGTAATCCATAATGATATGTCCGGCATCATCCACCGGTTCTAACTGTTTAATTCCTGTTCCGAAGCGACTGCCGATACCGGCTGCCATGATAAGTAATGTTGTTTTCATTTTAGTCACCCTTTCTTTCAATGCGTTCTTCAATAAACTTTGTTACAATTTTCTCATATCCTCCCGGGTCTTTTCTATAATTTTCTGAATGATCTGCCCCATGAACTATATATAACTGCTTTTCACCATTACAACTATCGTATAGTTTATAAGCCATAGATAAAGGTGCCTGCATATCTTCGTCACCGTGAATGATTAAAAGAGGAATATCGGTATGTGCTAAAGCCTTACACGCATCTGCGTCTGATAAATCAAAACTCCCCCAAATCTTTGTTCCTACATTAAGCATAGTAGGAAATAGATTTTTGGGTATGTATTTTGATATTTGCTTGTTATTATTCTGCTTTATCACGTCCAATGTAGATGTAAAACCACAGTCATCAATAATTCCATATACTGAATCAGGCAACTCCAAATCACTGCTCATCATCACAATTGATGCTCCCATTGAAACTCCCATAAGAAAAATAGGATTTTTATCTCCAAAGCGATTTTGTGCCCATTCTACCCAATCAAGACAATCATATTTTTCTAGCACTCCTAATGTTGAGAATTTCCCTTCACTATCTCCCTGTGCGCGTAAGTCACATAGTAGAAGATTCCAATTGTGTTTTTGTGTAATCCTATATATTGGCACGCCATCCAAATAACTGTGCCCCCACAATCCATGAAAAAACACAATTAAAGGCGCACCTTTTTCTCTTTCATAATAATGACCTATCAGTTTTGTATTATCAAATGCTTGTATCATAACAGTTTCATTTGATTGATTTTTTATTTTATATGCATCTATGAGAATTCTATATTCATCATCGTCTGCTGTTATGAAGTATACTTTTTTTCTCTTCACTTTTGTTTTCATTTCTTTTACATAACATTATTGCTTCATTTTTCGTGTTCAAATAGTTATTTTCGTAACTCAAGTTGGTATTTCTGGCAAATTTACAATTTATAAATACCTCCATCTATCACACAGCAATTTGAACTGTCCAAAATCTTTTTTACGTATGGATTTATCTAACAGTATATATTTATTCTGTTGTCGGGGAGGATTTGCAAAGCTTGATAAATAACGTTTTCGCAGCACAACAAATCCAGATTGTACCGTTTTCTCATCCAAATCTTTTGTTCTTGAGTACCCTAAAACCATATTATCCAGCATACTGATCTGAAGCCATTCATCTGACCTTAATATTTGTTTGTCTTTTATCCAATCCCATAAATAAAGCATAATCCAATAGTGATCAATTGACTTGACATTTCCTCTACTTTTATAAGTTATGCCATTTAAATTATACCTATAAGCATATACATCATTTTCTATTGTATATTTCTTTTCCCAAAAAGGATATATACAATACTCAAAAATGGAATCCTCATACCAAAACCCCTCTGGAAAGCAAAGATTTTCAAATACAGTTGCCCTAATTACTTTTCCCCAAGGCTGTCCCCATAATGTTTCCTCATAATCTTTATCACCACAGCTACTGAAATGGTGCTTCCTAGACAGTGTTCTTCCGTTATCATCCACGAATAAAACGCTTCCTTCGACAATATCTGCATCCCATTCTATTGATTTGTTCATAAGCTTTTCAATGGCATCTTCACAAATCCAATCATCTGAATCCACGAACATTAAGTAATGACCTACTAGATTTTTCAGGCCACAATTTCTAGCTCCTGAAAAACCTTTATTGGATTGACTAATAATATCAATATGCTCATCATCAAGATATTTTGAAAGTATCTGTGATGTTTCATCTGTAGATCCATCATTAATAACTGTGATCACATATGTATATTGTGTTTTCTGTGATAAAATTGAGTTCAAACACTTCTCAATATACTTCTCTGCATTATATGCTGGAATAATAATCTGTAAATCATATTGAGAATTCAATCTATTATGTACTTCTACGATTCCATTTGGCTTTTTGGATCTTTTTTGTAAATATTCGATTGCCTCCTCATATTCTAAATTACATACAGAACCAGCAAATGGAATTTGAAACCCCGTTATTTTCTTTATCGCCCCCCCCGGATCTTTTTAAGCAATTCTACTATAATAGAACTCATTTTTCTCCTCCCTCAATCATAGGTTCTTGATAACCGGCAATTTGTTATGAGTAATCCTATTAACCATACTAATACTTAATTTGAATTCCTCTTTTCTGTGCATTAGAAGCAAAAAAACAATATTAGGAATCAACACACTTACCACAACGAAAAAGGCAAATGCACCCCATCCAGAAAGAGTCACTTTGTAGGTCAGTACAGCGATGCTTGCACATGAAAACACTGTGGCTACAATCCACGATACAAACATTTTAAAATAATCCTTAAATAAAGAGGAATCATACATAACTGTGAAAATATTACGTAATAGCCAGGGAACTTCTATCATTCCCAACGCAACTATTGTCGAAAGAACTATTCCGTATATTCCAATATACTTAACTGCTGCCAAGTTAAGACTCAAATTGACAAGCGCTGAAATCAGCGGTCTGAACCTGTCTTCATGCCAGACTCCACCTGCATCTTTAAATACATTTAACAATCTCGTAGTTTCATACAGATAGAAATATACGCACAGAAGAACAACTACTGAAAATGGAAGTAAAAAACTCTCTCCAACCCATAATTCCATAAATGGCTGAAATACACCTAAAAAACAACATGTACACATTCCTATCAGCCAATAAAACATAAATGTAATCTTTTTAAGATCTATATAATTCTTTTCTCTTGATTCTGTCACATAACTGTTTCCGAGGCCCGCTCTAATTGATGTAAGTAACGTTTCCATTATTCCGCATATTGAAGAGATAATAAAATAGTAGTTCTGATATACTGCAAGAAGTGTCAATCCTAAAAAAGCAGAAATAACTATTGTATCTGCTGAATTCAAGACAACTCCACCTAGTTTTGCGATAAACAAATCTTTTATCCGACCATTAATAGACCGTGTTTCTTTTTTGCTCAATTTACCTTTTGGCAAATAATCGGGATACATTCTCGATACTATATTTGAAGTAACAATATTATTAGCAATTTGACTTAAAATAGCCATAATCAAATAGAAATAATAATTTTTGAAAATATATATTGCTAAAAACTGAGCACAATATTGAACAGTTCCAACGGCAATTGAAACTTTGCTTGTCACATCTGTTCTTTGATGCGCCATCAACAAACTATTTTTATACGCAAAAAGCCAATAAGAAAATACTGTAGCCGCCAAATTTAAAAGATATAATATATGTAAATCAAGATTCTCAGGTATACTACCGCTTACTAAACAAGGAATAAACGGTGTTACACCCAAACCCACAACTGCTATTGCGCTACCAATAACTCTATAATATACTTTATATAATCTCATCAATGCGCAGATGGTATCTTTGTCATCTTCCGCAATCGGTTTATACATACTATAAACCATAGCACTTCCGACACCTAACTCTGCCAAATTTAAAACTTGAAGAATTGATGTAAATAAGCTGTTTAGTCCAACATATTGCACTCCCATAAAATATATCATTGCAGTTCTCATAAAAAATGGAACCAACATATGATACATCCGTTGCAATATACCAAATATCATATTTCTTGTAGCGTTTTTAGTTCTTTCTTTTACCATTTTCACTTATGCTCCATAATATTCCAGACATTCTTGAATTACTAAATATAATTGCATTGCGATATATTACAAATCAATTTAATTGCTGCGATTTCCGTTTTCCACAAAGGCCAATAACGCTAATGTAATCAAAAAATAATTTCCCAATGTAATTTCAACCATAGAAACAATTATGAAGGTATACATTAACGCCATATATGATCTACTATAATCTTCTTTCCTTTTCAATAATGATACAATCATTAGGAGTAAAATCAAACAAGCTCCAACAACACCATACGAAACAATAATATCAGCCAAACCATTCTGAGTATTCATTCCCATAGCAACCGTGTGAGACATAGCATAATTATTCTCTGCTCCGAAGCCAAACCACGGATTCATCATCAAAAGTTTTAGAACATTTTGATATATCATCATTCTACCAGTAAGTGTTGTATCTTCATGCAAAAAATTAACAATAAAACTATTTATGGGTCCCCACGTTAGAATAGCTGAATTAATAAACAAAAGTGAATCACAAAACAGAATCATTACAATCGCTACAATGGGATTCAAAATTATTTTTTCAAACTTTTCCTGAAATAAATACAGCACTGCAAACAAACCACATGCAACCGCAGCAGTCGTGCATGTCGATGTTATTGCAATAAAAAATGCTATCCCCCATAAAACGATTAATGTTGTATTTACTTTCTTTGTTTTCTCCTCACAGATATTGGCGTATAAAGCAACTGAAAATATATGTAAATATGATAAGTTGAATTTGTTTCCTAACAGCAAATTGCTTTTATTCTGTCCAATAAACCCAGTAGAAAAGCCGTGTACATCTGCAATAAAACAATAAATCAGCGTACAAGCAAACAAAACTCGTATGGCTGTTTTCTCCTCTTTTACCTCACAGGCATATTCCAAAGCAATAAGTGGTGCAACAGTTTTAACAACAGAAAATATAATATTAATTAAACCGTATCCCGACAAATCCTTATTCATCCATGACGAATATCCCATGCTAACGCTCAAAAGAATTAAAATGATATTTATCAAACAGTTTTCTTTTTTTATAAACGCATTTATATTAATGAAAACAAGACCAATTAATGCAATCGCCGCATAACGTTGGATTTTCAAAAATCCAACAAAATATTCTTCTCTGAATGCTATGAATGACAGATGAAACATCAACACCGTCATTATAAATGTGATAAGTTGTTTTTTTCTTACAACCATGCACATCCTCCTTACTCCACCTACTATTATATATTCAACTGTTCTTTTTCTTTCCAACAAATATCCAGAAAAAAATCCATTCCTGCTTGAAAACAAATGCTAATAAATATAAAATCTTTATTGGTTTCTTAGCAGTTTTCAACTGATTTCTTGCAATGGTATGAACTTCGTTTATACCACAAATTTCTTTTACCCTTACTCTTCCATCTGCTACCGAGTGATTTTCTGTCTTCCTGTATTCATTCGGAAAGCATGTACCAAAAATCAACTGCCATAAAAACATATTTTGAAACTCGTCTATATGTTTATTTCTTACATGACTGTTCTCAATAAATTTCATATATGATCTATATAAGTTCACATATTGTTTTGGAAGCAATTCGCGATACTTTTGGGTCAGACTTCCAAATCGCAAATCATAATAATAGCAAGCGTCATTTACAGCATACACTTTCTTTGCAAAACAAAGTGCTTCCAGATTAAATAAAAAGTCTTCACTTCCCACTTTACGTTCAGAAACAAAAGTTAAATTATTCTCTATTAGAAAATCTCTTCTATAAATATGTGACCAAGCCGAAAGCACATATGAATTTACCGATTTAAGTGCCTGTTTCATTAACGAATCAATATCCTCAACTGAATCGTAGGAACCCTCCTGAAGAACATTCTTACATAATGTTGTTTTTCCATCCACATGACGATAATAGTTAAACTTAACAATATCCGGTACTCGAGACGAACTCCTAATATCGCCAATTGCTTTTGTTGCTATTACTTCAAGAAATGTAGGCGCAACCCAGTCATCAGCATCACACATATGAATGAACTGACCTTTTGCTTCTGCTATTCCTACATTTCTTGCGCTGGATAACCCACCATTCTCTTTGTGAATACACTTTATAAAATCGTATTTTGCAGCATAAAAATCTGCGATTTCACCAGTATGATCTGTAGAACCATCATCCACAATAATTATTTCGTAATCCGTGAAGCTTTGTGTCAGAAAGGACTTAACACATCTATCAAGATATTTTTCAACATTATAAGAAGGCAAAATAACTGAGAAAAATGGTGTCATTATATCTTTCCCCCTTTAATTTAAATTTTCTTCAATCAGCTGAATATATTTATTAATTTCTTCTTCATTTCCTGTTTTTTCTTTTTTCAAATTCTCAACAAGCTGATTTCTTAATTGCTGATTTTCGCTAAGTTGCATTAGGCCCTCTGCAACACTTTCTCCATTCATCGATACAATTAGTCCGTTTTCTCCATTATTTATTGAAGCCCCAACCGTTGCATAATTTGTTACTAAAATAGGCTTATTGAGTATTTTTGCTTCATCTAATGCAATTGATTTTCCTTCGTATCGGGATGTCTGTGCGAAAATATCGCATCCAGCAATATATGGATAGGGATTTTCCTTTATACCGACAAGTTTTACCTCTTTTACAAGTTCATTTGTCTTGATTAGTCCTTCTAATTCCGCTCTTAGTTCTCCTTCCCCAAGTATATACCAAACAAACTCTATTCCTTGCTTCTTTACTTTTGCGGCTGCATCAATTGCAATTTCATATCCTTTTTGTGGAGCTAGTCTTCCAATAGATACAATCTTTAGTCCCTTATACTGGAAAAAGTCATCCTCCGGAACCAACTTTGCAGCATTCCGAATTGTTTCTGGTGAAGAAATATTTTCAAGTACAAGAGTCTTTTTTCTAAGATCCGGATAAACTCTGGCAAAACTATCAACGCAATCCTGAGATATGGTTACAACTCGATCCGCTTTTTCATAATAATTTCTCTCATAGTCATAGTTTACATCCAACTTTTCAAATTCATTATGAATCCAAAGAATCTTCTTTTTAGCCGTAACCTTATCTATCACATAATAGTTTGTCGGACCATTCATGTAAGAAATTGCCAAGTCATATCTTTTTTTGAGCTTTGGCAGATGCTTTCCCCATAATTCCCATCTTTTCTCATTCCAACTTAGATTTTTGCATAAAAATCTTGATTTTATTTGCCAACTTGCTTGATTTATCAAGTCTCTGCCATTACACACTTTCTTTCTACGCAAGCTCATGGGCGTAGCAAAGTTTTCCAGTTCGTACTGATTGTTTAAAAAATGGACTGTGCTTGGAATCTGCTTCATGTACATTCCGTTAGGATTTGCGACAATTAAATCGACATTCCATCTATCTTTTGGTAATCGATTCAAAAAAGAGATAAGGCTCTTTTCCGCACCTCCACATCCCATTCCATAACAAACAATCAATACATCTTTCATTTTTATATCCATTCCTTTCGCTTCGCTCAGGCACAAAACGTTATGAAAATGTTTTCCTGAGCTTATTTTTTCTTTATAATTCTTCTTATAGGGAACTCGGTATACTACAAATCACGGGGAGGTGAGTGGGCTGTCCGGCTTGCCGGATGACCGTATTTTTATATGTGTAGTCCGCCTTTTCAAGCACAAATAAGTGTGACCTAAGAGCACGTAATCTTATCTTTGTATAAACATTCTCGTTTATAGCTTAGGCGTTCAGTCAATGCCGTCTCTCCCTATAATCTTTAGTGAACCTTCTGGTTCTGAAAGGAGTCCCTATGGCTTTAAAAATCGTGTACAAAATCTGCTGTGGCATTGATGTCCACAAGACTTTTGTAGTTGCCTGTATCGCTTCTACGAACGATAAAGGCGTCACTTCTTACGAGAGCCATCGGTTTTCGACCTACACGAGCGGTCTGAAAACTTTGCTACAATGGCTACTCGACCGGGATTGCAAGGATGTCTGTATGGAATCCACCGGTAAATACTGGATCCCCGTTTATAACATCTTGGAATCGGATTGTTCGATTGTCCTTGCTCATCCCAAATATGTTAAGGCTATCCGTGGAAAGAAAACTGACAAGAAAGATGCCAAATGGATTGCTGACCTGTTTAAGCATGACCTTGTTGCCGGAAGCTTTATGCCACCTGCTGACATTCGCCAGCTTCGCGACCTTATGCGTTACCGCTTCAAACTGACCTGCTTCAAATCAAGTGAAAAGAATCGTTTGCAGAACTGTCTCACGGTTTCCAATATCCAGTTGGGAAACGTTGTCTCGGACACCTTCGGCAAATCTGCTCAGGCGATACTGGATAAACTTTTGGAAAATCCCGCAGATACTACCTTTGACCTTGAGCCTCTCGTTTACAAAAGTTTGAAAAAGAAACTTCCGGAACTCCGTGACGCCATTGACGGTTATATCACTCCGGAACAGGCTGGCAAACTCAAGGTGATCAAAGCTCACTATGAAAACCTTGAATCCCGGAAAGCAGAGCTTGAAGAACTCATTCTTGCGCTCGCCGCTCCCTATCAGCAGGAACTTACCATTCTTCAAACTGCTCCTGGTATCAGCAGTCCTTTCACTGCCATCGGAATCATTTCCGAAATCGGTACCAATATGGAGGCTTTTCCTTCGGCGAAACACTTGTGCTCATGGGCTGGGCTTACACCAACCAACAATGAAAGCGCAGGGAAGAAAAAATCTGTCCGGGTGTCCAAGGCCGGATGCTACATCAAACCGCTTTTAGTACAGTGCGCAAACGCTGTCGTAAAAAGCACTAAGCATCCTGAAATGCGTAACCGTTATCTCCGTCTCAAAAAGCGTCGCGGTCACAAGAAAGCAATCATTGCAATAGCAAGAATGCTTCTTACCGCATTATACCACATGTTGAAGAACGGGGAAAACTATAATGCAGAACTTTATCAGAAATCCGATTTACTTCCAGTTGATCGTGAGATTACCGTAGAGCAGGCACTCATGATCGCCAGAAACCAAGGTTATAAGATCAAGTCAGCAACTGCATAACCTTAACATACACAATATTCAATTTTTAAAGCAGCCACCGAAAGATGGCTTGTTTGTGATGCGATTAAGGGAATGGATACCCTCTACTTCTCATTTTCAATCTTCTCCTATCTACTTATGTCATTTTGTTACCGCTATCGTGTGCTTTTTCTTAAGTTTCCTGATATATTTTATTGTACCTGTCGAATACAAAAATTTCTTTGCTTTCTCAATTGCATAATCTTTAATCGTAATTGGTGCAACCTGATTAAGTGCTTTATTAATTGGCATTTCTGCTGCTAAGCTATAAAACTCATCCCGCTTTTTATTTGCTTTTGCACTGTTTCTAACCATAATTCCATTGTATAGAACCAGTTCTTCTGCATCTATAGAAAAGCATTCAACTTCTGATGCAATTCCTTCCATTACTTTCTTACCCTTTTCAGAATGCACAAAAATTGAAGAGTATCCCTTATCATCGTCTTCTTTTCCGGTCAATTTGGCGTATTCATAGCAATCAAAAATTGTAATATCGCTCGGACGTTCCAATCCTTTAAATGCACAATACGCACACGATGGTCTCGAAGCTAGTTCACTAACAAAGGACTTCATGTAAGGATCCACTCGCCCTGAGCCATAGTAGGTCTTTCCATTATCAAAATCAATTTTCATCGTTGTCGTATGATATCCATACGTTTTATGTTTGAACCGTGCTCCTACCATTTTGCTGTTGAATTTTTCTTCCATAAAATTCACATAGTTTCTCCACAATCCTGGTGAAGGTACACCACGACAGACAAAATCTACACATAGTAGGTTCTCAGGCTTTTTCTTTAAGTAATGCAACAGTCCGGCAATTTGACATGGAGATCCTGTGAACATCACATACACTCCATCTTGCAATTCTTTTTTTATTTTTTCAAATGTGTTTCCAAGCGTAGACTGAACAAACTTTGACCCTCTCATTTCCTGAAGCTGATCAATCGTTGCTGCCCTTTTACAAATGACGTTCATCATTTCATCGTAGCCTGCTCCATAAACTACGCCGCCATTATGCAGCACATATTCTGCCAGAGCTGTGAACCCCCCCCCCGGATGTACTTTCAAAAAGAACATTATTGTTTTTGATTCTCAGAATATATCCTTCTGTCTGTTCAGGATTCTTTTCTACTTTATTAATAATAGGACAAGTTGCATCACATATTCCGCAATCCACACATTTTTTCTGATCAATCACAGGATATAGAAAGCCTTCTTGATCTGCTTGCATTTCAATTGCTTTTTTAGGGCATGCATTATAGCAAGCCGTACAACCGCAACAATCTTTTTTATCTTTAATTGTAATCACCTGTCCTCATCTCCCTTATTACAAATTTTCCAATACATTTAAATAGTAGTTTTGAAAGTTTCTTGCAACATCCTTTTCGTCAAATCCCGCCCTCTTTAATTCTTCACAGCGAGAATACCTTTTAAATCCGCGGAAATTCAGGATTTCCCGAACCCATTCCGCCTTATCATCTGAAAGAGGAAGGTATTTTACACAGTTTGTGACACCGACCTCCTTTGTAATTGTATCAGCAAGAATTACAGGCAAACCTGAAGCTTGTGCTTCAACACCAGCCACTGGCAACCCTTCACAGAATGATGGCATTATAAAAACGTCGATTGCTTGATACATTTTAGGCATTTCATCCGTTGTACCCATAAATCGAACACTGTCTTCTAGATTCATTTTTTTAACTTTGTCCTGAATTTTCTTATACAATTCGCCATCTCCAAAGAGCAATAAAACAGCATCCGGGCATTTACTATGAAGTGCAGAGAATACTTCTATTAAATACTCATGATTCTTCTGTATATTAAATCTCCCGGCATGTCCAATTACAAATTTGTCTTCCACACCTAATTTCTTTCTCATTTCTTCCCTGACAGATGCATTATAAGAGAATTTTTCCAGTGCTACACCATTAGGAATAAACTTATACTTCTGATTTTTTACAATACTCTTCGGGAATGAAAACTGCGCTGCCAACGATGAACAAGCCCAAAATTCATCAACAAAAGCGGGCATAAGCATTTTAAAAGCTTTAGACATCACCACAGTAATCTTATTTCTATATACTGCGTTTCCCGCATTATGGCTATGAAATGTTACGTGCTTTACTCCAGCCAATTTTGCAATAAAGACCATTGTCATATCCGAAGCAGGACCACCATTTAAATGTAACACCTTTATTTCATTGTCTTTGAAAACCCGGTATAGTCTATACCATCGAACAAAGACTCTACGCCATTTATTGTTCACCTCATCCGCAGATGCAATTAACTTTTGAGACCCCATTTTGATAACGACATCTTCCAAATCCTCATGTCGATCATGTAAAACAAGATAATCAAAATTAAGTTTATCTCTATCTATATTTTTTTGAATGTTGATCATCATTGATGTAATGCCACCAAACCCCAAGGGAGCTGTAACTAAAATATGTTTTGCTTGGTTCACGATTTATCCTCCCGCTTTTTTCCAATGTTTTATGGCAGCATTTATTCAATTATACTCAACCCATGAATGCTGCATTAATATACTGATCTGTTTTTTGTTTCAGTTTCGCCAATTTACAATAAACTTCTTCGTAATCAATAATTTTCTGAATAGTTGAAATATCTCCTGAAAATCTTCTATCACTAACACCAAGATTTTGACAAAGAGAATCTATTCTGGAGTTTTTCGATGTTGCACTTGTATTTGCATAGCGATTAAAAATCATAAATTTCTTTTCATTGATGATGGAGAAACACGTTCCATGAAAGGAATCCGTGCAGACGTACTCTGCACCACGTAACAAATTCAGAAAGCGATCCGGTGCAACATCGTACGGCGCATAATCGCCAAAACGCTCATCATCCTCAACATACTGATCCATATGACGCAAAGCCACTATTTTAAGGCCTGTCAATTCCGCTAATTTCTGAACCTGTTTTCTGTATTCTGGATTTGCGCCCAAGAAATACGCAAAAATATATGGTTCATCCATCTCTTTTTTTATAGGAATCAGCTTCTCCCACTGCTCTTTATTAAAGTTAAAAACAGGATCCAAAATCACCGGTACATCCAATCCTGTTAGTTCTTTTACAATTTCACTTCCACGATTTTCTCTCATGCTGATATAGTCTAACCGTTTCAGAAAATCTGCTGTTCTTTTTTTCTGATACCATGGAATTTGACCAACACCAAAACTTGAAGCATACGAGATTTTTCTAATTTCATTAGGAACAAACATCAAATTATAAAAATTTGTAGGCAATCCCGCTGGTGACCAAAGCTGATCACTTCCGGTTACAACCGCATCATATCGTTTTGCCCCTTCACAAAGAGCTTTATATCCACAAAACTCCGGAGATAATTTTGTAAAAGCTTTATTCTTAAATTTTTCAAAGGCCTTCATCCGAGCTGCATCATTCTTTGCAAATTCCGGATGTTTTTTCATTCCCTGCCTTTTCAAAAAAGCTTCATATTTGTCATTCAAAAGAATTCCATTCAATAACCGTGGAACAGATCTTATCTTTTCTGTTATTGTAAGTTTCTTCTTATATCTTATTAATTCATAATCAATTCCACGAGATTCAAGCATTTTAACTGTTGCGAATGCTTGTAGCATTCCACCATAATTCTCATGAAAATACTTAATACACACACCTATCATTTAACTTTCTCCTGTTCACGCAGCAAATTCTTATAGATGTTTTTCATCTGCTGATGAGAAATATCCAGTCTAAATTCTTCTGCTTTTTCTACGCATGCCTTCCGCATCGAAAACCTTGCTTCTTTATCACTAAGTAACTGGATTTTATCTGCAAAGGCATCCGCATCCCTAGGAGAGCACAGGTATCCAGTTTTGCCATCTATAACGTAGTCTTTGATTCCCTGTACGTTGCTCCCAACCACAGGCACTCCAGATGCCAAAGCCTCAATTCCAGCTAATCCAAGGCCTTCACGCAATGACGGAAGAACTGCGATATCTGCACATCTATTTATTTCTGGAATATCTTTTCTGAATCCCAAGAAGATTACTCTCACATTTTTTTCTTCTGCATATTTTTTCAGAAAATCATATGTTCCCGAATTACTCATAGCCTTCCCACAAATCAAAAATACATAGTGTTTGTCATTAATTTTTGACAAGGCTTCGATGATAACTTTATGGTTTTTTCGAGTAGACAATTCCCCAACTTCCAGAATTGCAATATCACTTTCTGAAAGCCCCAGTGACTCTCGATACCTATCTCTGTCTATTTGACATTCATGGTATCTTGACGTATCTACTCCAACGCCATTGATATGATAGACATTTTTACATGCCATCTTTTTCATTTGAGCATAGTCTTCTTTATTAATTGTTATAATCCCATCCGTCATCCATGAACAAAACCACTCTACACCGCCATAGACGATTTTTGTCTTTAATGAAGACCCCTTCGGAAAAGTTAATCCATGCGTAGTATAAACTACTACACATCCTTCTTTTCTCTTGCGTCTTGTAGCAATTCTAACAATTGCTCCCGGAATAGGCGTGTGGACATGAACAAAATCAAAATGATATCTATTCAGTAATTCTTTATACTGTTTATATGCTGTAAGACTTTCTTTGCTTACTGGAGATGTCGATGAGAAATCAATCTGGTGAAACGTAACTCCAATAGACGCAAATCGCTCTTCAGGTACAAAAGTAGAAACCGAATTTCCATTTGCTGCGCAATGTACTTCATATCCCATTTCTTGCAATAGTTTCATATCTGGAATCAAGAATCCGTTTAGAAATCCACCTGTTGCCGCTACTATTAGTGCTCGTTTCATCTCTCTCTCCTTTTACTTTTCCATCTGCTGTGCGATATCGGCATCCACGATTTCCTCGCCGGTCTTATGCTTCAGCTGCTCTTTACTTGCCTCACTCAGACCGTTGTTGATCACGCAGTTCATATCGCAGGTGCTGCACTTGTCCAGATCCTCTTTAGTGACTTTGCCATCACGGTAATCACGGCAAATCTTCAGCTCATACATACTGTACGGATGCTTGGTGAACAGAGCCTTGAACTTGTGAACCAGAACCCATGTGGCAGGCTTCCAGATATACTTGTGCATAGCCGGGCTGACAGAACCGATCATCCAGCAGTCACGGTCGCAGCAACGAACCTTTGCACGAACCTTCTCGGCCTCCGGGCTATTCCACAGCTCGTCCCAAGTCTGATTGTTCAGGTTGCCCATGACTTCCTTATCCTTGGTACCATTGCACGGCATGACATCGCCATACGGGTCGATGAAGAAGGTGTCGAAGCTCATGTCGCAAGGCAGCAGACGCTTCTGGCCGTAGATGTAGTTGATCAGGCCGTGGTTAAAGTAAGCGCGGAACCACTTCTTCGGGCTGTTGCTGCGGAGCAGTTCATTAACCAGGTTCTCGAAATTCTTTGCAACCATTGGACGATCATGGATGATGTTCTTAGCCTCAACGAAGTAGAAACTGTTGTGCAGAGATGCAGTTGCGAACTCCATCCCCATCTCATCGGAGATCTTATACAGGGGAACCAGGTCAGGTGCGTTCTTGTCCTGAACCGTCATACCGAAACCAACGTCCTTCATGCCCATCTCACGCAGCTTCTTCAGTGTGCCGTAACCACGCTGGTAGCCGTTCTGCAGGCCACGAATCTCATTATTGGTCTGCTCCAGACCCTCGATAGAGATACGAATACCGATCTGAGGGAACTCCTTGCACAAATCAACGATACGATCTGTGAAGAAACCATTCGTGGAAATAACGATACGGTCAGACTTCTTGTACAGTTCACGCACGATATCCTTCAGGTCAGTACGGATGAACGGTTCGCCGCCAGTGATATTTGTGAAGTACATCTTCGGCAACTTCTTGATGGTTTCGATGCTGATTTCCTCTTCCGGCTTGGAAGGTGCTTTATAACGGTTACACATAGAGCAACGAGCGTTGCAGCGATAAGTGACGATGACCGTACCATTTAACTTCTTTTCTTCAGACATGATTAACTCTCCTATTGTTTACTCTCTCTTTTAAGAATATTTCAATTTTATTTAAGAACCACTTGGCACATACCGAGAACACAACCGAACCGCAGATGACTGCAACCGCCGTGAAAATATATGCCAGCAGACCATTTCCAAATAGATGAACTAAGTGTAACTTCTCAATCACACGATAAATTACCATGTGACACAGGTAAATCTCGAAGCAGATACCACCGAGGAACTTGGCGATTGGATTGACCAGTACCCCCCCCCCCGTTCTACAACCGAGGGTATAGACCAGTGCTGCCACACAGAAAAACAGCATTGTAAGCGCATTGCCGCCTACTGCAAAATAAACAACTGTGGCAATCAGCAGAATCGCTCCAGCGATAACCTTATATTTTGATGCGAACTCGGCCAGTTCTTTCCGATATAGAAAGACTAAACCACCGGCGACGAAATAAATTGCATCGTAGACGATGTTCGTTCTTCCAGCATTGAAGTAATTGCTACACAGCCAGTTGAACACCAGTGCTACAACCGCCACGCTCCACGCTCTCTTCTTGTTTCCAATCAGGAAGCAGAAAAACGGAAACAGCATGTAGAACACAAAAATAACTGCCAGTGTCCAACTCACACCAATGACCGAGATCTTAGCATTCGGCAGAAGCCCCTGACACAAAGTCAAGTTTGCAAAGACTTCAAATACTGATTCTTTGCTCGGTGACATCATGAAATCCAGCGCACACAGCAAGGCAAAGTACGGCCATATTTTGATATACCGTTTCTTGTAGAAATCCTCTACGCTGATCTTCTGGTCAATAATTTTCTGGTAATAGCCACAGCACATACCAAAACCGCTGACCATCATAAAAAGGAAAACGAGGTTTGTGAAAGACGGAATAAACCGCTCAAACACAAATCCTCCCATCCTATATTCTCCATTTGCGAGGACATGCATCAGCGCGATGCCAATAATGGCATATGCCTTCAAACCGTCTATTCCCTCATATCGTGTTCTATTATCCACCATATTCCTCCTTAACAAATGGGATTACACCCTTTTCCGCAAGGCTTTTTCTATACCGGTTACCTTAGCAACTTTCTTAGCTATATAGCGGATTTTCTTCTTTCTTGGAATTGGACTATATTTTTTCCAAAATGCGCTTTCGTCTAACTCTGAAAAATCTGAGAACAGTTTTTTTCTGCCTCCTCCAACCTGAGTTCTAGTTACCAAAGACGGGTTCATTTTTGACCAAAATTCATAATTGGATTTTCTTAGTTTCAGGTTTGAATCACACGATGCAAGAAGAATCTCTCCTTTATGGCTTCTAATAATAAAAAGTGATGTTCCTTTATCGTCTGCCCAAGGCTCATATTCTTTCTCGATTTTCCATGCGTCTGCCAAAGTCAAATCCGACATATAATTGCCAGATTTGAAATTACAGTAGTAACAAGCTGGCCGGATATTTTTATCCGAAAGAAATAAGCGCATATAGGTGTTCAATTCATGACTTTCATTCAGTTGACTATTATCTCCATATTTTATATGGAGATAATAGTCATGCCATCCTGCATGACTTTTATCTCGGAAGTTCACTTCGTGAACTTCTGAACCTTTGGAAATATAGTTCAAATATGACTTCCATACCCCTGGTGAAGGTATACCATGACAAATGAAATCTATTGTATAAAGTTTTTCCCTTAGTCTCAAACCATCTGCAAACTGACACACAGCAGCAACCTGGCATGGTGTGCCTGTGAACAAAACAGGCCTTCCCTTTTTCAAATCTTCTGCCAATACATCAAAAATATATTTCAAATCACTTTGAACATATTTTGACTTCATGATTCGAGACAAATTTTCTTTATTCTCAATTCTTACATGTCTTACGGAATAGTCATCATCAAATGCTGCGCCAAAAACGACTCCGCCATTGTCAACAAATGCGCTTGCTATTGCATTGAAAATACCACCAGAAGAACTATCTTTTCTAACAGATTCATCAGGATTATAACCAATATATGCATCCATTAAAGTCTGATCGTTCTGCATAGTTTGAACACATTTTTGTACACAGCGACCGCATTTTATACACTCATCCTGATTTACAACTGGATAATAAAAGCCTTCATTATCTTGCCGCAATTCTATACATTTTTTAGGACATACCTGTGCACATAATCCACATCCACAACAGGATTTCTTTTGGAAATCTGCAACTGTTACTTCTTTCTTTTTCTGCTTTTCTTCACAGTGGCCTAGCGCGCTTTTTAAGAACTCTCCCGATGTAGTTCTTTCCTTTTCAAGAATAGCATTTACTTTCAGGTAATCTATTTCTTTTCTCAAGACATCATCTACATCTTCAGCGTTCCTTACCAAACGATCTGACACTTGAAATTTAGCCAGCAAATCATACAAACGCGAGTTTTTAGATGTCTTTGTATTCTTATCGCGTTCGAATACACAAAACTGTCTTTGAAAAATTATCGAAAATGCTGAGCCGTGGAAGGAATCTGTGAAGACATACGATGCATCTCGAAATAGCCTTAAAAATTCAACTGGTCCTACATCATATGCTTTTTCATAATTTCCAGCCTCATCGCTCTTGATGTAAGTGGCCGCATGCGGAATTCCTATTAGCTTTAACCCATGATTATGGCAGTAGGCTTCAATTCGGCTTCTATATGCCGAGCTATCCGAAAAGAAAAACATCAGTGCATATGGCTCTGTCTCATATCTTTCAGTGCCAATAAACTCAGACCACTGTTCTCGTGTGCGCATAAGAGCAGGATCCAATACTTCATAAACGCTCTTTTTTCCTTTTAAATAGCCATCCAATATTTTTTTTGCTGTTTTCTCTCTAACTGAAATGAAGTCAAATTTCTCAATCAGAGGAATCATCGCGCTGGCTTCTTTATCGGAAAGTCTATCTCTGGCAATGCTTGCTGCATAAGATACTTTTCTAGTTCCTTCTATACCTTTCAAAAAGTAACCAGGACGTGCAACGTTAGGATTCCAAATTTGATCAGATCCACAAATTAGGCAATCATACTCTTTTGCCAACTCCGACAATTCTTCATCAGTATATACGTGGTCATTCGTCAAATAACACTTCTGAAACTGTTCAAAGAGTTCATTCCGCTTCTTCAGTAATCCATCAGCAGGTGTTTTTCTCTTAACTATGCGTTCTGATATCTTCTTTATCACCTCAGATGGTCCGTATTGCTCCATCTGCTCAAATTTACTTTTATAAATAACATTTACACCAGAACGATACTTTATTAAATCCACATTAGCATCTTTAAAGTTATCTTCGATATAAGCCTTTAACGCATACCCTTGAAGATCTCCACCCCAGTTATTATTTCCATGGAATAAAGTCAAAATTCCTACTCGCATCTTTATTCCTCCCTTAACTCATTCACTATAATTACTGATACACCTTCATAATTTTCTCGTAATACTCATCAATGGTATCGAAGCTGATGTCCTTGCAGTTCGCGCTGTACTCCGCACACAGCTTCTTATCACTCCAGAACTTCTCGATCTTCTTCTTCAGATCTTCGGCATTGCCGCTCTCAAACAGCTCGCCGGTCTTGCCGACCTGAATCAGCTCCGGAATACCACCAATGTTCGCTCCCAGCACCGGTGTGCCATACATCTGGGATTCCATTACGGAGAACGGGCAGTTCTCATACCACTCAGACGGATAAATGGAAAACCGTGCCTCACGGATCAGTTTCTCCAGTGCCCCGCCCTTCTGGAAGCCAACATTCATGATGTTCTTAATACCATTTACTGTCTCTTCCAGCGGGCCTGTACCGGCGAAGATGAACTGCACATCCGGCAGCTCCTTACAGACCTTGATGAGTGTGCCGATGCCCTTTTCTTCAGAGAAGCGACCAAAGTAGAGAACGTAATCCTTCTTCGGCGTCTCTTTCCACTCCACCTTGTCGATGAAGTTGTGCATCGCCTCGGTCTTCGTTGCAAACAGCGGATTGCTGTCCATCTTGCTCTTCATGAACTCGGAGCAGCAGATCATGGTGTCAATGTACTTGTAGGTCCCCTTCCACTTCCAGAACTCAGCCTCCATCATGCCGATGGCCGACTTCGCAGTGGAACTGTGGATGCACTTGCCTTTCATGCAGTTCACGAAATGGCCGCCGAGGCACTTCTCACAGTTCTGGTGGGTGTTCGGATTGTTCAGCATGTGGTTCGGGCAGACCAGCTGGTAGTCATGTGCCGTGAAGATGATCTTACAATCTCTTCCGGTCTCCTTGCGCCACTTCACGATTTCCAGAATGATGGAAGGTGTCAGCTGGTAGTTAAAATTATTCAGGTGACAGACATCCGGCTTGAAATCGTCCAGAACTTTTCTCAGCTGCACCCGTGCTTCCTTGCTGTAGATGGTCTTGATCGGGTAGGTCAGCTTGCTCAGTTTGCTGCCGCCGTGGAAGTCCATACCAGATGTATAAGCATTGACCCGGTTGCCCACGCAGCGGCCTTCATGCTCCATACCGAAGTACTGAACCTCATGTCCGTGCTGCTCTAGCGCCTCACCCAGCTTAAATATGTAGGTTTCTGATCCACCGTTTGGATATAGAAATTTATTTATTATCAATACTCTCATCTATTATTATCTCCTGTACAGTTCCATCGTTTCCTTTGCAACTTCATCCCAGTTATATTTCTCGCAGATAAAGTCAGCTGCCTGATTCTTCATTTTCATAACCATTTCAG
>OGZF01000766.1_pt1 | contig 25803 bp, 17 predicted proteins | sample 1576771 | NCBI WGS metagenome assembly OGZF01 (sample SAMEA3541536, study PRJEB24748) | human gut metagenome | biome: human gut; feature: human-associated habitat; material: faeces | place: China | collected 2012
ATGTCGAGAGCGTCTGCAACGAGTTCCGCGAACTGTACGAGAACATCAAGGGCACGACCCCCTACTGCGTCAAGACTGTGGCTGTGCTGAACAGCTGGGGGCAACAGCGCGCCTGGGGCTGCCACATGGTTCACCATGCGCTGTACCAGAAGCAGAACTACAGCTATGCGGGTGTGATTGAAGCCCTGTCCGGCGCACCGTTTGACGTGAAGTTTATCAGCTTTGACGACATCAAGGCTGACCCGAAGGTGCTGGACGGCATCGACGTCCTTATCAACGTCGGTGACGGCGACACCGCCCACACCGGCGGCAAGGTCTGGGAGGATCCTGATATTTCCGCTGCCGTCAAGGGCTTTGTCCACCGCGGCGGCGGTCTGATCGGTGTCGGCGAACCGGGCGGTCACCAGTATCAGGGACGCTATTTGCAGCTGTCCGCGCCGCTCGGCGTGGAGAAGGAAACAGGCTTCACCCTGAATTACGACAAGTACAACTGGGATGAACACCGCGACCACTTTATTCTGGCCGACTGCCCCGACCATGATGTGGACTTTGGCGAGGGCAAGAAGAGCATCTTTGCATGGGAAGGCACAGAAATTCTCATTCAGCGTGACAAGGAAGTCCAGATGGCTGCGCATGAGTACGGCAAGGGGCGCGGTGTGTATATCAGCGGTCTGCCGTACAGCTTTGTGAACAACCGCGTGCTGTACCGCGCCATCCTGTGGGCTGCCCACGATGAAGCCGACCTGCACAAATGGTTCAGCACGAACTACAATGTGGAAGTCCATGCCTACGTTAAGAACGGCAAGTACTGCGTGGTCAACAACACCTACGAACCGCAGGACACGACCGTTTACACCGGCGACGGCAGCTGCTTCGATCTGCATCTGGATACCAATGAGATCAAGTGGTACAGCATTGAGGGGTAATAGAATGAGAACACCCGAAGAACAGATCCGCTATGCGGCCTCTATCACGCCCAGCCCGCGCCAGCTGGCATGGCAGCAGCTTGAATTTTACGCCTTTACCCATTTCGGCATGAATACCTTCACGAACCGCGAGTGGGGCGACGGCACCGAAGACCCGGCGCTGTTCAACCCCGATGCGCTGGATGCCGACCAATGGGTCGCCGCAGTCAAAAGTGCCGGTATGAAGGCGCTGATTCTGACCTGCAAGCACCATGACGGCTTCTGCCTGTGGCCGAGCGCCTACACCGAGCACAGCGTCAAGAACAGCCCATGGAAGAACGGACAGGGCGATGTTGTGCGCGAGGTATCGGATGCCTGCCGGCGCGGCGGTATCAAGTTTGGCGTCTATCTCTCCCCGTGGGATCGTCACGATGCGCGCTACGGGCAGGGAAAACCGTATGATGATTATTTCGTTTCCCAGCTGACCGAGCTTGCAACAAACTACGGAGACATTTTCTGCTTCTGGTTTGACGGTGCCTGTGGTGAGGGCAAAAACGGCAAAAAGCAAATTTACGATTGGGAACGCTACTATGCGGTGCTGCGTAAATTGCAGCCGAATGCGGTTTTGAATGTCTGCGGCCCCGATGTGCGTTGGTGCGGCAACGAGGCCGGGCACTGCCGCAAAGCGGAATGGAGTGTTGTTCCTGCAGAACTGCGGGATGCAGAACGCACGGCATCCAAATCGCAGCAGGCAGATGACGGAGAATTTTCCCGCAAAATCGACTCTCAGGACGAGGATATCGGCAGCAGAGCAGTCATTCGCAATGCAAGAGAACTTGTTTGGTATCCGTCCGAAGTGGATACCTCCATCCGAACAGGTTGGTTTTACCACCCGGAGGAGGACACTGACGTGCGCACGGCAGACGAATTGCTGGACATCTATCTGGATGCCGTCGGTGCGAATGCCAGCCTGCTGCTGAACATTCCGCCCGATACGCATGGCCGTATTGCCGCACCGGACTGCGCCAGCCTTGCAGAGATGGGCGACAAAATCCGGCAGATTTTTGCTGCTAACGTAACAGAAAAGGCGGAAATTACGGCTGATTCTGCGATTGCGCAGCATCCCATCACACAGGCTGTGGACGGTATGGCAAATACCTATTGGCAGGCTGCCTACGGACAAGAATCCGATACGATTACTTTGAAGTTCCCGAAGCCGCAGAAGGTTTCCTGTGTTGTTCTGGGGGAGCATCTGCCGACAGGGCAGCGCATAGAAAGCGGCGAGATTTGGGCAGACGGAAGCAAGGTTTCCGAATTTACGGTAGTTGGACATAAGCGTATCTGCCGTTTTACCCCTGTGGATGTGCAGACGCTTACCATCAAGATTACAGCTTCACGCACGGAGCCAACTCTGCGGCTGCTGGAAGTCTATCAGTGAGGATATATGGGATGAAAGAAATTTTGACCGCGTGGCAATGGGATGGCCCAGTGTCAGAACCGGTTCCTTACGGAGAGGGCCATATTAACCAGACGTATGCCATCACGGTAACATCTGAGCAGGGGGCAAAACGCTATATCCTGCAAAAAATCAATACCAATATATTCAAAGACCCGGCCGGTTTGATGGAAAACGTCTGCGGTGTTACAGATTTTTTGCGCGAAAAGGCTAAGCAGCGCGGGGCTGACCCGGCGCGTGCTACGCTCCATGTGGTGCCTACCAAAGAGGAAAAGCCCTATTATCAGGCTGCTGATGGTAGCTGCTGGCGTGTCTATGAATTTGTAGAGAACACTGTCTGTTTGCAGCAGGTGCAGTCGGCTGAGGATTTTTACCAGAGCGCTGTTGCATTTGGCAATTTCCAGCATCAGCTGGCTGAATATCCGGCACACACCCTGCATGAGACGATCCCGCACTTCCACGATACGCCCAAGCGTTTCGCTGATTTTCAGTGCGCCGTGGCCGAAGACCGCATGGGTCGTGCCGCACAGGTGCAGCGCGAAATTGAGTTTGTCCGCGCCCGCGAAGCAGAGTATCACGTTATGGTGGATCTGCTGGCAGCGGGCAAGCTGCCGCTGCGCGTCACCCACAACGACACCAAGCTGAACAACATCCTGTTCGACAAAACGACCGGCGAGGGCCTTTGCGTTATCGACCTTGACACTGTTATGCCGGGCCTTGCTGCCAATGATTTTGGGGATTCTATCCGCTTCGGTGCCAACCACTGCGCCGAGGACGAAGCTGACCTCTCGAAAGTCAATTTCAGCATGGAACTGTTTGAAATTTACACCAAGGGCTTCTTGCAGGCAGCAGGGGAAGCGTTCACCCCGCTGGAAAAACAGACCCTGCCTTGGGGTGCCAAGTTGATGACGATGGAGTGCGGTATGCGTTTCCTCGCTGATTATCTCGAGGGGGACCACTACTTCCACATCAACTACGAAACCCAAAACCTCAACCGCGCCCGCACCCAGTTCAAGTTGACTGCCGATATGGAACGGAACTGGGATGCCATGCAAAAAGTAATTGAAAAATACTGCTGATACCGCTAATCTGCTTTTTCATTTTGCGGTTTGCGTTTTGCAGTAGAGTGCATCATGCAAAATCGTGTTTTCTCCTTCCTTAACTCCCGCGCCTAACAAGCGCGGGAGTTTTCTGTAATACAGCAAGTTGTATGTCCGCAGTGAGGCTAATAAGGCTATGCATTGCAATTGATTTTCATGATATTGGAAACTCAGAACGGTTGATACTAAATGCGAATTGTTGACTAAAAATCGCGCCGACAATGCACTGTCGGCGCGATTTTATATGCTATGCAGTTTTCGATATTTGCCAGGAGCTTCAGCCTTATAGCGGCGGAACATCCGGTTAAAGTAGCTGGAATCACTAAAGCCGCAGCTATAAGCAATCTCTGTGATGGGGTCCTCGGTGGAGCATAACAGTTCGGCGGCACATTCTACCCGGTAGTAATTCAGGTAGTCAATAGGGGAGCGTCCGGTTATGCTGTGAAAGACCCTGCAAAAGTGTTCGGGGGTCATTTTTGCTGTGGAAGCAAGATCTTCCAAGGTGATGCGGCTGGCGTAATTCTTTCGGATGCGCTCTAAGGCCGCTTTCATTTGGGCTGTGCTGCGGTCATTTCGTTTGTTTCCGGGAGAGGATACTGTGTACGAATGCTGCAAAAGGATTTGACCGAACAGCTGCCACATCAGACCAATCGTCACAAATTCATATCCCTCCGGCTCTTTTTCCATTGCCTCAAAGAGTCTGTCAATCAGTTGGCAGGTTATGGAGCCAGACGGTTGATACGGCTCGATTTGTGCGCCGCGTTCAAAAAGCGCATTGTATTTTGCCTGACATACGGAGCCGCTGCCGAGGAAGCGGTTCATGTCAAAGACAACACACTCGTAAACGCAGTCGTTGGGGGTTCCGCCGTGAACGGCCCCGGCTGAAATAATGGCGGCATCCCCCTTGTGTAAAAGGTAAGAGCGTCCATCAATCAGCAGAGAAAACTCCCCGCTCAGAACCAGCATAAGTTCAAATTCCATGTGCCAGTGAAACGGCATTTCATAGCGTGGGTGCATTTTATCTACATAATAAAGCTCAATGGGAAAGTCAAAAGTGCCGCGCGTACTGCTTTCATGGGAAGCCAGAAACTTCATGGCAGGCATCTCCTAAAATATCAATATCGTCCAATATAATATCATTATACGCAAAGACGAGGGCGAATTGCAACAGTATAATACAAGTAAAGGACAAAATCCACTTTAGGAGGTACAAACTGTGCAAATCGAAGAAATCAAAGACCAAATCTGCGATGTCTGCCATAAAATGTGGCAGCTTGGCTGGGTCGCCGCTAACGACGGCAATGTCTCGGTGCGGTTGGAGGACGGAACTTTCCTTGCAACGCCTACGGGCATGAGCAAGAGCTTCATCACGCCGGACAAGCTGCTGCGCATTGATGCAAAGGGCAATGTGCTGGAAGGGGCAGAGGGCCTGCGCCCGTCCAGCGAAATCAAGATGCACCTGCGCTGCTACGAAAAGCGCGCCGATGTAAATGCTGTTGTCCATGCCCATCCGCCGGCAGCCACCGGTTTTGCCGTGGCACATCGCCCGATGGATATGTACAACATGATTGAGGATGTGGCAGCCATCGGCGCTGTGCCACTGACTCCGTATGGAACTCCCAGCACGACGGAGGTGCCGGACGCAATCGAGCCGTATCTCAACGACCACGATGTTATGCTGCTGGAAAACCACGGCGCGCTGACGGTGGGCAGCGATGTCATCACCGCCTATTACCGCATGGAGAGTCTGGAACTGTGGGCAAAAATCACGATCAACGCAATCATTCTCGGCGGCAGCTACGATATTGACCGCAAGAATATTGATAAGCTCATCAATCTCCGCTCCTACTACAAAATTACCGGCAAACACCCCGGCTATCGCAAATTTGAGCGACGCGAAAAAGGTGAGCCGACGGACAAATAAGGAGACCCCATATGCTGAAGAACATTCCGCCTATCCTTAGTCCGGAACTTCTGAAAGTCCTCTGCGAGATGGGACATGGCGACGAAATCATTCTCGCAGACGGAAATTTCCCGGCTGAAAGCATCGGCAAAGATGCCATTGTGATTCGTGCAGACGGGCACGGAACCGTAGAACTGCTGGAGGCCATCCTGCAATTTCTGCCGTTGGATCAATATGTGGAAAATCCTGTCGCGCTGATGAAAGTGGTTAATGGCGATCCGTGCAAGCCGACTATCTGGGATAGCTATAAACAGAAGTTGAACGAGAGCGGCAATGACCCGGCTAAAATTGAAATGGTGGAGCGCTTTGCGTTTTATGAGCGCGCACGCCATGCCTATGCGATTATCGCCACCGGGGAAAGCGCAATCTATGCCAACGTACTTTTGAAGAAGGGCGTGGTGCAATGAGTAACACAGCAACTGTGCTGGCCTTCGACTTTGGCGCTTCCAGTGGACGTGCAATTCGAGCCGTGTACGATGGCCAAAACCTCACCTACGAGGAAATCCATCGCTTTGAAAATATTCCCATCGAAAAGGAAGGTCACCTCTGCTGGGATGTGGAAACACTGCTGAAGGAAATCCACACAGCCATTCAAAAGGCTGGTACATTTGACAGCTTAGGATTTGATACATGGGGCGTGGATTTCGGCTTACTGGATACGGACGGTCATCTGCTGGCAAACCCTGTTCATTACCGCGATGCCCGAACGAATGGCAAACCGGAACAGGCCGCTGCCCGTATGCCTGCAGAAGAATTGTATGCCCATACCGGCAATCAAATCATGGCAATCAATACTTTGTTCCAGCTGCTGGCTCTGCGTGAGCAGGACCCGGAACTGCTGCAAAAGGCTGCGCAGATCCTTTTTATGCCGGATTTGTTTGCGGCTCTGTTGGGGGCCGAGCCGGTCTGCGAACGCAGCATTGCGTCCACCAGCCAGATGCTGGACCCCCGCACAGGGCAGTGGAGCAGAGAAGTGCTGGCCGCCTACGGCTTGCCAGAAAACCGCTTCGCACCCATTGTTGCCAGCGGCACAGTGACAGGTACACTTGCAAACGGTGCGAAAATCATTGCGGTGGCAGGGCATGATACACAATGCGCCTCGGCCGCTATGCCGTGTGCCGAGGAGGATGCCGAACATACGGCATTTCTCTCCTGCGGCACGTGGAGCCTGCTGGGAACGGAATTGGATTCTCCGATTCTGACGGCGGACAGCTGCCAAAGCGGGCTGTCCAATGAACTCGGTGCAAACGGGAAAATCAATTATCTGAAAAATATCATCGGTCTTTGGCTGATTCAGGAAAGCCGCCGTGAGTACAAGCGCCGTGGACAGGCATATTCTTTCGCGGAACTGGAGCAACAGGCACTTGCCGCCGAACCGCTGCGCAGTTTTATTGACCCGGATGCCCCGGAATTTGTTGCCCCCGGCGACCTGCCGGGCAGAATACAGGAATTTTGCCGCAAAACCGGCCAGCCCGTCCCGGAAACGGTGGGAGCCGTAATGCGCTGCATTTATGAAAGCCTTGCTCTGAAATATCACTATGCGATAGAGCAGCTCTCCGCTGTAACAGGTCGAGCATTTACGACCCTGCACGTTTTGGGCGGCGGCACAAAAGACCGTCTGCTTTGCCAGATGACGGCAGACTGCTGCGGCCTTACAGTAAAGGCAGGCCCGGTGGAAGCTACGGCGCTCGGCAACATTATGATTCAGTTGAAAGCCTTGGTGTTGCTGGACTCCATCGCACAAGGACGCCGGCTGATTGCGGAGACAGAGGTCATTAAAACATATACCCCAAGCACACAGAACTATGCGGAATGGAACGCCGCTTATGATCGTTTCAAAACCCTATTATAATAAGGAAGGTGCAACTATGCTGTATCCTAAAATTGGTATTCGCCCTGTCATCGATGGACGCTGGGGCGGCGTCCGTGAAAGCCTGGAAAATCAGACGATGCGCATGGCAGAAAATGCCGCCAAGCTGATTTCGGAGAACCTCAAGTACCCCGATGGTACACCGGTGCAGTGCGTGATCGGCTGTACGACGATTGGCGGTGGTGCCGAGGCGGCCCGCGTGGCAGAGCAGTTCTCTACCCAGAATGTTACGGCAACGCTGTCTGTGACCCCCTGCTGGTGCTACGGTACCGAAACGTTCGATATGGATCCCAACACCATCAAGGCAGTCTGGGGCTTCAATGGCACCGAGCGCCCCGGCGCGGTGTATCTGGCTGCGGTTCTGGCAGCACACGCCCAGCGCGGTCTGCCTGCTTTCTCCATTTATGGCCATGACGTGCAGGAAGCCAACGATGATACGATTCCCGATGACGTGGCCGAGAAAATCCTGCGCTTTGCCCGTGGTGCTGTTGCCGCAGGCTGGATGAAGAACAAAGCCTACGTCAATATTGGCGCTGTGACGATGGGGATTGCCGGCAGCTTCTGCGATGCAGGTGTTCTGCAAAAGTATTTCGGCATCCGCGCCGAATGGGTGGACGAGGTCGAGATCCTGCGCCGCATTTCCATCGGTATCTATGACCACGACGAATATGAAAAGGCGCTGGCATGGGTGCGCGAGAATTGCAAAGAGGGCTTTGATAAGAACCTCGGTAAGAACCTGCCGCCTGTCATCACGAAGTCGAAGATCGTTCCGGCCGACAAGGATTGGGAGTTTATCGTCAAGATGACCCTGATCATCCGCGACATTCTATACGGCAATCCGCGTCTGGACGAGATGGGCTGGCATGAAGAAGCGCTCGGTCGCAACGCTGTGGTCGGCGGCTTCCAGGGCCAGCGCCAGTGGACAGACTGGCTGCCGAACGCTGACTTCACCGAAGCCATCATGGCTTCCACCTTTGACTGGAACGGCCCGAAGGCCCCGACCCCGTTCGCTACCGAGAATGATACCTGCAACGGCATTGCCATGATGCTGGGTAGCCTTGTTTCCGGCTCTGCGCCGTGCTTCCATGACGTGCGCACCTACTGGAGCCCGGAAGCCTGCGAGCGTGTGACTGGGCAAAAGCCTGACGGCGTTGCCGCCAACGGCTTTATTCACCTCATCAATTCCGGCGCAACGGCCCTGGACGGTTCCGGTGCCTGTGTGGATGCCGAGGGTAACCACGTGATGAAGCCGTTCTGGGAGATGACCGATGCGGACATCAAGGCGTGCCTGAACGCCACCGATTGGTGTCGCGCGGACTATGAGTACTTCCGCGGCGGTGGATATTCCAGCCACTTCCGCTGCAAGGCAGAGATGCCTGTTACGATGCTGCGCTTCAACATTGTGGAGGGCATTGGACCCGTCCTGCAAATTGCCGAGGGTTGGACGGCTGATCTGCCCGACGAGATTCACAACACCATCGACAAACGCACCGACCCGACCTGGCCGACCACATGGTTCTGCCCGCGCCTGACCGGACAGGGAGCGTTCACCGATGTGTACAGCGTCATGGCAAACTGGGGTGCCAACCATGGAGTGACCGTTTACGGCCATGTGGGTGCTGACCTCATTACGCTGGCCAGCATGCTGCGCATCCCGGTCACGATGCACAATGTCCCTGCCGAGAAGGTTTATCGCCCCCACGCATGGGCCAGCTTCGGCACACAGGATCAGCAGGCTGCGGATTATGCTGCGTGCAAGCAGTACGGACCGCTGTATCGGTAAGTTACCTGTCGTAAATATTTTGCTGAAAAAAATCTGACATAGCCCTTAATACCAGTTAAGGAGAGGTTTCCTTGGAAGCCTCTCCTTATTTTTTTCATCTGGAGGTACACAACTAATTCAGAAAATGAAAAGCGCCTTAAGGCATCTTTTCTCAAAGTGCGGTTATGAGCCATTGTCTATAACATAATAGGCGTTTCTTCTATACCGTTACTTTATGGTGTTCCAGAAAAACGCCCTAAATATGGACGGTTCCTACGACTACGATAGCTTTATGAGGATTCTGCCGGAACTGTAATTACGAAAACCCGAATCAAAAGGGGCCTGTTGCACAAGCTCCAACAAAAAGACCAGAGTTATTTAGCCAAAAGGCTTTACAACTCTGGTCTTTTGCTTTAAGGCAACACCACACAAATCTAAGTTAAAATTAAATAAAAATATTTTAGAAAAGTGATAGGGTTTTTAACACAAAGAGGTGTAGGCTTGTAGCAGAGCCAAAATAAACGAAGGAGGTGATAAGGTGGTAGGTACTCAGGCACGTCGCCATATGGTTGCGGAAATTTTGTATTATGCAAATGACTATATAAAAATGAAAACCTTGGCAGAACGGCTTGGAGTATCGTATTCGACAATCAGAAATGATGTCGACATTTTGTCACTTACATACAACATAATATCGAAAGCGGGCTTTGACGGAGGCGTATTGCTGAGAGTTCAAAGAAAGAAACTCAGATTCCTTGACGCAGATGAAACGGCATCGCTACTTCGTATTATGCGTATCATACGGAATCTCCCAAGGTGCAGGAGGTAAAGGGCTGCTATGCACCTGTGGCCTTTTCGTTCACGGATGCAGCAGTCAGGGTACATAACAGAAACCTGTTTGCCCCCACCAGCGCTTACCGCTGCATGGCAAGTATACAGTGTGACGGCAGGCGGATCCGGCAGTGTGAACTGCCAGACTGGAACGTAGAGCCTCTCGGCGCAAAGGAATTTGCACTGCCTTTTGAGGCGTTGGGGGTTGACCCGGATGCTTTGCAGGGTGAATGTTGTCTGGAGATCGCTTTCTGCCTGAAGGAAGATACCTCCTGGGCAAAAGCGGGTCATGAAGTCGCCTTTGGACAGAAGGTGTGGGGAAAAATGCAGGAGAGCCACACGCAGAGGCCGGGACCGTTGACGGTGATTCAGGGTAATCTGAACGTGGGGGTTTCCGGGCGCGATTTTTCCTTGCTGTTTTCAAAACTGCATGGCGGGTTGCTTTCTTACCGCTGGCAGGGACAGGAAATGCTGTCGGCGGTCCCGAAACCCAATTTCTGGCGGGCGCCCACCGATAACGATGTGGGAAACCGCATGGGGGCGCGCTACGGGCAATGGAAACTGGCAAGCCTGTATTCCTGTTTTGAGGAAACGCCCGCAGTTCGGGTGGAGAAGGACCGTGTGGAGCTGACCTTCCTGTATCATCTGGCCACGCAGCCTGCATCAGACTGCACCGTCCGCTACATCGTATCGGCGGAAGGAAAAATCCGGATGACGCTGTCCTATACCCCCGTTCAAGGACTGACTGAAATGCCGGAGTTTGGATTGTCTTTTCAAATGGATGCGGATTTTGACCAATGCACATGGTACGGCATGGGGCCGGAGGAAACCTATTGTGACCGCTGCACCGGGGCGAAGCTGGGAGTGTTTGCCAGCACAACGCAGGAAGCTCTCTCTCGGTATCTGCGCCCGCAGGAATGCGGAAATCGAACGGGCGTCCGCTGGGCAAAAGTGATGCGAAAAGATGGGACGGGCCTTCTGTTTGAAACCAGAAAGCCGATGGATTTTTCAGCTCTGCCCTATACACCGCATGAACTGGAGAACGCCAGACACAGCTTTGAGCTGCCGCGTGCAGGCAAAACCGTTGTGCGGACCGCGCTGCGGCAGATGGGGGTCGGCGGTGACAACACCTGGGGTGCCTTTACCCATGATCCGTATCTGATCCATTGCCAACCCGGCGAGAGGATGGAATTTGAAGTGATCGTAAGCGCTTTGTCTCACGAGGAAGGAGGGGGTCAAGATGAAAACCATCGGTGTTGACCTTGGCGGAACCAATATGAAGGCCGCTCTTGTTGATGAAACTGGTCAAGTCCTACAGGAAATCAGCGCACCCACCAATCTGCCGCGTCCAGCGGAAGCAGTCTGTGACGACATTGCGGCCCTGTGCCTGGCGCTGTCGCAGGACCAGCAGGTGGCGGGCATCGGGGTGGGCTGCCCCGGCACCGTGGATGGCGGTGTGGTCCGGTATTCCAACAACCTTGCATGGCATGATTTTGATATGGCGGGGTATCTTCGGCAAAAACTGGACCTGCCGGTTTACCTTGGCAACGACGCCAATGTGGCGGCGCTGGGGGAGGCACTGGCCGGCTGTGCGAAAGGAGCGGAAAGCGCCGTCATCATCACGCTGGGAACCGGCGTGGGCGGCGGTGTGGTGCTGGATGGAAAGCTGCTCACCGGCTATACCGGCGCGGCAGCCGAGCCGGGCCACATGGTGATCCTGGGAACGTCTGAGGCGCCTCTTTGCACCTGCGGACGGCGTGGCTGCTTTGAGAGCCTTGCCAGCGCCACCGCCCTGATTCGCATGACGAGAGAGGCACGCCGCGCCCATCCGGACAGCGCACTGAATACGCTGGCGCCAGAAGAAAACGACGTGAACGGACGCACAGCATTTGACGCTGCCGCGATGGGGGATACGGCAGGCAAGGCCGTGGTGGAACAGTACACAACTTATCTTGCCATGGGCATCGCCAACCTCATCAATATCTTCTTTCTGGAAGTGGTGGGGCTGTCCGGCGGCGTGGCCAATCAGGGAGAAAATCTTCTGCAACCCCTTCGTGCAGCCGTTGAGCCCTTGGTATTCGGCAATGAATTTGCAAAAAGAAAACCCGCATTACCACCTGTACCCTCGGTTATCGCGCCGGGGTGATCGGCGCGGCGATGCTGGCTCAAAGAGGGGAGGCATAAACCATGGCGGTTATTACAATCAAGGTGGTTGACCGAAAGGGAGATACTCTGACAGAAAAGTCCGCCCCGGAACAGGTGTCCCTTGTCTATGACGGACTGTATCAGGAGGGTGACATAATTCTGGTGGAAACAGACCGGCCCCAGCAGTTCTGTGTGGTGCATCTGGAGGATACCATGCCCCCGGCGCTGGTCTTTCTTCCCGGCGGGGCAATGGAGTTCCCCATCCCCCCGGCGGACAACCGGATGAACTACAACCCCAGGAGCTTTGTGGGCAGATGGCATCTGCTGTCTGCAAGATGCGCTGCGGCGGAGGAACTGAAAGGGCCGCGCAATCTGGCCTTCAATCCCTATGACTGCCACGGGGAAAACGGCGTGTACCCCCACGCCTCCGCCAATGTGGAAACGCGGGGCGAGGCGGTGTTTGCCGCACGGAACGCGGTGGATGGATTCTTTGAGAATGACTCCCATGGGGAGTGGCCTTACCAGAGCTGGGGCATCAACCGAGACCCCAACGCAGCCATGAAACTGGAATTTGGCCGCCCGGTGCGGGTGAAGGGACTGCGCCTGACCCTGCGGGCAGATTTTCCCCATGACAGCTGGTGGACAAGAGTGACCGTCCGGTTCAGTGACGGAAGTCAGGAGCGGCTGGCTTTGGAGAAAACAGCCCTGCCGCAGAAATTTGACATAACGCCGCGTGTTGTGAACGAGCTGACTCTGTGTGAACTCATCAAAGCGGAGGATGAAAGCCCGTTCCCGGCGCTGACACAAATCGAAGTGTGGGGGGAGGAATACGATGCCGATCATGCGACTGAAACCCAGCTGTAAGGATTACCTGTGGGGCGGCGAGTGTCTGAAAGCCGAGTTTGGTGTGCAGAGCGACCTGCACCCGCTGGCCGAGGCGTGGGTGCTGTCCGCGCACCCGGACGGGCCTTCCTATTTGGAGAACGGCTCCACACTGGCGGATTACCTTGCCACCCACCCGGAGGCCGCCGGTACCCACTGCCGGAAATTCGAGCAGTTTCCCATTCTCACCAAGTTCATTGACGCAAAAAACGATTTGTCCATTCAGGTGCATCCCTCCGACGCCTACGCGCTGGAGCACGAGGGCCAGTACGGCAAGACCGAGGTGTGGTATGTGCTGGACGCCGAGCCGGGTGCCTTCCTGTACTACGGCTTTGCCCATGAAATTACCAAAGAGGAATTTGCCAAGCGCATCCGGGAAAACACGCTGACCGAAGTACTCAATGCGGTGCCGGTGAAACAAGGCGATGTGTTCTTCATCCCGGCAGGAACCCTGCACGCCATCTGCAAGGGCATCGTCATTGCGGAGGTGCAGCAGAATTCCAACGTCACCTACCGGGTCTACGACTATGGCCGAGTGGGGGCGGACGGCAAGCCCCGCGCCCTGCACATCCAGCAGGCACTGGCTGTCACCGAACTGTGCCCGCCCAAAGAACTGGATTTTGGCGGCCATCTGGCCCGGTGCGACTACTTCACCGTGGATGCCGTCACCGGCGAGTTTGAAGGCGTTGCGGACGAGACCTCCTTTGTGTCGCTGCTCATCACCGAGGGCACAGGCACTCTGCACTGCGGCGGGGAACAGGTGCCTTTCCGCAAAGGCGACAGTCTGTTCCTGCCTGCCGGCAGCGGCGCGTATGTCATGCAAGGCGCGTATCAGGCGCTTGTCACTACTGTTTGAGAAAAGGAAAGTGGGGTATGGCATATCTGGTCATCAATCCAAGGCGTTCCAAAGGCCGCATCAACCCCAATATTTACGGACCTTTCGCGGAGCATCTGGGCCGCTGTATTTATCAGGGAATCTATGTGGGAAACGATTCCGAAATCCCCAATGTGAATAGAATGCGCTGTGATGTGGTCAACGCCCTAAAACGGCTGCAAATCCTGGTTCTCCGGTGGCCGGGCGGCTGCTTTGCAGGCACCTATCACTGGCGGGATGGTGTTGATCCGCAGGCACAGCGCAAAACTATTGTCAACACCAACTGGGGCGGCGTCAGTGAGGACAACTCCTTTGGTACCCATGAGTTCATGGAGCTGTGCTGCCAGCTGGGGTGCGAGGCCTATTTCAGCGGCAACGTGGGCAGCGGCACCGTGCAGGAGCTCTCCGACTGGGTGGAATACTGCAACATGGGGGCGTTTCTCCCATGGCGTCGCTGCGGCGCGAAAACGGCCGGGAGGAACCATTCCATGTGAAGTATTGGGGAAATGGGAACGAGGCATGGGGCTGCGGCGGAAATATGAGGGCGGAGTATTACGCCGATTTGTGCCGTCAGTATGGCACCTATCTGCGGGACTATTCTCCGGAGCACAAGATATTCAAAATTGCCTCCGGCACCAGCGTGGACGATTATCACTGGACGGAAACGGTTATGAAACAGGCCGGGCCGTTCATTGACACAGTCTCCCTGCACTATTATTCCATGAAATGGGAAAACAAGGGTTCCGCCACGGAGTTTTCCACGGAGGAATACTACGATATTCTGCAGCGGGCGCTGCGAATGGAGGAACTGGTGGAGGGGCACGAGCAGATCATCAAGAGTTACCAGGGAGAGCGCAGCATCGGCCTTGCCGTGGATGAATGGGGGATCTGGTTCGATGTGGAGCCGGGTACCAATCCGGGATTCCTGTATCAGCAAAACACCATGCGGGACGCGCTGGCTGCGGCCATTCAGCTCAATATATTAGGTGCTGCTCTCGGATGAGAAAACCGCCGCCGCCAAGAAAACCATTTTACAGAACGAATTTAACGTGCCAATGACACAGACACTGGAAACGGAGGTGTACCAAATGTGCAATTTGAGCCAAGGCGCGATTGAGAAGGGAATCCAGAAAGGATATGGGCAAGGTCGTGAGGAAGAACGGATTGTGTCCGTCCGGAACCTGATGCAGAATTTGCACATGACTGTGGAGGATGCCATGAAGGCGCTGAACATCCCGCAGGAGGACCGTGACCGTATCAAGAATGCGCTGGCAAACTGATCAAGCAAAAAGTCGGGGACGAGTGAATGAACGACTCGTTCCCGATTATTGCTTTTGATGGAAATGTGACGAAAACCCGTTCGGCTATCTCCGGGGCTTGGCAACAGCAAAGCCGAAGGCGGTGCCGCAGGCCCCACCCACGATGTGCATGAAATTGGCAACGTTATCCCGGACAAACAGAATGGAATACACCTGATCGCCCAGATACAGCGCTGCCACCAGCAGCAGCGTCAGGGGAATCTGACCGCTTTTCATTCCCGCAAGGCTGGACAGCATAATCAGCATGAATACAATGCCGGACGCACCCAGCAGCGCGGCGTTGGGAAACAGGATACACTGCAAAATGCCGGAAGTCACTGCGGTAAATGCAATGCCAACGAGCAGGGTTTTACTGCCGTATTTTTCTTCCAGCGGCGGCCCCAGAACCAATAGCAGGGTCATATTGCCGAGAAAATGCTGGATTCCGCTGTGGCCCAGCACATGACCGAACAGCCGCACAAAAAACAGTGGGCTGACGGGCGAACGGTAAACGCAAAAGGCGGCCAGGGTAGAGGCCCCGCCTGTGATGGCATCCAGCGCCAGCACAAAAAGAGAGGCGAAGAAGAAGGTCAGAATGACTGGCAAGTTGTATTGCAGTTTTTTCATAAACATCCTCCAAGGAAGCGATAATACCATTATAAAGGATGGTCTGAAGAATTGACAATCCGCCACAGGGATAATTTGCAGGTTCCTACTGCACAGATTCATAGAGAAGGCATTGACAAATCGAAATAAAAATCCGTATATTCAACGGATTTCGAAGCGCTATCAAGATAAGAATCCCACTCTTAGTGCTTGCCACTTGGGAGAGCAACTGACTCTTAATCAGTGGGTCCTGGGTTCGAGTCCCCGATGGTGCACCAAAGAATGCCTTACACGAAAGTGTAGGGCATTTCTTATTGCTCTATTTTAAGAAGGCACGATCTGGTGCACCGTCAGGGATACTCGAACAGGGCGGCGGCACGCAGTGCCGTAAGGAACGCCACAGTGCGGCGTTCCTTAGCCCGCGGGAGAGTCCCCGATGGTGCACCAGAAAAAGCCGCAACGATTTTTGTTGCACCATTCCCTTCGGGACGGACTCGCACTTCGCGCAAGCGCTCGTGTTCGTCTCGCGGGGACTGGTCGCTAAAAATGGTTGCGGGTTTGTGAGCAGGGGCCACGATTGAGCGTGAGCGAAAGCGGGGAGCGAACAATGTACGCCGCGCGCTTCGTACAACCGCACGAGCGGTTTTGCGAAGCAAAATGGAGGCCTTACAGGCCGACAAGCGGACCGGACTGAATTCTTAATGCACCCACTAATGGTGCACCAAAGAATGCCTTACACGAAAGTGTGAGGCGTTTTTTTGTTGATCTATATACTAAAGGCAGAAATAGTCAACGATGGCAGAAAGGGGGCGGAGCGCACAAACGGCAAGGTGCAGGAAGCTTTTCCGGCAGAGCAGTGGTTTCAAGATGCGCATCGATTTCCGTGATGCTTTTCCCGCTGATTTATTGCTCCGTCACTTGCAGCACACAGGCACAATTCGCAATGAACCTGTATATTTGTGACATGCCAGGGCTGGCCTGGTCTGGCAGCCCCGACCGACAAAACGCTTTGAGGGCAAACAAACTGCTCCACCCCGCATTTGCTGTGTATGGTTGTATGTGCTATACTAAAAACAATCTATGGTACAGCTGAAAAGTCGAAAATATCGTTTATTTCTACAAACGCAGCGGGATTTTGCGTTAAAAGTCCTTGGAATCCACAAAAGATTCCTGCGGCTCTTTGCCTTACATCCTGCTTGTGTTTGCGAAATATCCGTCATTTTCTTTGTTTTCAGATACACCTTAAGAAACCGCACCAGGTGTGGACTGTGCGGGGCCGCAGTGTGGTGTTGAGAAAGGGGAGCAGCAGATGACCCGGATTGCGATTGTGGAGGACGAGGCGGCGGTGCGGGAACAGCTGGCGGGGTATGTGCAGCGGTACACCCGGCAGTACGGCACGCCGTTTGAGGTAACGGAGTTTGCGGATGGGATGGAGATTCTGGAAGATTACCGCCCGCAGTTCGACATCATCTTTCTGGATGTGGAGATGAAGCACCTGGACGGCATGGAGACCGCCCGCCGCATTCGGGAGCGGGACGGCGGGGTGCTGATCGTGTTCATTACCAACATGGCGCAGTATGCCATCCGCGGATATGCTGTTGGGGCGCTGGATTATGTGCTGAAACCGGTGCCCTACTTTGCGTTTTCGCAGCAGCTGCAAAAGGCGCTGGGGCAGCTGGAAAAGCGGGAGCGGCATTATCTGGCTGTGGCGGTGGACGGCGGCATGCGGCGGCTGGACGCGGCGGAAATTTATTACCTGGAAAGCGAAGGCCACAAGGTACATTTTTACACCGAAAAAGAAAATTTTGTGGTGCCGGGCACCCTGAAAAACTATGAGGAAAAGCTGGTGGGCCGGGCGTTTGCACGGTGCAACAGCGGGTATCTGGTCAATCTGGCGCAGGTTTCCGGCGTGCAGCAGGATATGGTGCAGGTTGGTCCGTATGCGCTGCAGATCAGCCGCCCGCGGCGCAAGGCCTTTATGGCGGAGCTGGCGGATTATATTGGGGGTGCGGGCCAATGACGACACTGCCGGATATCCCCCGCCTGTACACCGCATTGGCGGAAGTGCTGGCGGTGCTGCTGTATGCGCACAGACTGCCGCCGCGGATGGACCAGCGCGTGATCTGGGGCGTAGAGGCCGGTTGGGCGGTGCTGCTGGGGGCGTTTTTGCAGGCCACGGGGGAAGTTCCGCTGGCGTGGTGGATCCCCTGCATGGCAATGGCGATTCTTTCCATGCTGCTGTTTTTGTGGGTCACACGCAGCATTACGCTGCTGGAAGCGGGTTATGTGTGCGCGCGGGCCTTTATTTTGGCGGAGCTGGCGGCCAGCATGGAATGGCAGCTACACTGCGTGCTGTGGCCGCAGCGCGGCGGGACGGAGCCGCTTTCGCTGCTGCTGTTGGCGGTGGTGTACGGCGGCATTTTTGCCGCGATGCTTTTTGTGGAGAACCGCCGCCCCGGCCCGGCCGGGAAGCTGAAAATAACGCCCGCAGGAACTTTTGTGGCGGTGGTCATGGCGCTGACCGCATTTGCCGTGAGCAATTTGAGCTTTGCCAACGGCAGCGAAGCCAACATGAACATGTTTTACATCCGCACGCTGGTGGACCTGGCCGGGGTACTGATTTTGACGGTGCAGCACGAGCAGCTGCGCGAAGCCGCCCTGCACAGCGAGCTGGCGGAGCTGGACGGTGTTTTGCACCGCCAGTACGAGCAGTACAAGCAGAGCAAGGAGAACATCCGCCTGATCAACCGGCGCTACCACGAGCTGAAAATGCAGATTGCGGCCATCCGGGCGGAGCGGGACCACGCCAAGCAGGATGTGGCGCTGGCGGCCATGGAAAGCGGCATCCGCCAGTACGAGGCGGAGAACAAGACCGGCAACCCGGTGCTGGACACCCTGCTGACGGCCAAAAGCCTGTACTGTCAGCAGTACCACATCACGATGACCTGCGTGGCGGACGGACATTTGCTGGATTTTTTGGAGACAGGGGAAATCTGCACGATTGTGGGCACGGCGCTGGACAACGCAACGGAGAGCGTGGAGACCGAGCCCGACCACGAAAAGCGGCTGATCCGTGTGGCGGTGTACGCCCAGAACGGCTTTGTGATGCTGCGGTTTGAAAACTACTGCGCGCAGGAAGTGGAGCTGGGCGCGGACGGTCTGCCGCGCCGCAACACCCATGGCGGCAGCGACCTGCGCGGTGTGCGCGCCGCCGCCGAAAAGCGCGGCGGAACTATGACGCTGCACTGGGAGAATGAGTGGTTTACGTTAAGGGTGCTGCTGCCGCAGAAATAATAATGATACCCGAAGTGGTAGCTTCGGGTATTTTTTGTGCCTATTCCTGCGATGAAAGAGAGTTTAGCAATTTACACAAATAAGCAATGACCTGAACTGTACAAAATCACAACGGATTTTTTGCGTTTTTTAGAGAATTTGCAAAGTGTGTGCCAAAACAGGCAGTTTATGCAAAAAGCGTTCGGAAAGTGTGCTTGCCTGCTACAATATAGTCAATGCAAAAGCATAGTATCAGCTTTTGAACTATAAAAGAGGAGAGAATGCAAATGGCAAAGCAAGCTAAAGTTCGTAAGCCGCATCCCGTCTTGCACGGAATCGGGCTGGTGCTGTCGGCGATCCTGTTGGTCGCTGCGATGGTCGGCACCTATTTCCTGTCAACGATGTCTACAATCATTGATAGTTTCATCGGTGCGCCCAGTGGACACTATACTGAAACCGAGATTGCGGACACGAAAGCGAAAGCGGAAGCTCTTTCCGCTGATGTTGAAGCAGAAGGCACGGTTCTGCTCCAAAACAACGATAACACCCTGCCGCTGAACGCAGATACCAAGAAAGTTAATGTGTTCGGCTGGGCTTCCACTGCATGGCTGGGCGGCGGCTCTGGTTCCGGCGGTGTGTCCACTGTTAATACGGACCTGCTGGCAGCACTGACCGCTTATGGTGTTGAGTACAATACAGAACTGACCGATATGTACAAGGATTTCCAGGCAGGCCGTGAATACACCCGTACACTGAACAGTTGGCCTGAACAGTCTGGCCGCTTGTATGAGCCTGATATTAACAACCAGACCTATTACACGCAGGCGATGCTTGACAACGCCAAGAACTACTCTGATACAGCAATCGTTGTTATTGGCCGCCTGGCAGGCGAAAGCAACGATGCGACCAAACAGCAGTACAAGCGCACCGAAAAGGGCGGTGACATTGTTGTTGACGATACCCGCACAATGTTGGAACTGACCACCGAGGAAGAAGACCTGCTGAACTATGTTGGCGCTAATTATGCCCATGTGGTTGTTCTTGTCAACTCTACCAACGTTATGGAACTGGGCCAGATCGAAACGATTCCCGGCGTTGATGCCTGCCTGCTGGTTGGTCTGTCTGGTTCCGAAGGTGCAACTGCAGTGCCGGAAGTGCTGTGGGGCGACAAAGAGCCCAGCGGCCGCACGGCAGATACCTGGGCTTATGACCTGACCACTGCTGCCAGCTATGCCAATGCTGGCATGGAAGGTGTAGGTGCTTATACCGATGCTGATGGCCTCTACCCAGCAGACGGTACGACCACCGGCAACCTGGATACCCCGTATGCTTATGAGCAGGTTTCGTATGTAGACTATGCCGAGGGTATCTACATCGGCTATAAGTGGTATGAAACGGCTGATACTGAGGGCTATTGGGACAATGTAAGCAACGAATATGGCATTGGCTACAATGGCGTTGTGCAGTATCCGTTCGGTTACGGCCTGTCTTACACCAGCTTTGATTGGAAAGTTACCGATGCTTCCGCCAATGGCAGTACGTTGACAAAAGATGGCAGCGTGACCGTAAAAGTTACGGTTACCAATACCGGTGACCGCGCAGGCAAGGATGTTGTTCAGCTGTATTACACCGCCCCGTACACCGCGGGTGAGATTGAAAAATCCAGCGTCGAACTGGGTGCGTTCGCCAAGACGAAGGAACTGGCCCCCGGCGAGAGCGAAGAAGTTACCCTGACTGTGCCCGTTTCTGATATGGCCAGCTATGACGCATATGATGCCAACCACAACGGCTTTACCGGTTATGAACTGGATGCAGGCGACTACATCTTTACCGTGCGCCATGATGCCCACAATGTGGACGATGATGCCAACGCAACGATTACTTGCAGCCTGCCCGCAGGTGTGCAGTATGCCGAGGATACGGTTACCGGCAAACCTGTTTCCAACAAGTTCACCGGCAGCGATGCCATTGACGGCGTAAGCCTTGACGGCAGCGATTCCGAACAGAACATCACCTACCTGACCCGCGCCGACTTTGCGGGCACCTTTCCCAAGGCCTGCACCCCCAGCCGTGCCATGACCGACAACGTCAAGGCGCTGAACCTTTACACCGCCGACATGGCGAACGGCTACATCAACGAGGCCGATGAGGCCATCACCACCGGTGCCAAGAACGGCCTGAAGATCGAGGATAACGGCAAGACTACCGAGCTGGGCTACCAGCTGGGCGCTGACTTCAACGACCCGCAGTGGGATGCCCTGCTGGATCAGCTGACTGTGGAGGAGATGGAAAACCTGTTTGTCAACGGCTACGGCGGTCTGTTTGAGCTTAAGAGCATCGGCAAGGTGCGCAGCAAGGATGCCGACGGCCCCGCCCAGATCGGCGGCTTTACCGGCATGGGTGCAGGTACTGGCTTCCCCAGTTCCAGCACGCTGGCACAGACTTGGAACGCAGACCTCGCCCAGGAAGAAGGCCGTACCATTGGTACGCAGGCTTTGCAGAACGGTTATACCGGTTGGTATGCACCTGCTACCAACATGCACCGCAGCCCCTTCAATGGCCGTAACTATGAGTATTATTCCGAGGACAGCCTGCTGTCCGGCGTCATCTGCGGCAACACCGTGCAGGGCGCCAACGATGCCGGTGTTTACACCTATGTCAAGCATTTCATCTGCAACGATGGCGAGAGCGGCATCTACCGCGATTCCGTCTACACATGGATGACCGAGCAGACCCTGCGCGAAACCTACCTGCGCCCCTTCCAGATGCTGGTCGAGGATTACGATGCTGTCGGTCTGATGAGCAGCTACAACCGCATCGGCGCAGTCTGGGCAGGCGGCAGTGAGGCGCTGCTGACCGGCATCCTGCGCGACGAGTGGGGCTTTGACGGCGCTGTGATCACCGACTACTGCGACCACCACAGCTACATGAACGGCGATCAGGCCCTGCGTGCAGGCGGCAGCCTTTGGATGTCCGGCATGATGGGCGGCCAGCTTTCCTGCGAGACCGGCTCCAACAGCTATATGCAGGCGCTGCGCCGTGCCGCCAAGGAGGCCCTTTACATGTACCTGCATGTCCGTGTGACCAACCGCGACTATGCCGAGAGCATCGGCGATACCGCCGCGCTGCGCCACGACTTTAAGCCCGCTGTGCTCGGCTGGCGTCACCTTGTTGCTCTGATCGACCTTGTTGCCGTGGCACTGTTTGCACTGGCGATCCGCGGCATTGTCCGTGATGTCAAGCTGTACAAGGCCGCGAAGGCTGCCAAGGCCGAAAACAAGAACGCATAAGAATAACCCCCGCAATACCGCACAATGCAAGCGCATGACCGTGACTTGAAATTGCGCGGTATTGCCTTATAAAAAAAGGAGTGCGTCCCCCTTGAAAAACGCTGAAATCATCGCAAAACTGAATCTGGAACAAAAATGCGCACTGCTTTCGGGCGCGGGCACCTTCACCACGCGCGGCTGCCCCAAGGCAGGTGTGCCGTCCATCACCCTATCCGATGGCCCCAACGGCGTGCGCAAGCAGGCGGGCGCGGCGGACCACCTGGGGCTGAACCCCAGCGTTCCGGCCACCTGCTTCCCCACGGCAGCCACTGTGGCGTGCAGCTGGGACCCTGCCCTGGGCGAGCAGATCGGCCAGGCCATGGGCGAAGAAGCCGCCGCGCAGGAAGTTGCCGTGCTGCTGGGGCCGGGCCTGAACACCAAGCGCAGCCCCCTGTGCGGCCGCAACTTTGAGTATTTCTCCGAGGATCCGTATCTTTCCGGCAAAATGGCCGCGAGCTATGTGCGGGGCATCCAGTCCAACGGTATTTCGGCCTGCCCCAAGCACTTTGCCGTCAACAGCCAGGAACTGCGCCGCATGGCGTCGGATTCTGTGGTGGATGAACGCACTTTGCGGGAGCTGTACCTGACCGGGTTTGAGATCGTGGTCAAGGAAGCAAAGCCCAAGACCATCATGAGCAGCTATAACCTCATCAACGGAACTTACGCCAACGAAAACCGCCACCTGTTAATGGACATCCTGCGCGGGGAGTGGGGCTTTGACGGCGCGGTGGTAACGGACTGGGGCGGCAGCAATGACCATGCCCTGGGCGTGCAGAACGGCTCCACGCTGGAAATGCCCGCCCCCGGCGGGGACGCGGTGCGCGAGCTGATGCAGGCTGTGCAGAGCGGAAAAATTACCGAAGCGGATGTGGACGCCCGGCTGGACGAGCTGCTGACGCTGGTGTTTGATACCCATGCCGCTGTGCAGTCCCACAGCCGCACCTTTGATGCGGACGCTCACCACGCCCTGGCCCGCCGCGCCGCAGCCGAAAGCATTGTGCTGCTGAAAAACGAGAACGACCTGCTGCCGCTGGCCGAGGGCGCAAAAGTTGCCGTGATCGGCGACTTTGCTCAGACACCGCGGTACCAGGGCGCTGGCTCCAGCGCGGTCAACTCCATCAAGGTGGATACCTTTTTGGACTGCCTGAAAGAGAGCGGCCTGGCCAGCGTGGGCTTTGCCCCCGGCTTTGACCGCCAGGGCAAACCGGATGCCGCCAAACAGGCCGAGGCTGTAGCCCTGGCCCAAAAGGCCGAAGTGGTGCTGCTCTGCCTGGGGCTGGATGAAATCAAGGAAAGTGAGGGTCTGGACCGCGGCGATATGCGCCTTGCGGACAACCAGATCGAACTGTTAAAGGCCGTGCAGCAGGCCAACCCCAACACCGTTGTGGTGCTCAGCGCAGGGGCTTCGCTGGAAACCCCGTGGCTCAAACACTGCCGTACCCTGGTGTATGGTGCGCTGGGCGGCCAGGCGGGGGCGGGCGCCATGCTGGATGTGCTGACCGGCAAAGTGAACCCCAGCGGCAAGCTGGCCGAAACCTGGGTCAACGCCTATGCGGATACCCCCGCCAAGGATAACTTTGCCGGGCCGGGCCGCATGGTGCAGTACCGCGAGGGGCTGTATGTCGGCTACCGCTATTACCAGACCGCCGGTGTGCCGGTGGCATTCCCCTTTGGCTATGGGTTAAGCTACACCAGCTTTGCCTACAGCAATTTGCAGGCCGCGTCCAATGGCGTGACCCTGACCGTAACCAACACCGGCAAGCGCGCCGGAGCAGAGATCGTGCAGCTGTATGTGGCAAAACCCGGGGCAGAAGTGTTCCGCCCCGCACAGGAGCTGAAAGGCTTTGCCAAGGTGCAGCTGCAGCCCGGCGAAAGCAAGACCGTGACCATCCCGCTGGACGACAAGGCATTCCGCTACTGGAACACCAAGACCGACAGCTGGGAAGTGGAAGGCGGCAGCTATGAGCTGCGGGTCGGCGCGTCCAGTACGGACATCCGCCTGACCGCCGTGGTGGAAGTGGCCGGTACCGGCGCACCCAACCCCTATGCGGGCAAGCATCTGCCGCACTATACCAGCGGCAAGGTGCAGAACGTGCCGGATGACGAATGGGCTACCCTGCTGGGCCGCCCGGTGCAGCAGGGAAAAGTTAAAATTGACCGCAACATGACCCTGGGCGAGCTGAACCACAGCCGCAGCCCGCTGGGCTGGCTGATCTGGCTGGTGCTTACCGCACTGCTGAACGCCAGCTACAAGCGCGGCAAGCCGGATCTGAATGTGCTGTTCCAGTACAACATGCCGCTGCGTGCCCTGGCCAAAATGACCAGCGGTGCCATCAGCATGGGCATGGTGGATGGCATTGTGATGGAATTACAGGGATTCTGGATCATCGGCCTTGTGCGGGTGATCATAGAAGCCGTGAAAAACCTGGTACTGAACGCACAGCTGGAACAGCGCCTGCGCAACAGCTGAGAAAAGAGAGGGGCTATTTATGCAGCTATGGAATAATTTTGCGGCAAAACACCCCGCCGCAGCCAAGTGGGTGCGCGAAGGCGGACTGTTTGTGATCGTATCCAACCTGGTTACGGTGTTCAAATACCTGCTGCTGCAATTTTTGCCGGCGGCGTTCAGCAGCCTGCCGGTGGTGGATTTTGGCTGGCCGGGCATCCCGGTCACGCTGTTTGGCGAAACCTTCCAGTGGAACATCCTGGGGTATGATTCCGCCCATGGCGGTCTGCCGTACTTTTGCGCCTACATGGTTGCCATGGTGGTGGGAGAATGCATAAACTTTCCCATCCAGCGCAACTTTGTGTTCCGCAGCAAGGGCAACCTGGCCAAGCAGATCGCCTGGTATGTGGTGGCGTTCTGCTTGATCACCTGCATCGTCAACTCCATCAACTGCGTGTGGGTGGCGGTTGCGGGCCTGCTGGTGCCGGATTTCATCTACAACATTGGCACCACAGTGCTCAATGGCGGCATTTCCATGGTGATCTTCTTCTTTGTGAACAAGATCATCTTCCCAGAGGGCGCACAGGCAAAATAAAGCCCGGCAGGATCACTGGTGCTTTTCCCGGTACTCGAACAGGGCGGCGGCACGGCACAGGAAAAAGTCCTTTGGATGGTATAAAAATGTGATTGCCAGCAACGGCGAAGATCTGAACGAATAAAGAAGAATGCTGCCTTTCCCTGATGTGGAGAAAGACAGCATTTTTATTGCGTTTTTCGGAAAGAGGTGAGCAGCGGCCCCTACAAATGGGTAACGGCTGGCCATAAAATGGCGCTATTACATGGTGTGCTTTGTGAGAAAGCGCTGTAGTGTGATGATATAAAACGGATGGGTGCATGGTGTGCGCCCCTACGGAATGACAACAAAACACCCCCGCCCGTGCGGTAAATGAACTGCATAGGGCGGGGGCACCGTTATTTTACAAAGAAAACGCGCAGAGCGGAGATTTTAGGCAATACCGCACAATTCTAAGTGCCGATACGGCGAGCGAGGCACGGCAGCTGC
>OGZF01000776.1_pt1 | contig 25619 bp, 30 predicted proteins | sample 1576771 | NCBI WGS metagenome assembly OGZF01 (sample SAMEA3541536, study PRJEB24748) | human gut metagenome | biome: human gut; feature: human-associated habitat; material: faeces | place: China | collected 2012
GTTGGATGAAATCAAAAACAAAAAATAAGAAATACGGTTGACAGTGGGGGGCCTCTGTGGTATTATAATCAAGTAACCAAGTAGAGGCCACCTGCTTCTCACCTTGCGGCAACGCTCGACAGGGTCATTGATACGTATTTTGAACGGGTGGACTTTGGTTCGCCCGTTTTTCTTTTACTTTGGCCACTGAGAGCCGATTTAAGACCCCGTTTTATCTATCAGTGAGAAAACGGTCGGACCTCACCGACAGGACGTCTTATTTTCGATTCTGTAGCTCCCTGCCGGTAATTGAAGCGAGGTTGACCAAATGTCGGTATCCAGATCAACCGGAAAACGGATTCGGCGTCATTGCCGAATTGTAGGGCTTGCAACTAAGTGGGATTGGTTCGCCCGGGGAGCCGAAGGCGACGCCGGCGTTTAGGACTGACAGCGACGTAGTCGGGGAGCTGGGGCGTTAGCCCCCACACTTTTGGCCGAAGGCCATGCCAAGGAGCCAAAGGCGACGCGGAGTGAGGCATAGCCGAACGGAGGGCAAGGAGGCGTAGCCGACGCGCAGGGAGCGGTAGGCGACCGGAGGGCGAGCGTAGCGAGCGCCAAGGAGCGGTAGTGACGCGGAGCGAACGCAGTGAGCGGAGGGCAAGGACGATGGCTTTTCTTGTTTGTATATCGTTCGATTATTAAATGCTTTCTGGTGGATTTCTCTGTTTCCCTCTTGAGCTCAGACTAAGTGAATCTAATTCACTCTAGTCAGACTTGGTGGGTTGTATGAACCCATAGTTGTGGTTATTTCAACCCATAGTTGTGGTTATTTCAACCCATAGTGCATGGGTTAACTGAACCCATAGTTGGCATGGGTTATTTCAACCCATAGTCTCGTGAGACAACCCATAGTTGATAAGTTGGCCCAGGTTAACACAGGCTCAAACTATGGGTTGAAATAACTATTTCGGTACTTTTTGGCGTTTTCCGATCGCTTTCTATGGGTTGAATTAACCCATAGCCGGAAAAGTGGCTTAAATTTTCTATGGGTTCTTTCAACCCATAGCTCTACCGTCACAGAAAAGCATCCGCGATCCCTGTGAGCAAGTCTATGGGTTGTCCTAACCGATAGACTTGCTGAAGAACCGTTATTTAACCCCCTATCAATAAAATTATTTTTCGTCTAACTATGGGTTAAACCAACCCATAGTTAGATTGTAGGTTGGTTTAACCCATAGTTTGTAAGGAAAAGAAATAGGGCTATGGGTTGTATGAACCCATAGCCCTTCAAACTAGGCAGAATGCTTTGCGTCCCACTGAGCTTTGCGTTTCGCCGAATTCTCAGCACGTTGCTTTTTCTTGCCCTCCTCGACTTCGAGTCTGCGCTTAGCGATCGCCGTCATATCGAGCCGGTACTCAACCGATTTGTTATTCCCGCGCGGCGACTTAATCAAAAGACCGAGTTCGACAAGCTTGTCGATTCTCTTTTTAACATTCGAGCGATCCGACTTGACGTCAGCCGCCATGGTGGCAAGGCTGATGTAGCAGGTTGATTTGTAGACGTCCTTGCGCTGGAACGACCAAATCCGCCCCATAATATCGGTGTCGAGCCTAGGCAGACCGAGCTCGAGCATCCATGGCGGCTTGATGATCGCGACCTTCTCGCTGACCATATCCTGCACCATGTGGGCGACACGGGACGATTCATCCGATGCCCGGCGAAGTACCTCGCGGTGACTCTCACTATTGGCCATGGCGGCATCTGTGACGGCCTGATTCGCGAAATCGGACGCCGTCCCCATTCCAGACGGGTTTGCGGGACCGGACGGGTGGCTATCCGTGTCCCACGGATAGCCACCGCCCACATCCGGTTTTAAATTTTTGGTATCCATAAACTAGCCTCTCGTTGAGGCTATCTAGCCATCAGCCGAAGTGATGCCATAGTATTTTGGTAGTACTTCAACATAGGGGCCCAAATCGAAGCATACGTGTGCTAGGATTGCAGGTAACAGGCCAGAAAGCCACATTTGAACATGAAAGAAGCCCTTCTTACTTGGCGGTTAGGGGGCTTTTTTCATATCTATTTTTGCTCTTTAACACGCTCCAAAAACTCGGCGATAGCGATCGCCGCCATAGACGACTTAGCTACACCGCGACTCTTCGCGTAGTCATCGAGATCACGCCAAATTTCGAGAGGCAGAGTAACCTGGATTCTTTTCTTCTCCTCGGCCACTGCCATAGACAATTACCTCCTTCGTTGAACAAGCGAATTCGTACCACTACTGATTGAAACAAATCGTATCACAAATACTGTCTAAAATACAAACTAACACAAAGTGGTACACCTAAATTCGCTAAATCTTTCCCATCGGTCAGATAGGCGCTCGAGTTTCCAAAAAGGACACAGGAAATTGCCAAAAGGGGCACAGTGAAACGTCCCTAGAATCAACTGTTACGATAAAAACAGGGGGTAACTCCGCGGACACGTCCTAGCGCGCTGCCATCCAGTGCCGATTCTGCCATGCTCGCAATTCGGCGAGGATGAGGAGTATGGATTGATCGGGGCTTATAGGACAAAATGTGTCCTATAAGCCCCAAGGATGACCATTCCAATACGGACGACACCAAAACCGGCATCGACGGCTCCATGGACGATTCGGATTCCAAATAGGCCTGTTAGTTGAGCTGCTTCTTTGCCGGATTCGTATGCGAAACCGCTATACCTGTGACAATTGCCATGAGGCAGCTTGCGACGAGTCCGTACTCATACTTCAAAATGTTTGTTGCGGTCAGGGCGATAATTAACACTGTCGTAACTTGCAGGATTATCTTTATGACAAAGGGATTGATTCCTTGTTTCGCCGAAGTCGCTGAATGAGTCTGGCTTCGTTGATTCAGATTGAAGCAGACAACAAAAGTGACCAGTTCGATTGATAAGGGGCCGACTACATAGAAAAAGATTGCGTCAATGAAGCCTATGGTGTTGTAAGTTATTTCGCCGGAAAACACTGCGTATAAAACATATCCAAATTTTGGGTGATTCACGTATGAGTAGGAGAAGACCAAGAGCGTTACCAGTGCTACTGCCATAAGTACATTCAAGACGATTCTTCTACCGCTCATCGGTCACTCCTTTCAAGTGCTGATACAGATATATTAATATAATAACAGTTTTATCCAATAGGATTGGAGGAGTCATGGCAGTAAAATCCGTTATTCGTAAGTTAATGTTATTTTCAGCATCAACTGTCCTTTTATCAGCTTTTTTGGCTGTGACTCCATCTTTTGGTTTGACAGTAAATCACGATGTGTCTATCACCGCGTCTTACGCAGAAGTTTCGTTGTTTGATGAAATCTCTATAGCAAGGCGTGCCATGCAAGAAGACGTCCTTGATACGTATTATTCGTTCTATTGTTTTAATAACGTTGCGCATAATATTCCCTTAAAGGATCCAACTTATAAGCGACTAACTTTCAAGAATAGCTACAGCCGTATTTATCCGGATACATGTCGAACAAGTTTTGTTTACACTTGTCCCACATGCAAGGGTGACGGGCTTATGAAAGTATTTCAGTGCAACTATCAAACGCGTTGATTCGATTGTGGGTGGCTCATATGCATAGCATGAAGTTCAAAGCAATTCTAGGTTCTTTCTTCCTTTTTGTTTGTTTGTGTTTTCCGACTGCTGGCTTTGCGGACGGGATTGTCTGCAATATGAGAAACGATGTTCAACCGGTTGCTTCTCTATCTAATGATCTTCTATATGTTTCCAGCTCCACTGTTCGCCGTGCAAACAGCGAAAGGGTCTTGAATGTATATTGGACCTTTACGGGACTATTGAATGGTCGTGAAGTAAAAGATCGAATTGTATATAGGGATTACAAGTCGCTATCTTTTCCTAATTCCTATAGTACTCTAGCGCCAACTTGGGTTAATACTCGCGCTACCGGTTCTAACGGTGAATATTTTTCTCAGGTTCAAGCTATTGGGGTTGGATCCGTAGAAACATGGCGTTGCAACTATCAAATTAGATAATTTGATAAAACGTCACACCTAAAATAGATGCACTTTCGCTGGAGGGTCGCTGTTTGGCGGCCCTCTTTTTTGCACATGCGCGGTGGGATGGTAAGATCGGGCGGGAGTCAGCCGCTCTGATAGAATCGTCCTTGCTGTCGGCAGCCCTCGTGCCGGGCAGAGCCCTCCATTTGATGGGAGGTGATGCCCATGACCGATTTCACCGAGCTCGTGAAGCTCCTGACCGCTATGGTCTCGCTCCTCACGGCCCTTGTCGGCCTTTCCAAGGCACTCAAGCAGGGCTCGAAGCCCAAAAAGAAAGGCCACCGTCGCTAAGACGATGACCCAACTTCATTAAGCAACGGCTCTGCCCAGCTCTCTACAACTTGGGCTGCCGTCGGCATCATTTTACCCTCCTGACGAGGAATTCGTCCATATTTCAAAAATCGAATCCTGTTCGCGCGTGGGCGTAAACTTTTAGTTGGGCAAATCCGGCAGATTGGAGCTTGAAACATGAGGGATATGCACCTCATGTCGCTCATAAAACGTCTCCTGACCTCGAAGGAGAACGTTTTTTAGCGACAGAAGGAGACATAAATATGATCTGGTTTACCAGCGACACCCACTTCGGGCATGAGAACGTGCTGAAGTTCACCGACCGCCCGTGGGAGACGATTTGGCAGATGAACGACGCCATCGTCGACAACATCAACGGCAAGGTTGCCGTGGACGACGAGCTCTACATCCTGGGGGATTTCTCATTCAAGATGACCGCCCAGGACGCCTACGGGCTGCGCAAGCGGATCGCCTGCAGGCGCATCCACCTCGTCCCGGGAAACCACGACAAGGACTGGACCCAGCCGGCGGTCGCGGGCGCCTTCACCGTGGAGCCGCCGATCTGCGTGCTCAAGATCGACGGGCAGAAGATCGTCCTGAGCCATTACCCCATGGCCGACTGGCAGGGCATGAGCCATGGATCGTGGCACCTCCACGGGCACATCCACAGCAGCGGCGGCGCGTACAACGAGTTTAACCGCAAGCAGGGCCTTCTGCGCTACGACGTCGGTTGCGATGCCAACGGGCACTCCCCGGTGAGCCTTGACGAGCTGAGGGAATGGTTCGCCGGGGTCGACGAGCCGTGCGGCCGGGTGAAATGGCCCTGGTGGGTCAACGAGACCGGCGACAGGCAGGTCGAGCGCGAGCTGGCGGCGTACAAGAGGGAAGAGGCGATCCGATGACGGTCTATGTGACGGGCGACATCCACGGTGGGCTCGACATGCAAAAGCTCCGCGACTGGGGGCTTGGCGATAGTCTTACCAGCGACGACTATCTCATCGTTGCCGGCGACTTTGGCTTTCCGTGGGATTTCTCTGCCGAGGAATGCGCCGACATCGCCTGGCTGGAGTCGCGGCCCTACACGGTACTGTTCGTCGACGGCAACCACGAGCGCTTCGATCACTGGGAGGAGCGCCCCATGGAGTTATGGCATGGCGGGCTGACGCAGCGCCTGTCGGACACCTCGCCCATTCGGCGCCTGAGGCGCGGCGAGGTCTTTGAGCTCGACGGTTCGACAATCTTCACCATGGGCGGTGCCACGAGCGTGGACAGGGAATACCGCGTGCCGTATTCCAGCTGGTGGCCTCAGGAGCTCCCGGATGAGCGCGATTTCGATACCGCGCGGACAAAGCTCGACGAGGTCGGCTGGAAGGTCGACTGCGTCATCACCCATACCTGTGCCACGCGCATGCTCTCGCCGACGCTCTATCCGGACTCGGGCTGGGAACGCCCTGATGTGGACCGGCTGACCGGATTCCTCGACGAGCTCGAGGACCGCCTGGACTACAAGCGCTGGTATTACGGCCATTTTCACCGAGACGGCAACCCGGACGAACGGCACACGGTGCTGTATGACCGAATCGTGAGACTCGGGGACAAACTCCTGCCGTGGGGTGCGTACTGATGACGGTCTATGTGACAGGCGACGTGCACGGCAGGGCCGAGTACGGGGCCAGCAGGTTCGCCTTCAGGTCTTGGCCGCTGGGCCGGACCCTGACGCGCGATGACACGGTGATCGTGGCCGGCGACTTCGGCTTTGTCTGGGATGGGTCCAACGCCGAGAAATACTGGCTCGACTGGTTCGAATCGAAGCCGTGGACCACGTGTTTCGTAGACGGCAACCATGAGAACCACCACGCCCTGGCTGAGCTGCCGGTGCGGGAGTGGAGCGGCGGGCTCGTCCATGAGGCGCGACCGCACGTGCTGCACCTGATGCGCGGAGAGGTGTTCGACATCGCGGGAACCACGGTTCTTACCATGGGCGGTGCCGCGAGCAACGACAGGCAGTATCGCAAGGAGGGGAGGAGCTGGTGGCCCGAGGAGATGCCGAGCGAGGGGGAGATGGACCACTGCCGCGCCTCGCTCGACCGCGTGGGCTGGAAGGTCGACTACGTTGTGACTCACGAGGCCCCTGCCGCCCTTGCTGAGGGGTTGTGCCGGGAGCGCGGACGCGAGTATCGGGGCGACCGGCTGCAGCGATTCCTTGTCGAGCTCGACGGGCGACTCGGCTACCGAGCCTGGTTCTTCGGCCACTACCACGACGACGAGTGGCGCGACGACAGGCATCGCCTTATCTACCGAGACATCGTGCCGATCGAAGATGCTGCGCCCGGCTCTAGGAACTTTCTAGAAGCGCTCTAGAAAGTTCCTAGAAATCAGCCGCCTGATAGGAGAAGCGCGGGGCTACTCGCCCTTCATCTGGGTCATGACCTCGATTTGGCCTCGGCCACGGCCGCACGCTGCTCGGAGGCGGCAAGGCAGTCCTTGAGGGCGGCGACCTCGGCCATCAGGTCGCGCTGGGCCAGGAGTGCATCGTTCAACTCGGCTTGGGCTTTCAGCGCGGCATCACGCTCGCCGCGCAGCCGCTCGATCTCATCGGACATGGCCTCAGCCTCGGCATGGAGCTGGACGACCTGCCTGTCGAGCTCCCTGGCATCGGCGAGGTATCTGACGCTCGCGGCATGAAGCTCGTTGTTCTCGAGCTCGAGGCTCGCGGTATCGAGTTCAAACTTCTCCTCGATAAAGGCGACCCGCTCATTGCAGTCGGCCTCAAGTCTTTCGTTCCGGTCTCTCGCCTCGACGAGCTTGCGGTTGAATTCGTCGAGCTGGGCCCTGAGCAACGCGTTCTCGGTTCTGAGGTCGCCCGTCTCACGCAGCAGCTTCTCCCGCCACGTCGCCTCGATCCGCTCGGCAGCCTCATCGAGGACGGCCTTCACGCCGGATGTCTCGCTGATTTTCTTTTCGCTCAGATTGTCTGCCATGGCGCGGCACTCCAATCAACAAAGGGCATGGCTTCGCCATGCCATACGGCTGGGGACACTGCACGGCCGCTGTTGATTTGTAGTCATCCTGCGATCGGTGAGTTCTAAAAAGGCGTCTCAGGTCATACGTTCACGCAGGGTTTCAGTTGGAGAAATACCGCACTCTTATATAGTAACGCCGCTGCACTCGAGCTTATTGACAGATCGCGAAACGATGGACGGGCTCATTTTCTGACGCCCACCAATCCGCGTTCACGGAGGATGCGGTACAAAGTCGATTTAGAGATACCTGTGGCGGTGCAGATGTCTGGGATAGGTGTCTCGCGAGCGAGGTAGAGCTTCACGGCAGCATCGGCCTTGACGTCCGCGATGCGCGGGCGGCCACCGACGTTGCCGCCATGGTTCCGTTTTACGGCGATGCCTTCGGCCTGGCGCTGCCTGATCAGGTCACGCTCAAGTTCCGCAGTACAGGCGTGGGTACCCAGCACGAAACGGCCGAAGGCGGTATCGAGGTCGACCGGCTGTTTCAAGGAGGTTAGCTTCACGCCGAGATTTCGGAACATAAGGTCGTAGTTCAGCAATTGCCTGGTCGATCTGGTTAGGCGCTCCCAGGACTCGACTACCACTTCATCGCCGGCCTTCATCTTCTTGAACAGACGCTTCTGTTGAGTTCGGTCGCCGTCCCTGGCACCCGTGACCTTGTCTTTGTAGATATGGCCATAGGGCACGCCGGCGTTGACCAACGCCTCGATTTGCCTGTCTAGCTTCTGGTCCTTCGTGCTCACGCGAGCGTATCCGTATCTGGTCATTTTCAGCCTCCTGCCTTGTCTTTTGATTTTCTCATGGGAATGCAAGGGGAAGTTTTGGCACTGGGTTTTGGCACTCGCTGTTCACGGCATCGAGGGTTCGGTTTTCGAGTTCCACGCGGCATACGTTTTGGAACTGTGGCCATCTGGCTATTAAGTTCGACAGCCGCTGGTTCAGCTAGAATTGACGAGACGACGCATTCCGTGCGCGGGCGGCCGACAATTCGATTGGAGGCTTCCCTATGCTAAAGATCCTTGATGCGCTGGCCGCCCTTGCGACGGTCGGCACGTTCGTCATTGCGTTTTTCGATTCGTATGATGTTCGAGTTAAGGTCCGTAGGCGTACGCGCGGTGCGGACGGTGGACGGCATTTGCGCCGCGACAGGCGCAAATAAGAATGCCCGGGGTGGAGCCCGGGCATTTAACAAAAGTTGAAAACTAGGCCGCCCGCGCTCCTTGTTACTTACACGGGATGCGTCGTCTTCTACGGTGATTTTACCCTCTTTAGTCAGATAAAACTACCGTATGCTTTGGTTTTCATGCGAGTTCATCCATCGTTCATGCGATGTGAATCGCAGCGACAGCGCGATACCGCCTGAAGGCAATCCCTACTCCCAGTGGCCGACCACGTCCACGACCCAGTGCTTGCCGGTCGCCTGCCGCTCGTAATGCCCCTGATCCTCGCTGTTGGTATAGGAGTTATTGACAGCCGAAGCGCCGTTAGGATGTTGCGCGTCGCCGTAGGTTCCCCAAACATACGTTTTGGAACGAACGGTTGGCGAATAGGCCTTATAAGTTGATGCGTCGAATATTCTACTACCAAATAGTAGTAGAATATTCTCGTACGATTGGAGGCCAATGGTTCAGATACACCGAAGGGTTCACGAGCGACACCCCGAGTTGGATGCCGGAGATGTCGAGGCGGCATGGGAGAACTACCGCTTCGCGGCCGTTCGCGTACCCGGGGAACAGGAGATGCGGACAGGCTACGACCCACATGGCCGGTATATCGAGATGGTCGGAGTCCTCCTGGCTGACGGCGTATGGCTTATCTATCACGCCATGACGCCGCCGAGCAAGAAGACGCTGAAGGAGATCGAGAGCGCGAGAAGGAGAGGTTACTGATGGAGTTCAGGCTTGCAAACGGCACCGTAATCACGGACGAGGACATTGAGCGCGAGTGCGCGGAATATGAATCCGGCTCTTGGACGGGGGCCCTGGCAAACCTCCGCGTCGGCCGCCCAAGGCTCTCCGAGGGAGAGGCCAACGCCAATCTGTCTTTCAAGTGCCCGAAAACGGGCGCCGATCTCATCGAGAGGGCGGCCACCGCGTGCGGGATGCGGAAGTCGGAGTTCCTGCGCTCGGCTGCGCTCGAGAAGGCTGAGAGAATCCTCAGGTCGGCATAGCCTCACGGCGCGCCTTTCCGTGGGAGCGAAATGGGCTACATCGCGCTTATGTTAGCTATATCACTAACATAAGCGCGATTAAACAGGGCGCCGGGCAAGGCGTCTGCTTTATTCAATGGTGGGCCCCTTTCGCGATTCCCTTGCCGATGGCCCCACTGCAAACGGGTATAAAAGTGTTAGCGAAATCACTAACATAATTAGGAGGCGATTGCCATGGGCAGGTGCGAGCCGAGGACAAACGAGAACGACCCGGGGCTGATCACGCTGCCGGAGGGCATCGACGAGCTGGGCGACGCCGTCAAAAACGAATTCGACGTGACCACCAAGCAGGTCTGCCGGGCCCTGCAGTGTACGCGCCCGTTCGTGCTGTCACACTGCAAGCATATCCGACACATCTATGTGTCGGGCGATTGGTCCGATAAGGTCGGCCTCGGGCCCGGCGGCGGCTTCATCTGGTCCCGCAAGGAGCTGCGCGACTTGGCGGTGAACGGCACGGTCGAGAGGCGCACCCGAGTCGTCGGCGCGGCGGATATTCTCGCGGGCAGCCGGGAGGCGATGGATTGGCTCGAGGCCGCGGCCGCCGAGGCGGCCGAGTTGGGCAGCGACCCGCGCCGGTCGCGGGCGGATAAAGTTAAGTTCCGCGAGCTGTCCCGCGAGATCTTCGAGAGGGTGTACCTGCCTGACGAGTGGAAACCGGCCTATAACGCGGCGAGGCTCAAGAGGTCCCAGATGCACTGGGTCGACCTCGGCGAGCACCCGCGGTCATTCGACGAGCTGGGGACCGTGTGGAGGACGACCGCGGACCGCAAGGGTTACGGGGACACGGACGAGGAATGGTCGAGGGCGTATCGACGCAACGGAGCGGTGCGGCTCACCATCACCCTGCCCGACGGCGCGACCAAGGTCATGTATGCGCCCGACCCGACGCCACGGGCGTGGTTCGACGACTTCCTGGCGACAATTTTGCCTGTCGAGCTGCTGCCGCAGGACTACATCAGGGGTGTCGTGTTGGGAGACGACCACATGGAGCCCCATGAACTCAAGCTGTACGGCTAGTCCAGCCGCCGAGAACATGCCGGTGCTCCAAAACCCAACAGAATCGCGAATGAGCACATGAATTGACCGCCCGGGAGTACGTGCCCGGGCGGTCAATTCTATCGACCATGGGTGAGATCCCGTGCGCATTGTCGGACATTTGAATTGTCCGACAATGTCTGACAGCCCTGTCAGACATTCGCGCACGATCAAGCGAGCTTCGCGAGCGATTTCAGGCCGCATGCGGCCCAAGCTGCGGCTTTGCCGCAGGTTCAATGTCTGACATTCCCAATGTCTGACGTTGAACGAAGCTGGCGTGCAAACTGACTCTTAAGGGTCAGTTTGCACCATCCCAATGTCGCGATTTTGGATGGTGCCGCCACGGCGGTCGCATCTTCGAGGGGAACACCCGGTGCTGGGTCGATAAATCATCCGTGTCCGTTATCGTAATAATCTCTCGCAGACACCATCGCGCACGCCGCCGGGCCCGTATCTTTTGTCGTAATAATTTGAAATCTGGCACCTTTCACCCTTGTCCGTTATCGTAATAACAAGGCGCGCGAGTGTCCTTCCCCCGGTCCAAGGGCGGAGCCCTGGCAAGCGCCGGACCGCCCGAGTCGGCGGCAGACTTGTACACACATTTACGATGGGGGTACAAGTCTGCGTCTCTTGCGGGATTTCTCGTTTATCGGCAGAAAATCGAGGTCAGAAGATGGATGAGTTCTTGAGCATTGAAGATCTGCGGTGGGAGTTCGGCGCGTCGCGAGCATGGACGTACAAGTATCTGGCTCCGCATATCAAGTCAATTACCGTGAAGTGCTCGACCGACGACGGCGAGCGCCTGTGCAAGCGTTATAGCCTCGATGATGCACGGCGCGTGGTCGCTGAAAAGGCTCGAGCCGAGGTCTATTCCGTGCCCGTTAAAGCGGACCCCGGGAAAAGCAGCTATGCTCCGTACCGCCGCCCGCGGCGCGTGCGAATCAAGACGAGCGCGTACATCGCCGAATATATCGTCGGCTTCGGCCACCTCTGGCAGATCGACGAGATTGCAGAGGAATACTGCGGTAAGCGCTCAAGAGAGGCGGCATATCAATTCATCTACCGTAACGCCTGGATCGCAATCGTGTTCGGCAACAAAACTTTCTATATCCCGAGGCGCACCACACCGCAATTCGTGGCGGCAGCAGTCGAGGTGTTCGGAGACGCTGCCCACACCGTCGAATACGCACGCGGTGGGCATAAAAGTGACGCCACGGAATAGCGGCACTATGTAACAAATGAATAAGTGAACGGCGTAAAAAGTGAAAAACCGAACTACGTAATATCGACAATGCGACATAACGCAATAACGACAAAGCGGAATAGCCGCACTATGTAACCACGTAATAACAGAACTATTGAACATCGGACTATTCGGTCCTGAAATCTGTTCGCAAGAGTCGTACGCTGCCGTACAAAATGCCCGACAGCGTACCGCCGCAAGCGGCACACGCTAGGGCTCTGCCCTAGCACCCGGCACTCGCGGCGTTAGCTCATTGTTCTGCAATTCAACAGTTACGTTTTTCAGTTTTGTCGTTATCACGTAGTTCGGTAATTACACAGTTACGTAGTGTCGTAATTGCTTTGTTCGGTTGTGCCGCAGTTCAGATATGAACAACCGCCGCAGGCGCCGGGTACTAGGGCAGAGCCTTGGCAGTACGCGGACGACCGAAACGCAGTTTTGTACGGCAGCGTACGACACTTGCGGGCGAGTTCCGGCTATGTCATTGCTGAATTACGACAAAACGCAACAACAGAGCTGTGTAACCGCGGCATAACTGATTTACAGACGATACGAAGAACGTAATGAATGAACTAGTGAACTGCGACACAACCGAAAAAGCGAACAGTTATAAACCCAAAAAACGCATTGAAACAGGCGAGATGTTTTAAATCTCAGCCCACAAATCGAGAACAGTAGCGTCCCGACGAACCGTGGCAAAATAGTCGCAGTAGTCATAGGCATCATCGGGACTGCGTATTACGGCAACAAGCTCTCCGTTGTGCGCATCAACAACCGCATGTCGAAATCCCATCGTCTGACGTATCATCCGGTTGCGCCGCCGCTCGATCTCGATCACATCCAGCAGGAGGTGGCCATCTTCGTTGGTCATCTGAAACTCCGATCTAGGCGATTGCCTTTTCCTTAGCAAAGGAAATGAACTTCTTCAGCGACCAGATGCCGTCTCTGAATTGAGGCGGGTATACATTTTGAGACCGTTTAATCTGAACAACAAGATGTATGCCAGTACAGTCCAGTCGCTGGCATTGATTGGAGAGGCCATGGGGGTATGCGAAATTGCGGTCATGTTCGATGAGAGCGAAATGGCTTTGGTTCAGGCCCATGCGAACATCTCAAACATGTCCTTTTCCGAGTTCGTGAGAAGGGCTGTGCTTGAGAAAATCGAGGACATGGTGGACATCGAGGCATTCAACGAAGCGCTGATGGAAGATGACGGTGCCCGCTACTCAATGGCCGACGCCATGTGTATGGCCATGAAGGGCGAGTAGCCGTTTGCGGTGCCAAGCTGACCGCTCGCGTTGAGCGGCGGCAGCGCCCGTTGAAGCGATAGTTCCGCAATTTGTTTCACGAATTACCGTCGAAATGTTTCACGCGCTGGTAGGTGCAAGCACTGCTTAAGGGCACACCCAAAGCACCCCAAAGTGCCGCCACGCAGGTCAAGGCCGAAAAATCGACCTCACCAGATGCGTTTTAAGACACGGAAAAGGGGTGTCGCGAACATCCACGCCGCCCCAGGCTCAATCGCCCCGTAACTCAAATCCTGTTGAGCCGTCTACCTGTGACTTTGTGATATTTGCTACCGCCGTATCGTGAGCGAGAATCGTGTCCGCACGGGGCAATATTTTAGGTAAAACACCCGAGGGAAAGGAATAGCATGAGCGACACACAGGAAATCGTTCAACGACTCGAACGCGAGATGGCAGACCGAGCTGCCGCAGTTGAGAAGGTTGATGCTTTTAAGAACCAGCTCGCACAGGCCATCAAGGCCTTCATGGCCGCCGACGAGGCAGTTCGCGGCCTCAACGACCATGACAGCGAAATCGACACCCAAATTGCAGCTGCCATTGACGAGCACCTTCGAGCAATCGACAGACTGTGCCGCTTCGGCATCGACGGCGGATTCGGCGAGGAGCATCCCGTTAAGGAGTACTAGACCGCTGCATGGCCATGGAAGTAAAGTAAAAGAGGGTCGGACCAGAAGCAGTTCCCGGACAATTGGCGTCCGGCCAGACACTTCGGTTCGACCCTTTCTTTCAGGATTCTGTAACAGAAAAGCCCCTGCTAGAGGTGATTTTTCGTGAGTGGATATTATGACAGCTGATTGAACTGCAACGCGCCAGGGCCACAAGGGCGAGGCAAACTAGCGAGGCGTGTCGCCGCGAGTGTAATCGCCGCGATCGACGACGCGGTCGTCCAGCTGCCTCGACACGGCGCCACCGCTGTGCGTCTGGCCCACGGCGAGACAGAAGGAGACACTGTTGGGGCCGATGGGCTAAGACCGTTGCTGACCAAGTGCCATTAGCGGCCATTGGCACATGTCGAGCCAGACTGATTCTGTGGGTATAGGGTGGCATTTCACTGAGGTCGGAAACTCCCGCAGCCATTGATTAATTTCGATATGTCCGAAATTAATATTACATACATGGGTAACAAGCATATATAGGAGCGCTCAAGTAACCGAAGTAACCGAGCCGGGGCAAAAATTGGCAAGAAGGACCCCGGTGAGAAGTTTGGAGGCGAAGATGAGTACAACGAAAAACCTGTTTATTACTCGCAGGTCAATCCTGACGGCAGCCGCATTGGGCGGACTGTCACTGATCACCCCAAATGGTGCATTTGCTGATGGTTACAATTCTGAAACCGTAGAATTCCTAGCATTCCCGGATCTGAGTGAATCTGATGTCGAGGCAATTGTGCGTCAACGTGCAGAGCAAGAAGCAGCCCTTATCATAGAAGAGGCGATGTCATCTGATGATATTGAGCTCTATGCGACACGCGGGCGCCCAAGCTACAGCACCGTATACGGGAGCGTGCAAACGAAAGCCAGCGGATGGCACGACGTTGCTGGGCAGCCCTCGGGAGGCGTTCACATCGACGGGGGCGGTTATATACATGTCCAGCCGTCTGGCGGCGGTTCGGTGAGCGTATCGGTACCGCTCCCGAATGGCGTCGGAAGCATAGGTGTATCGATACCGCTGGCAAAGCGCAATATGTCGGCGACTGGGTACTCCATTAAGATCGACGGCGCTGGCTTTTGGAAAGCGACGGCGAACGTTGAACACAAGGTTCAGCCGTTTGTTGTTTATGAGACCGTCAATGGCGTCAAGAAGGTGTACAAAAAAGCAGCGACGAATAACTTCTTCCGTCTTTCCTTAGGCAAGCGAAAAGTAGGATGACATGATAGGCAAGAGCTACGTAAAGATTGTAATTGTTGGCCTTGCAATCGGTCTTGCAATGGCACTATGCGCATCATTCGCGACGTATAGGGCCGAGCAATCGTTTATTGATGGCGCTGAAAACGGTTTTGGCATAGACGGGATGTATGTCAACGATGGCGCGACCAGGCCGTCTATGGCGATTCTTGCAGGCGAAGATATGGAATGGCAAATCTGTTATGACGATGGCTCTTGTATGAGTGGTCGTTTGGCCGCAACGAGCGATCCGAATTCGTTTGGTCTTCTCGACAATGATGGAGCGGATTGCGGTTCTGTTCACCTGTCATATGCATCGCGAGACGGGATGGACGGCATTCTCTACGTCTCCCACGAGACTGGCGATTTCAAGATGCGCAGAACTAACCGCGTGCCGGCTTTTATCGAGGAGTGAGAGTTCCCTGCGGCCTGCCGGTCAGGCCGCAGGGGTATCGAACCCCGCATTCATCCGTACACACACGGATGAATGCGGGAAGTGTCCGGATGAAGTTGATAATCAAGGAAACAAAGCCGTCCTGCCTGGGACGGCTTTGGTCTATAAAGGCCAGGTTTTACCCTAGCCAAAAATGGCCAGAATGGTCACCAGAGGAAGAGCGACGATCATAAGACGGAACTCGGACATAGCGACCACCTCCCCGAAAACTCGGGCAGGGCTTCAGCGCGGCGGCGCACTGAAGCGATCCTAGCAGAGTCGTCAATCGCCACCGGTCAGCTCGTACCCCGCCTCGCACCAGGGCAGGACCAAGCTAGCGAGGCGGGGTACGAGCTGGCTGCTTTCTGTTTAATGGCTGTCAACCTCTTCTGCCATCTCCTTTCGATTTTACTCAGTAGTTATAGCTAAACGAGTAATTGCACTCAGTTGCAAAACTGATCCAGCTGCGTTCCGACTTAAAGATTTCTGTTGTCTGGTTCATCTGCCAGATAATCATGTGGAACATAGTCAACGTGATAGCGCTTTTCAAGTTGCTCGATAAACCGATCGACCTTTCGAGCATTTTGGTAAACCTTTTCAAGTGTGCGGAAAACAGCTTTCTCGTTGTACGCGGGAAGCCCCTGGGCATTCACGAAGTACATCAGCTGATTGAGGTTCGTTCCTTCCTTCAATAACTCATGATGGAGTTTTTCAACTTCCGCAATGTCAAAATTGAATGATTCGATCTTTCCGTAAATTGCGCTACGGCGAACCAGTTCGCTTACAGAAATGCCAAGAGCCTCCGCACGCTGCTCGATCGCCTTTTTTTTCTGAAGCGGTAAGCATCACATGAAACGAAACGTCGCGTTTCTCGGCGATGGCTTCACCGCACTCGCCAGATTTTTTTGGAGTGTGTTTGCGCTCCTGCTTCTGCAGCGCTTTATTTTTTACGCGTTCGATTTTCTTTCCGGCCTCAAGATCGTCGAGAGAAATCGAACGGCTAATCAAAACGGAGCGGATTAATTCAGCTTCCGTGCAACCGGCTTCGTCGCAAAGTCGTTGAAGGGCTTCCTTTTCTCCAGGGGTCAACGTCGCTTCGACTTTCTCGCTTCGTCTCATTTTCATCCCTTCAGTTTCGGAGTGGCCTCCGAAACAAGATTTGGAAAAGTCCGCCGAATTTTTCTCGGAGGCGCAACCGCTTCGCGCACAAAGCGGAACTCAGCTTTATCGGTCTTCTTTTCCCGTGTGAGGGAAAAGCAAGATCGTAAATGGCCATAGTTCATGCTTGCATGTAATTATGGCCATTTACGTACATCTTGCAATCTCCGGAACGGTGATTGGGCGAAACGCAGTGTAGACGTGGAATGAGAGGCCTCATTCCAAGCGAGAGGCCTCGCGGCGTTGTAACTGCGTGAAGACCGTGAGCGGAAGCGAATTTTTAACGCGAAGGATGCTGAGTGTTAGAAATTCGCTGCAGCGAGAGCGGAGCGGAAATGCGAATGCGAGGGATGCCGAGTGTTCGCATTTTTGCGAAGCGGGTTTGCGGCGCCTGCGACGCAAACATTCGACTTCGTCGAATCGTTTTCATGGCGTTTGCGAAAAAGTTGAGACAGCTTTCGACAATTTCAATGGCGCGGAGAGTCATTAGCGTGACTCGCAACGCTGTTGGATTTGTCGAAAGCTGACGCGGCTCGCATTACGAATCGAATGGCGAGTCGATTTTCATGCGGCGTGCACACACGCCTACGATCGCGACCGATGGTCGCTATCTATTTTTCAGAACTCGCGTTTTGTTTTGACGCGATATGAAATGCGATATGAAAAAACGAAACGCCCGCGCGAGTCGTTTTGACTTTTACGCGGGCGCGATTCGATTCAAATGAAAATCAAGACGGTGAGTTTTTGAGTTTCGCGGTTTAGATCTCAGAATTCGGAAAGCAACCGTGGTATTCCTACAGGAATCGAATCCGTGAGGTCTTTGTCCTGGATACCTGGGATCCAGAGAGCGGTAGATACCTGTTCGACGGTCTGACCCAATCGACCTATCGAAACTCGATACATCGGATTGCACGACCCTGGAGGGCATGTTCAGGGGATGCTCAAGCGTCACGGAGCTTTTTGATCTCGATCGTCTTGACACCTCGAACGTCGAGAACACGTCCTACATGTTCCTCAACTGCCTGACGCTCAAGGCCGTCAGCATCTTGGGATGGGAGGCGTCCGGAATCACAGACGTCGACCAGATGCTCAGTGGCTGCTCTACCTACATCCTCGCAACCGAGGAGCAGCGCGAGTTCCTGAACAAAATCACCGGCTCCACGCAGCACGGAATTTGGACCAGCAACCTTTCTTAGCCCAGATCAAAATACCGGTTGTTTCCAGAAATCCTCTAGACGCCTTCTAGATGATTTCTGGAAATGCAAATAGCTTTAGATTCCGAGCGTATCGACCGGAGCAATAACGATGCCTTCGCCAGTTACGTGAGCCGGCATACCAAACCCGATGACGATGAGTTTCGCCGCGGGCGGCCTCTCCCCGCGATCGACCAGCTTTCGCTCGAGTCGAAGCAGATTTTCCACTGCCTCTGGGACTTGGGGGCTCCCAAGCTTGACCTCAATGGCAACCCACGAGCCGTCACGACGATGGACAATCGCGTCGACCTCCAGGTCGTCAGCGTCGTGGTAGTGAGATACGGTCGCATCGCTGGCCGCCGCGTAAACCTTGAGATCGTGCAGCACGAGGGATTCGAAGAGCAAGCCAAGGGTCTTCGGATCGGATGACAACGACTCCGGGTCCGCACCGATGAGGGCGACGGCGAGCGATGGGTCCGCAAGGTGCCGCTTCGCGCCCTGCCGCAACTTCACCGGCGACCTGAGAGCCGGATGCCACGCGGGGACATCGTCGACGATATTGATACGGCGCAGCGCGTCCATGTAGCTGGTAATCGTATTCTTTGAGACGTCAACGCCCAAATCCCTTTCGATGGACCTCATGCCGGCAAGGGTCGATTCATTGCGCGCAAGCGACGAGAGCAAGGCCCTTACCTTAACCGGGTCGCGTTTCACTCCATCCGCCCTCGAAACGTCAGACTCGCAAACACCGTCAATATAGGCGGCGGCTATCCGCATTGCGTCGGCAGTCGTCTTACCGACCGCTTGGGGCCAACCGCCGCGGCAGAGCAAATCCGCGATACCGGCGATACCGGCGATGGATCCGAGTGACGCCGCAACGGGATCGCCGGCGAGCAGCGCCCCAAGCGAGACAGCTCCCGACGAAATGCCGAGCTCGAAAAGCGTCATGGTATCCATCCGCAAACGGGCGATTCGACCCACACCGCTGTGCATCGGCTGGTTCTCGGCTCGCGGCGTCGCAGATCCGGTGAGAATGAACTGTCCTGGCTCCCCTCCCCTGGCATCGCATTCGAATCGCACGGCATCCCATAGCTTCGGTTCTTCCTGCCATTCGTCGACAAGCCTCGGGGTCGGTCCGACAATTGCCTGGGCCGGATCGAGACGAGCGAGCTGGAGGGCCGCAAAACCGCCAGATGGGTCGGAGAGAGATAACGATGACTCGGAAAATCTCTGGGCTGTCGTTGTCTTTCCACACCATTTCGGCCCCTGAATGAGCACGGCACCGAAAATGCCAAGGTCGCGCTCGACCAAGCAGTCAACACAACGTCCTATATACCTATCCATCGGCTTTCCTTCCAATCATTCATTTGAAATTATAGCGTCTATCTGCGTCGTTGGGACAAATAACGATCACTTATTGGGACAATTGACGGTAATTTATTGGGACGATTGACGATAGCTCGTTGGGACGATTTCCATTTTCTTAAGGCACTAATCAACGAGACCCACTGTGAACTATGAGACGGATAAATTTAGCTGACGCCTCTCATGAGTTCAGCAATGCTGATTTGAAATCCGTCGGCAATCTTCTTGAGATTTGAGAGGCTGACATTACGCCGCCCGACTTCAATGCTCGCGTAGTAGGAACGATCCATTTCAATCAAATTGGCGAACTGCTCCTGACTGCACCCGAGTCCAGCGCGGAGCTCTTTGCATCTCATGCCGAATGATTTCTGAAGCGTCGTATCCATGACAAAAAGAGTCATGGATTGTTGTATAAAAGCCAACGGACTATATACAACAATCCCAGTTAAGGCGCATAATTATCTCTATTGGAAAGCGCTCTGATGCCCAGTCGGATAGGGCACGGAAAAGGAATGGAACAGCACAATGACCCAGGGAAAGCACTTCTCCGCACTGCCAAACAAAAAGATTCACACTCCGAAGGGGATCGCGCGTCTGACTGTCACCGCGGCGACCATGGCCGCCATGACCGGATCGAGCCTCATCTCACCGTTCACGGCATTCGCCCAGACCGGTGACGGGGGCACGCAGCACCCCGCCGTGATGTCGCCGATCGCCACCCACGCCGGCGCGGCATCCGGTGCCGGCGCGAAATCCGCCGCACAGGCCATCGCGGACCTGCAGAAGGCGGTCGACGAGGCGAAGGCGAAGGAGGACGCTGCCAAGGCATCCTACGATGAGGCCGCCGGTCCCTACAACGAGGCGGCTTCCGCCCGCGACCAGGCCAAGGCATCCTACGATTCGGCAGTCAGTGCCGGCACGGCAGCCGACCGTGCGGCGATGGACGAGTACGCCCGTCAGGTCGCGGAGGGCAAGGACGCCGCCGATGCCGCCGGCAAGGACCTCGAGCAGGCGAAGGCGGGTCTCGCAGACGCCAAGGCGGATGCATCCGAGAAGGACGAAGCGTACCAGTCCGCCCTCAAGGCAGCCCAGGATGCCAAGGACGCCCTCGATAAAGCCAAGGTCGATGCCGTAGGCGCCACCCCGGAGGCTATCAGTGCCGCCGAGCAGGCCGTGCGCGACGCCACGGATGCCGTGAGCAGGGCACAGGTCGAACTCGCCAACGCCAACGCGACGCTTGCCGATGCCCAGTCCAAGCTGGTTGCGGCCCAGTCTGCAAAGGATTCCGCCGATTCCGTTCTCGCCGCAGCCAAGCAGAACAAGGACGCGGCGGATGCGAAGACCGCAGCCGCCAGTGCCGCCTACGAGAAGGCGAAAGCCGACCTCGCCGCAGCGGAGGCAGGCGCCAGCGGCCCGGAGTACGATGCTGCAAAACAGAAGGTCGCGGATGCAGAGGCAGCCCTCGCTGCCGCACGAGCGGTGCAGTCCCAGTGCGAGTCCGAGCTCGAGCAGGCGCAGTCCGCTGCAGCAACGGCGCAGACCGAGCTGAATGATGCCCAGGCGTCCCTCTCCGTAAAGCAGCAGGCCGCGGCCGATGCCAAATCCGGCGTGGGCGACGCCCAGTCCGCACTCGATGCCGCGAACGCTGACCTCGATGCGGCCAAGCAGGCGAATGCCGACGCCGTCGCCAAGCTGGATGCCGCGAAGCAGGCTGTCAAGGACGCCGAGTCCGCCAAGGCAGCCGCCGACGTAGAGCTCGCGAACGCCAAGGCCGCAAAGGATACCGCAGACGCCGCCGTGACCGCCGCGCAGCAGAAGGTCGACGAGGCACAGGCGAAACTCGATACCGCCGACGCGCAGCTCAAGCAGGGAGCCATCGGCTTCTTCCGTGCCATGGGTGCCGATTCAGCCATCGAGATCATCCAGAACTGCACATACAAGGACTACACCGAGGTGGGAAACAGCCTCGACGCGACCAGTCTCGACAACATGCTCGCGGCAATCCCGTACATGAAGTCCATCAACGAGTACCGCAAGTCCGTCGGTCTCTCTGAGCTCCAGGTCACGTACAAGCTCATTGCGGCGGCGATTGCCAACGCGAACTATTCCGATATCAAGTTTGGACATTCCATGCAGTTTGATACGAGCGAAAACCTCGCATGGAACTATGGAACCGATCCGAAACCGCAGTGGGTGGACCAAGAAAAGGCTTTCTTCGATCAGGCGGTAAAGGAGCTCTATGGCGTCACCGGGCTAATCGGTAAGGATGCCGTAGATTTCTACAAGTCGCATAGCGGGATTGAATCCTATGTCAACCAGCATTTTAAGGTTGCCGGATATCCCGCAACCGTCGGTCACTACCTGCATGTCATCAGCCCTGAAATCGGCTATATGGGCATGGCAGTCTGCAGCAAGGGAACCATGAACGGCTGGAAGACTGACAGCTTCGATACCGCAAACCTGGGTTGGGCAGGCTCCGGGTGGAACATGAACCCCATGTCCGTCGACGAGTACGAGCAGAAGCTGACCTCCTACATCGACGGTCTCAAGAACGCCAAGAGCGCACTCGACGCAGCCAAGGCTGATCTCGCATCCAAGCAGCAGGTAGCCGCCGGTGCCGCCACAACCGTCCAGCAGAAGCAGGTCGCGGTGGATTCCGCACAGGCAGGTGTCGATGCCGCAAAGCAGGGTGTTGCCGATGCCCAGCGTGCCGTCGATGCCGCAAAGGCTGATCTCGCATCCAAGCAGCAGGGCGTCACGGATGCCAAGACCGAGCTTGATGCGGCGAAATCGGACCTCGATGCCGCCAACGCGGCAGTCGATACGGCAAAGTCGACCGTCCAGCAGAAGCAGGTCGCCTTTGATGCCGCCAACGCAGCCGTAACGGCCGCACAGTCTAAGTTGGATTTCGCCAAGGCGGACACCGCTGCTAAGCAGCAGGGCGTGGACGATGCGAACGCCGATCTCGCGAAGTTCTTCCAGGACGTCGCCGACGCCAAGAAGGCGCTCGATACAGCAAAGAGCGTCCACGATGCGGCGGCAGCCGACCAGGCCGAGAAGGCGGCGCTCCTCGAAACCGCCAAGCAAAAGGCGGATACCACCGCAAGCGCCCTCGCGGATGCTCAGCGTGCCGTCGATGCCGCAAAGGCCGACACCGGCGTTGCCGCCGAGAGGCTTACCGGCTCCCAGACCGATCTCGAGAACGCACAATCAAACCTCGACATCCTCACCGGTCTTGCCGCGAAGCTCGCAGAGGCACAGCAGCGCGAGCAGGATGCAGTAAAGGCCGTCAATGACACCAAGGCCGAACTCGATGCCGCGAAGGCTGACGCCGTCGCCGCCGAGTCCCTTGTCTCCGCCGCCGAACAGGCAAAGGCGCAGACAGACGCCAAGCTGGCGAAGCTGAACTCCATCAATGCCGACGCGGCGATTGCTTCCGGCCATGACGCGAACGCAGATGACGCCCTCAACGCGCTTTTCGCCGCAGCAGTCGAGGCACGTGCCAAGGTCGCGCCCGCCAAGGCCATCCTGGACGAGAAGCAGACCGCGGTGGACGAGCTCCAGCCCGGCTATGATGCGGCACTCGCCGCCTACGAGTCGGCGAAGTCCGACCGCATCGCAGCGGAGCAGAAGCTTTCCGATGAGATTGCCCGACAGGATGCGGAGGAGGTCGCAAAGCAGCAGGCGGCATACACCCCGAAGCACCTCGCCGGCACGGATACCGCCCAGACCGGCAGCCTCGCCCAGACCGGCGACCGCGCGGGGCTCATCGGCGAGACGTTCATCATCGGCGGTACCGTCCTCGTGGCAGCCGGTGTCTTCCTCGATCAAAAGAAGCGCCGCGAGCAGATGTAGTGCAAATCGCATAACGACTCGGAAAAGGGGAGTTCCGCAAACGGGGCTCCCCTTTCTTTCGTTTCGCCAGCCACGGTTCGTTGAGGCAGCTTCAGCTTAAGGGCCACAGATTAAACCAATCTACAACTGTGACCATATGACTATGTGCACATGTTAGCATGGTCATATGGTCACCTATTTACAGCTGCGATTATGCTGCAATAACTCAACCGTTAGTGCTTATTAAACAGCCAATCGAAGCCAGGCTTGCCCAGTGTTTGGCGCATCTGCCCCACCCGAATCTCCGTCTCCACGCCATCCTTGCCGAAGACGGCGCTCGTGTTCTCAGCGGTCGGGATGACCGTTTTCACTTCGCCCGTGGTGAGGTCGAAACGTTGGTTGCTGACCTGGTCCTCAAGATGGATCTGATCATCGGATCCAAAGACACTCTGGAGCATGGCTGCCTCCTTGCAAGAAACTGTCGCCCCAAGATAACAGACGGGCGGATCCAGCTCAGCATATAACGTTCGGTAATACATGACCATGTTAATGTAGTCATATGTTCACGCATTACAAGCTGGGACCTCATGTATTAGAGCTCGAGCTGCGCCCGTGCGTCCTTGGCGTCTCGCGTCCGACCGTCATCAAATGGCTCAAGCCGGGCTGGCGCGATAAGCGGAATGAGGTCGTGAGGCGGATGGACGCCGGCAGCGTCACACCCATCCGCCTCACGGATGATGAAATCGCGTGGACGCCGGAGGCCGTGACCGTCAGGGCGTCCAGCGGGGAAATCATCGGGCTCGATACGTGGGGCATGGCGAAGGTTCTTACCGGAGCCTATGGTCCCGACTCTCCCGGTCGTATTCCTACGATATCGCCCCTAAACCACCAATGTGTCAGATAAAGAATGATGCAATGGTTATGATCAAGCATACGGCGGATGCGGCGACTGCGCCTTTTTTCCTCTCCTTTAGTCCGACGAATAGGGTTGCCGTAAAGTAAAGGGCGGAAATGCAGTCTATGGCAAGCAAAACGAGTTCCTTGGGCGGTTTCAGCAAAAGGTCGCTAGCAAAGAGTAATGCAAGCAGGGCAAAGCCGATTGTGACCAAGTATCTCGATTGATTTTGCGACAGCATGGCAACCGCCTTTTAGAACATGCAAGTGAAAAGTCGGCACGATGTCATTGCGGTTGCAAACAAACCGCCGCCAGGACTGGTTGTCACGAGACCGGCGATAACGCATTTTCTCGGTTTCCAACTCATGACAGACCCCTCTCTCTCATGGTGAAACGCATACATTATGAGATATGCACATTATCTCGCTAATTAATTTCAATATCCATCATCAAACTAAAGAATACTGCCTCACTGGTTCAGCGACGATGCGTTTTTACCCTTGCGTTCCCACTCGCCGCCCGGCGCGTGCTGCATCACGAGGCCTCCGGCGACCATGAGCGCGTGGATATGCTCTCCTTGCAGGCCTGCGATGATTCCGCCGGTGCGCACGATGCTAGGTCGCTGTGCCGGCACTGCGCAAACGTATTGGCCTTTGTGCCCCTTTTGGCAACTTTAGCATGACTATAGGTTAAACCAACCCACAGTCATGAGTACGGTAACGTAGTACTATACTAATTACTTAACATGCTCATATATTTCTAACTGCGACTTAGAATTACTTAATGTAGTCACATGTTAATGTGCTAATATATGACTATGCTATTTCAGAAAGGGGAGGACATGGCGACGAACATCCTGCTAGTCAATCAGAAGGGCGGCGTCGGCAAGACGACGTTCGCCGACGAGATCGCCTGGGGTCTCGAGCGCCGCGGCCACAAAGTCGGATTCGGCAATCTCGACCCTCAGGGCGGCGCGAATCACGAGAAGAACCTGCTCGACGACGAGGACGCCGTGAATGTCATCGACACGCCGGGTTTCCTGAGCGACGACACCGCCGAGTATGCCAAGAATGCGGATATCGCAATCATCCCGGTGCAGCCCGGCACGCTGGGCCTGAAGCCCATGAAACGCACGATCAAGGTCATCACCGAGGCCAATCCTGACTTGTCGTTCGCAATCATCGTCAACAACTTCGCGGCGAACCAGACCGTGGACAGACAATTCCTCGAGCTTCTTGAGGCCGATGACCTTCCCGTGCTGGGCACTGTTCCGACTGCGGCGGCATTCAAACAGGGCGCAGCCCTGGGCAAGCCCGTATACGAGATCGCGAAAAACGGCAAGGCCGCCCAGGCGATTGAAAACATCCTGAACGAGCTGGAAGAGGTGCTGTAAATGGCAAAGTTCAAAAAGGCGACCTCATACTTCGACGTCGCAGCGGAGAAGGCCGAGGAGAGGCAGCAGAAAATCGTTGAAAGCGCATCTGAGCCCCAGAAACCGGCTCCTCAGGTGCGGAAAGCCGGGCGCCCCAAAAAGGGCGCTGAAGGGACATCTGAGAGGCTTGTTCAGCTGTCCGTGTACGTTCCGGAGAGTTACCGAAAACGTTTGAAGCAAGTGGCGCTCGAGGAGGACAAGTCCGTATCGGATATCGCTCGGGAGCTTTTCGATCGCTATCTGGCCGAAAAAGAGTTCTAGTTGAGTTAACGGGCACC
>OGZF01000782.1_pt1 | contig 25490 bp, 29 predicted proteins | sample 1576771 | NCBI WGS metagenome assembly OGZF01 (sample SAMEA3541536, study PRJEB24748) | human gut metagenome | biome: human gut; feature: human-associated habitat; material: faeces | place: China | collected 2012
GTACAAGTCTATTTGACATTAATGATGTCTATATCCTGTTTTATTAAATGTGTCTATTATAAATAATAAAAAAGAAAATAAAAAATAGCGTATCAAAATAAATAATTTCTCTTTAAAAGCAATCGGATATTTTAAAATTTTTTTGATATCTATTGCAACAAAAATAAAATAGAAAAAATATATTGATAAAAAAGCAACTATGTAAATATATTCTATATAATTTATATGTATAAATTGAGATTGGATATTTAATGCATCACTGTATCCTCTTGTATATATATAAATTAAAAAACAAATAATTCCATATAGTCCTGTCAAAGAAAAGGTTGCTATAGTGATAACTGTTTGGAAGTTCTCTTTAATAAGTTTTAAAAAATTATCAAGCATAAAAGTGTCTCCTTTAAAATGATTAATAGTAAGATATAAAAGGTGTCTGGAAAAATGTAAAAACATATTGACAAATATTTTTATATACGTCTATTTTTCTTTATTTACTTTTTGTTCTACTGATAGAATAAAATCTGCCATTGTCATTGCTGCATTTACAGCTAATCTCGCGTGATGTTCTTCAATGTTTATACGTGCTGAACCAACTCCATGTGAATCGCTTGATTTATTACGCATTTCTGAAATGGATGTTATTATTTTTTCTAAACCTGATAGTAATGTTTTTACTCTACAATCAGCATTTGAATCAGTATGCATTTTGTATAAATTCTTAACTTGCTTGTACAATTCTTTTAGTTTGCCTGATGTTGCTGGAGACTCTCCTCTTTTTTCAATAACATAACAAAATGTTTCTTCTAGTGTTGTTCGTGCTTTTGTTATTGCACTATCAAAATCTCCGTTATCAATATCGTTCATTGCTCGAGACGAAATACTTCTTATATAATCTCTATCTACTAATTTGATTTGTGGCATTTCAATTTCTAACTTCTCATTTATCTTTTTTACTATGAATTTATTGCTTATAACACTTAATTCATACCCACTAAAATATAGATGATTGTTTATTGCATGAATAACTTTTTTAATAATATCATTATAAGCAGTATCTATTTCTTCGAAATTATAGTTACAAAGAGTGCTTGAAAACTGTTCTTTATTAAACAAATAAGCCAGTAAATCAGAGCATCGGTCATTATCTATACAAAATCTCATTAAATTTTCTAAATATTGCCAACGACTTAAACTCGTATATAGTTGAGATAATCCAAAATGAGATGAAATTTTGCATAAATCTTGGCCACTTAAGTAAGGCATTCCGATTTCTACTGAAGATCCATCTGGGAAATTATAACTTCCAAATTTAATGTCTCCATCTAAAATGGCGTAAATATCCTTTCTTAGTAATAACATATAATTTTTATCATTTTTCATTTTATATTTCTCCTTGTTAGTTTTTTAAATAGATATATCTGTTTATAAATATTATACAGTATAGAAAATATTTTTTAAGTTTTGGAAAGGCTTAGACTATGATTTTGATTAAATAGAAAGCTAATAAAGTTATTAAAGATTCTTAGATTCATGTTTAAATAGACCCTTAATATATTATTAATCAGTATGAAAATACATCTATTTTAAAAAGACTTTTTTTGTTTATATAGTCGGATTCTGGTAATCTTTTAATAGTAACATAAGTGTATTCTCTCAATAAAACACCGATAAAACTGCGCTCTGTTGTACGACCACTAGTTTTCATTTTCAAGAATGATTTCCACAATTAAATGTATTTCTGTAAATTGTCGCTTTTATAATAGATGTTTGAGATGATCATGTGAGTGCTATAGCTAATGGATAGTTATATGTAGAAAGCATTGACAGGGAGAACCACCAAAAGCTTTTATAGATTTAACTGTCATTGTTTGATATGCATTTAATGTTTATATTTATAGTTATGTGTTTATTGTTTAATGATTGACTATTTATAGATTTGAAGTGCAATCTAATGTTAGAAAACAAAAGCTAAGAAGCTTTTAGCGAGGTATGATGTGCACATGTGCAGGTTATATCTCGATTTCGAAATATGGAAATACCATAAAGCTGAGAAAACTTAGAAAAAAATTGTTTAAAGCCTGGCGATAGTATTATCTTCCTGTTTGGGAAACATAATAATGTGGTTGAAGCAATCTGCTAAAAAGTATTGATTATTTCTTTTTATACTGTACAATATTGAGTAGCAGAAATGGTTGCTTACGAGGCGACTAGTGAAAACCTTCTTTCTATCAATTAGATTGGAGGTTTTTGTTTTATATAAAGTGAGTATAGTGTTTAAATATTTCTGCATAAAGATTAAATCCATTGATGCATGATTTAAAAATTATTTTATAGAGAGGCTTTGAGGGACGTAAAATTATGAATATTGTAAATGGTAATAATGAATCATTTGATGTAAACACACCTTTTGTAAGAGATACAATTTTGTATTATACGATACAACAATATTTTAATAATAATGATAAAAAGACTTGTGAGTTTATTCATCAGATTGAAGAAACTTATGGTTTTAGTTTTCAAAATGGATTGAAAATGAATATTCCGTTATTATCTAAATTACTTAATACTACTGATAAAGAATTTTATGCTCGTTATGGAATGGTAAAGAATAGTTTCGCTAATTTAACTAATGATGTGATATTAGTAAAAAAAGGGGATCAAGCTTATTCTAAACTATTAGCTACAACGAAAGAAGCTCCACCTTATCTGTTTTTAAAAGGAAATGTTCACTTGTTAGAAGAAAAATCTGTTTGCGTTGTTGGTAGTAGAAATGCTAGTGAAGAATCAATGAAAAAAACAGAGCGCATTGTTAAATCTCTTGTTAAAAGAAATATCGTCGTAAATGCTGGACTTGCTAGAGGTATTGATACAGCGACTCATATTGCTGCATTAGCCAATGGTGGAAGAACAATAGCTGTCATTGGTACACCAATCAACCAGTACTATCCAAAAGAGAATAAGGATTTACAAATTCAAATTGAAAAGAATGGGTTGGTAGTATCTCAATTTCCGCCATGTAATGCTATTAATAGATGGAATTTTCCAACACGTAATGGAGTTATGAGTGGCATTTCATTAGCAACTATCATCATGGAAGCAGGTGAATCGAGTGGTGCACTGAAACAAGCAGATTATGCATTAAAACAGGGTAGAGATGTATTGATTCCACAATCTGCTATCGATAATCCTTTAATTCAATGGCCAAAAAAATATGTTAGTAAAGGTGCTCATGCATTTAAAACATTAAAAGAAGTTCTACAGATTCTAAACAGAAACAAATTAATTTTAAACAAGTTCGATTATGAGATTGTAGTAAGTACTTTTGAAATGGATTGATTGGATGAACATTATTAGTGCTGGGTGATACTCTTTATAAATAACTTTTGGGGTATTCGTTAGTTTACGAATACAAAATTAATTAAGCAGGAACCCAAGAATGAGAGATGTTTATGATGTTGCTAAATACTTTATTAAAAATGATGCAGATTCTTTTCTAAATACATATGAAGGAAATATGAAGCTTCAAAGCTTGCTTGTATTTGCTAATATGATCAATGTTACAAAGAATGGACATGTCCAAAATGTCATTCAAATCATAACAGAGATGTAAATACATCCATCAATATATTGATGCAAGGCATTTTAGCAAATTAAATATAAATAAAAAAGAACCGCAGGAACTGCGGGGATAGCTTGGTAAGAAAGGTTTCAAAAGAAGCCTGTTCCCAAGAAACTCGTCACTTCAGTGATGAAAGGTTCAAAAAAAGTAAAGAAATCTGTAAAAACAGATTCCTTAAACCAGGGAAAATCCTTGTCGAAGAATGGAATACCAGTTTCTTTTCTTGTAGAGAAAACGGACTACAATAACGGTCTGCTTTTCTTCATTAATAGTATAAAAGGCAAGGTAATTATTGATTATTACAAAACGAATTTCCCAACTGGCTAAAACTGGATCATCGACAATATGGAACTTTTGAGGAAAATTTGATAATGTTCCTATCTGCTTTGTGACAGCATCTAACAGATTGTCAGCAGCTTGAGGATTTTTGAGTACAAATTCGATGTAATCCACAGCACGCATAATATCATGCTCTGCGGTGGATGTGATATGAAGCTGATAACTCATCGTGTGCGGCGACTCCTGATATCTGCCATAGCTTTAGAGAAAGGTTGGGTATTACCTGATGCAACATCATCTATTCCTTCCTTAATTTGACTGTATAGTTCAAAGCGGCTGGTAAGATCTTCGTAGGCTTCAATACTCATAACTGCAAGGTCGCCTTTTCCATTTTTTGTAATAAAAACCGGTTCTGGATAATTATGACAAAATGTAGAAATTTCATTGTAATTGTTCCTTAAATCAGCACTTGATTTGATTTTCGGCATAAAAGCACCTCCTTATTCATAACAAAATTATACACATATTTTGTTATGAACTCAATGGAGTTACTAAAAGTGTTGGCACAATTAAACCTTAGTATGTCAATGAAAATGACCTTTCTTTAAGGAAAGGAAGTGTCTAGTTTACAAAATTTAAAATTAATACAGATTGACAGACAACTGAATAGCTGAGCTTTGTTGATGAACGGCACATATAACACAAAGCTAAATTAATGAAAACTTCCAATAAAAATAGTGCCTAAGAAACTGAAAGGTGGTCTATCTCATGCTTGAAAAAAAGGAATTAACATTTGTGGTATTTATTCTTCATGCACTTGGCCAACATTGGAATATGACAACGCTTGAAGTGTATGACATATTGAATTCAACTGGAATATTAGATGATTACATTATTAAATGCTACGATGTTTTGCATACGTTAGGAAAAGAATATTTGGTTGAAGATATTACAGAGTTTGTTAGAGAAAAGGGAATAGACGTGTAGTTGTAACATAAAATGAGTTTTGTGTTCATTTTTAACTGTTTAATCAAAATTGTATCCACCACGAAAATTATAATAAACACTAGTCTTTTCTAATATTCCATATGGATCATCAATGATTTTAAATACATCATTAGGATAGAAGTAGCAACTATAAGAATCATCCATGACTAAAAGAAGTCCATTTTTATCTCTACCAATTACTTTATATTCTTTTCCAAATGTGATTCCACAAATTAAATGATCATATTTATGTGTTATACATTGGACAGTGGCTTCATAATTGTTTAGAAGATTGCCTTCATCACTTATAATTTCGAAATCTTCTAAATGATTAAAATCGGTAATCGTACTATCATTACCTCTTACATGTAGGCTAGTACGTTCGCCTTCCCAATATTCGATAAAGTAGGCTTCATACAGTTTGCCTTTAGTAAATTTGCAACTTGATTTTGCGTTGTATCTTACAACGGCTGGTTTATTAAAGTTTATTTTGTTCATATCTTTAAATGTATTATAAGGTCGATTGTATTACAATACAAATCAAGTTTGTATTTTCAGAGTGTTTATTGTTATGTTATTTGGTAGAAAAGAAATTTAGGCTTGATTTAATTCAGCTCTTGTTAGAAACTTAGTATACTTGATTGAATAAAATGAGGTGTTAAACTTGAATTTGATTCGTATTATACTTGTTCTTTTAGTGAGTGTTGGAATTCCTTGTACATTCTCCAAAACAAGAAAGCGACAAAGATTTTCTCTTAGCTTAATTACATTGGCACTCCTGATTCAAACGATACAGTCTGCTTTGCAGCATAATTTGGAGGAAACCGCATTAACTGGTATATTGGCAATTCTCTACTATTTTGTATATATTCGTGCATCTAAGACTACTTTAAGATCGGATTACGATGATATTGACTAAGATGTTTCTTTTAATGATTGACTGTCTATTGGGTTGAAGTGTAAACTAACATTAGGAACAAAAGCTAAGAAGCTTTTAGCGAGGTATGATGTGCATATGTGCAGGTTATACCTCGATTTTTGATTTTGATTGAAGAATTTGAAAATAATAAAACCAGCCACTGCGTACAGAAACTGGGCGTGCGCCTCTTGCGTTACCTTCGTCTTAATTATGCAATTCACTATATATTCTTTGAATCAATTGTGTTAATAATATAATTGAAAATGAATTGTTTGGGGAATTACTTACTAAATGAAAGGGAACCTGTTATGTATGATCAAGAGAAAATTAAAAAGATGAAGAATCATGAACTTGCTATGGAAGCGTATTTCTATGCATATAATCATAAATTATTTGGTGGGGCATCTCAAAAAAAGGCAGTTAAATGCTATGAACAGATTATTGCCATTATGGATTTTGATGAAAGAATAAATTTACCTTTTATTTCTACATATGGAAGGTGCTATGTGGCAACTAAAAAGCGTTTGATAAAATGCACTAAGAAATTGTTTGGATATAAAATTGAAGAATGGAATTGGAATGAAATTAAGCATATATTCTACAATAGTACTGCATCAAGAGGTGCTTTAATATTGGATACGGTTTATGGTGAAGTTAAAATTGGAGTTCATAGAGATGGTGCAGGCTATGCATGTGAAGTGTTGAGAAAATTAAAGGACGCCGCAAAATAAATGTATGTATCATTGTTTTGACGTGGTATAAAAGTTTTGGAATCTCTCTTTAAATCTTTTGGCTTTCGATTAAAGGGTTTCATAGGTCCATTGAAAGATATGTTTTATGCATATCTTTTTTTATTGACTAAATAGTTAAGCAGGTATATAGTTAAGCTACTTAAATAAATTGGAGGTTCTTATGGAAGTTCAAGATGAAGTACTAGATTTATTGTTTGATCTAACATATAAAGTCACGAATTTTGTTCGAAATAACCGTCATTGTAAAGATGGGCCTAGAATTAAAGATGTGATGTTGTTTAAAACGATTTATAAAGCAGAGAATCATCAGATCACAATGAGTGAATTGGCGAATATATTAGGTGTATCTCCAGCTGCTGTGTCGCAGATGATTGCTGGATTTGAAAAGAAGGGCCTACTTCAAAGGGTGCATTCGAATACGGATCGTAGAACGGTCTATATTCAAATTGTTCCAGAGGCAATCGACATGTTTCAAAAGCGTATGCATTCCCATATAGCTAATGTATATCATTATTTAGATTATCTTGGGCCATCTGACTGTGCGCATTTAAGAGATATTTTAGTGAAAACAGCTCATTATATGGAGGAAAATAAAGAATGACAAAGATTATGAAATATTTAAAACCGTATTGGCTATCCATTGTCCTTGCCCTTGGTTTATTGTTTGGACAAGCCACATGCGAACTGACAATGCCGGATTATATGCAAAATATTGTCAATACAGGCATTCAAAATGGAGGCATTGAAAGTGGTGTCTATGAACAGGTTCGTGAAAGTACATTCAATTCGTATGTAATGTTCGCAACCGATTCTGAAAAAGATTTAATGACATCTTCTTATAAGCTGATTACACCAAGTAAGGCAACTCAGGAAGAGAAAACGAGAATTCCAGCCATGAAAACAGAGAATGTATATCTATTAAAAGATATCAGTGAAGAAAAGGAAGAAAAGCTTTCTTCCACTTTGACCCTACTTCAAATGACAATGGTAGAAGTGAGTAAGGATGCTAAAGAAAACAATGTACAAATTCCTCAACTACTGATGATGAATGAAGTGGATACATATAGAAAAGCTGCAAAATCCGAGATTTCTAAACTCGGCGATTCGACAGTAACAAGCATGAGCTCACAATTTTTAAAGAAGGAATATAGGGATCTAGGTATGGATATGGAAAAGATCCAACAAGACTATATTATCTATTCAGGACTTAAGATGTTAGGGTATGCCCTAGGCAGTGCTCTATGTGCGATATTAGTCGGATTCTTGGCAAGTCGTATTGCGGCAGGCTTCTCTAAAGATTTGCGTGAAGCCGTATTTGAAAAGGTGACGCATTTCTCGAATGAAAATCTAAATACATTTAGTACATCCAGTTTGATTACACGTACCACAAATGATATTCAACAACTACAGATGACGGTGGCTATGTTTTTAAGAATAGTCATGTATGCACCGATCATTGGGATTGGAGCTATATTGCATGTTATTGAATCTGGAGCGAATATGACTTGGATTCTAGCTTTATGTGTAGTGATCATTTTAAGTGTTGTATTTATGATCTTTATGATTGTCATGCCAAAATTTAAGATCATGCAGAAAATGATCGATAAGATGAATAGTGTTGTACGAGAATTATTAGATGGAATGTTAGTCATTCGTGCGTTCAACAATGAGCATCTTGAAGAAGCTAAATTTGATAAAGCCAATAAAGACATTACTTCTATTTCTTTATTTACAACACGAGCTATGGCGTTTATGATGCCGATCATGATGTTTTTAATGAACGGTACTACACTTATGATTCTATGGTTTGGATCCAAACAAGTCGATGCCGGCATCATTCAAGTTGGTAGTATCATGGCCTTTATGCAGTATGCGATGCAAGTCATTATGGCCTTCTTAATGATTACCATGGTCGCTATTATGCTTCCTCGTGCCAATGTCAGTGCTTTACGTATTCATGAAGTATTAAGCAGTGATATTACAGTAAAAGATAAAGAGAATACGAAAGATTTCTCATCCAATATGCGAGGTGTTGTATCCTTTAAAAACGTATCCTTTCGATATTCAGGTGCCGATGAAGATGTTTTAAGCCATATTAGTTTTGAGACTAAGCCAGGAGAAACGACTGCCTTTATTGGAAGTACAGGATCTGGTAAGTCGACATTGATTAACCTAGTACCACGCTTCTATGATGTGACAAGTGGATCTATTTGTGTGGATGGTGTAGACATTCGAGATGTCAAACAAGCGGATTTAAGAAGTCGCATTGGCTATGTACCACAAAAGGGTATGTTACTATCGGGAGATATTGAATCCAACCTATTATATTCAAAGAAAGATGCCAATGCAAAAGACATCGAGTCTGCTTTATCTATTTCTCAAAGTACGGAGTTTGTTTCTAAAAAACCAGAAGGCATTCACTCTGAAATTAGTCAGGGTGGTACAAACGTATCGGGTGGACAAAGACAAAGACTATCGATTGCGCGTGCCATTGTGCGTAAACCTGAAATCTATATTTTTGATGATAGCTTTAGTGCATTAGACTTTAAAACGGATGCCAAACTTCGTGAAGCTTTAGCTGCTTCTTGTAAAGAAACAAAGAGTACCGTACTCCTTGTAGCCCAACGTATTTCGAGTATTTTACATGCCGATCAAATCATTGTACTCGATGAAGGGAAAATGGTTGGAAAAGGAACACATGCTGAATTGATGGAATCTTGTGATGTGTATCAACAAATCGCATCGAGCCAGTTGACAAAGGAGGAACTTGCCAATGTCTAATCAGAAACAAAACAATCGTCCAAGAGGTCCAATGGGCCATGGTATGCGTGGTGGCGGCGAAAAGGCAAAAGATTTCAAAGGTACAATGAAGAAGTTGTTCAATTATATCAAACCTTTTAAATTTACTTTCCTAATTGGAATTCTTTGTGCCGTTGTCTCCGTATGTATTATGGTCATTGGACCTAAGATTCAAGGAAATATTATTACAGAAATAGCCGAAGGCTTTATGAATAAAGTACAAGGCAAGAGTGGCATTGATTTTGATGCGATCAAAAAGACGTGTGCCTTATTATTAGCTATCTATGCCATGAGTACAGCCTTCTCGTATCTTCAAGGCTGGTTGATGAGTGGTGTATCCAATAAAATGGGCTATCAGCTTCGTAAGGAAATGAACCAAAAGATTGATAAACTTCCACTATCTTACTTTGATAAAAATAGTCATGGAGATATTCTTTCAAGATTTACTAATGATGTAGATACCCTAGTTCAATCTTTAAACCAATCTTTATCCACGATGGTATCAAGCATTGTACAAATCATTGGCTTTCTAGTGATGATGTTAAGTATTTCTTGGAAAATGACATTAATGGCTCTTGTTGTGATTCCACTCAGTATGATTCTAGTGATGGTTGTTGTGAAAAAGAGTCAACGCTACTTCAAGGCTCAACAAAAATCATTAGGTTTAGTCAATGGACATATTGAAGAGATGTATGCAGCACATACAATTGTGAAAGCTTTTAATGGGGAAGAAGATTCTTTAAAATCGTTTAAAGACTATAATAATCAATTGTATACAAGTGCATGGAAATCCCAATTCTTGTCTGGTTTAATGATGCCATTGACAAACTTGATTGGTAATATTGGCTATGTCGGCGTATGTATTCTAGGCGGTTATTTAACGATTCATGGTGAAATTGCAGTGGGTGATATTCAATCGTTTATTACGTATACACGTAACTTTACGCAACCAATCTCACAAATCTCACAATCGATGAATATGTTACAGAGTACGGCAGCTGCTGCAGAGCGTGTCTTTGAATTCTTGGCAAGTGAAGAAGAAGTAGCTGAAGTAGAAAATCCAGTTGTATTCGAAGATGTACAAGGCCAAGTAACTTTTGAAAATGTATGTTTTGGATATGATCCAAGTAAGATTGTCATTAACGATTTTTCGATGTATATCAAGCCAGGTCAAACAACCGCTATTGTAGGTCCTACAGGTGCAGGTAAAACTACGATTGTCAAATTATTGATGCGTTTCTATGAATTGAATTCTGGATCGATTTATATTGATGGCCATAATATTACGGACTACACAAGAAGTGGTTTGCGTAATATGGTTGGTATGGTATTACAGGATGCCTGGTTATTTGAAGGAAGCATCTTAGAAAACCTTAGATTTGGTAGACCCAACGCAACCGATGAAGAGGTCATGAAAGCTGCCAAAGCTGCGCATGTCGATCACTTTATTCGTACATTAGATCATGGTTATGATACCGTACTGAATGAAGCTTCTAGTAATATTAGTCAAGGACAACGACAATTATTAACGATTGCCCGTGCTTTCTTGGCAGATCCTAAAATCTTGATTTTGGATGAGGCCACAAGTAGTGTGGATACACGTACAGAAGTCTTGATTCAAAAGGGAATGGATGAGTTAATGAAGGGTCGTACAAGCTTTGTGATTGCGCACCGCCTATCTACGATTCGTGATGCGGATAATATTATCGTTATGGATCATGGTGACATTGTAGAAGTAGGAAGCCATGATGAATTGATGAAGCGTAATGGCTTCTATACGAAGTTATATAATGCGCAATTTGAAGAGGCTTAAGCTATGCGTAAGATCATAGTGGATTTGAATGTAGTAAAAGATAATGAATTTTCAATGATGTATGAAATGTTTGGATTAGACGTACAACATAAATCGTACGAAGATTTTGAAAGAAGACTACTACAGATGTCTATTGAGACCATTATTGAAGTAAAGAATCGACAACAAAATCTTACATCTTGTGCCAAATGGATCTTTATCTTAGAGGATATTCAACAAAAAAGTGATTGCTTTTACTGTATATGGGGTGTTTAACATCCCATTTTCTCTTAAATCGCTTTCTTTTTGAATTGGATTCATATATAATAAAAACGTGTTAAGGAGTGTGAAATTATGAAAGACATTACCGAAACAATGACATTTACTACAGAAGAGATTCGTCGTGAAAATATCAAGATGATTCTTCGTGAAGTAAGTGATGCTTTGGAAGAACGTGGTTATAATTCAGAAAATCAGATTGCTGGTTATTTGATTAGTAACGATCCTGCGTATATTTCTTCTCACAAGAATGCTCGTAACTTGATCCAAAAGATTGAACGTTATGAAATCATTGAAGAACTTGTACGTGCGTATTTAGAGAAATAATGGATCGTATCATTGGTTTAGATCTTGGTTCAAAAACATGTGGTGTATCGATTTGTGATGCGCTTCATATTACGTGTCGAGCTTTAACGACAGTGCGTTTTGAATCAGATGATTATGATGCTTGTTTAGAAGAAGTTTTAAAGCTATTAAAAGAAAATAAAGTCAAAGAAGTAGTTTTAGGCTTGCCAAAGCACATGAATGGAGATATCGGAATTCGTGGTGAAATATCTTGTGAATTTGCCAAGGAATTAGAGTCTTCGGGTATTACAGTTCATCTATGGGATGAGCGACTAACAACGGTTGCGGCCGAAAAAATCTTACTACAGGGGGATGTTTCTAGAAAGAAACGTAAAAAAGTAATTGATCAGATGGCTGCCGTTCAAATTTTACAGAGTTTTTTGGACAGACAAAACGGGGGATTCTAGATCCTCCTTTATTTTTGAAAGGAAAAGTATATTTATGTTAGATTCAAATAGTTTATATGTATATGATGAAGATGGAAATGAAAAAAAGATGACCATCTTATTCACTTTTGACAGTGATGAAACGGGATGCCAATATGTGGTTTTCCAAGATCCAGACAATGATGAAGGCGAAGTATTCGCATCTCGCTATGACGACAAAGGTCAGTTGATTCCTATTGAAAGCGAAGCCGAATGGGAAATGGTGGAAGAAGTAATCAACACGTTTGTTGAGGACGAGGAAAATGCCGACTAGGCGAAAAGTCAATTCTGTAAGAGTTGTCCTATTAGTCGTTGTATTCATTTTTATTATCGCCGGTCTTGGTTCGATTTTTGTCGTAAAGACAGGATTATCAAGTACGGGCAACGGGGATAAGGAAGTAGTGTTTACCATTGAAAATAATGAATCATTTGATTCAGTTTTAGAGAAATTGAAAAAAGAGAATCTGATCTCAAATGCGAGTGTTGCCAAGCTTTATGGCAAGGCAACTCACAACACAAATTTTGTGGCAGGTACTTTTGAATTGGATAATGGCATGAGTGTAAAAGATATTTTATCTACCATTCAAGATAGTACAAAACTAAAGAAAGATGCTCTTGTCTTAAAAATACCGGAAGGAAAATGGGCCAAAGAAATTGCGGCTGAAATATCAAATTTATATGATGGAAAGTATTCTTCAGAAGAAATTTTAAATCAATGGAATGATATTTCTTATATTCAAACGCTCGCAAAGGATTATTCTTTCTTAAATGTAGATGATTTAAATAATTCCAACTATAAAGTGAAATTGGAAGGTTATTTATTCCCAGACACATATTTCTTGGAAAAAGATGACTCTCTTGATGATATTACACGCGTTCTGTTAGATCGTTTTGATGTGATGTATAAAGAGAATAAAAAGGCATTTGATAAAAGCGACTTATCCATCCATCGAATTATCAGTTTGGCTAGCGTCGTTCAATTTGAAGCGAGTGAACCTGGTGATATGGCTAAAATTGCCGGTGTCTTCTACAATCGTTTAGATCAAGGTATGAAACTACAATCCAGTGTAACGGTATGTTATGCATTATATGATGATTTCAACGATCCAAAAGATTGTGAAACCAATCCCGAAGTCGATTCACCATACAATACGTACTTACATGAAGGCTTACCAATTGGACCAATTCTAAATCCAGGGGATGAAGCCATTAAAGCCGTATTGAATCCAGAAAAAACAGATTATCTATTCTTTGCGGCCGATATATACAACAAAGTGGATGGTAAAGTGCATTACACAAAAACATATGAAGAACATTTAGAAGAATGCGAAAAATTAGGTTTAAATCTGTAACAATGTTTTGCATAATTTAAGGATTATGTTATAATTTTTTGTGCTAAATACAAGGAGTGATACCACATGGCAAATGAAAAATTTTACGTTACCCAAGAAGGTTATAATGATTTAGTCAATGAACATGAAAACCTAGTTCATAAAGTTCGTCAGGAAGTTATCGTTGAGTTGCAGGAAGCTCGTGCACAAGGTGACTTGTCTGAAAACGCCGACTACGATGCAGCCAGAGAACACCAGGCCCAAGTCGAAGGTCGTATTCGTGAATTAGAGGCAATGATCAAAAATGCTGAAATCATTAGTGAAGCCGATGATGCGGAAGATAAAAAGACAAAGAATGTTGTAAAATTAGGATCTACTGTTAAAATCTTAGATTTATCAGACAACCAAGAAGTAACATTCAATATCGTTGGTACAATTGAAGCGGATCCATTCAATGGTAAGCTTTCAAACACAACACCACTTGCAGAAGTCATCATGGACCACAAAGTTGGAGATGTATGTACTGTAAGACGTGTTGAAGAACCATATGATGTAAAAATTCTTGAAATTAAATAGAAAAACATCAAAAAATTACGTATAAGAGAAGGGTGATATTTATGAAACGAACTCTTCTCTTTTTTTGTCTCTTTATTTTCTTTACCTTTACCTGTTTTAACAGGTATACACCCATTAGCTTACAAGAAGCCAAGCCCACATTGATGCAAGTGGAAATTAAGGGGGCTATTCAAAATCCGGGTGTTTATACTTTAAAGCGAAATAGCTCCATTTCAAGTCTGATTCAAATGAGCGGAGGCCTATTAGAAAACAGTGATACGTCTAGAATCAGTTTTAACTATATCCTAAAAGATAAAGATGTGGTGGTGATTCCAGAAAAACAAGATGTAAAACTCATTTCTATTAATAGTGCAACACTAGAAGAACTACAAACACTTCCAGGTATTGGTCCGGCCATTGCCCAAAGAATCATGGAGTATCGCAAGAGTAACACATTTCAGTCTTTAGAACAAATCCAAAATGTCAAAGGCATTGGTCCAGCCATGTTTAATAAGATTAAGGACAAGATCTGCTTATGATGTTGATACTTTCACTTGGCTTTTTGGCCTGTCTAATCTTAAAAGAAATACTTTGTATACTCTGTTTTACACTTTTCTTTCTTGTCTATCTATACTATCGGTTTAAAGACAAAAGAATTCGGATTCTATTTATTTTATTTAGCCTATTAAGCTGTACCCTTGTATATCCAAAAGAAGTTCAACAACAGGATACATATAAAATTACAGAAATAAAGAAAGGGTACTATATAGGTAAAAATAGAGGTTCTAAAATTCTTATTCAAACAGATTTAGATTTAAGCTTCCAAGATGAAGTTAAAGTCAAACACATAGAATCCATTCATACAGATGATAATTTTACGCTGTTTAGTTTTACTCGATACAATGAAAATAAGAACATCAGGTATAAGACGAATTCTGTAGAAATCATCCACAAATCAACATCATTCAAGTCTAGACTCTACAACTATTTAAAGTTGAAACCCAATTCTTCCATTGTTTTATCCTTATACTATGGCATACACGATGAAAGTATAGATGAAATCTATACGATGCTTGGATATGGCTATATGAGCGCATACTACATTGTTTTACATGTGTTAAAGCGAAAGTGGGATGAGACAAAGATAAGAAGAATCCTTCTAGTCTTCAGTGTTTTATTTGGCCATTTCTTTGTGTTTACACTTGCATTCACAAGATTTATTTTGTATCAGTTGAGTACTCTATTATTCACATCCAAACCCAATCAAATGGCTTTTACAATCCTTTGTTTTGGCATAATCTATCCAAATCAAGTACTATCTATATCTTTTGTATGTCCGCTTTTATTACAACTCGTATCGTATTTTTGTACAAAACACAAATGGATCGTACAAAAGATGGTTTTACTTGGATTGATGTTTATTTACTTTAAGAAAGTGAATCTTATTTCATTGCTTTTCTTTAATGTCTTTAGAAAACTGTATGGTTTGATCTTCTTATTTGGATTTACAGTGCAGGATTTAATAAACCTAAAATTACCAGACCTTACCATTCGTTATGCACCTAGAATCCTATTTATAGTTCTATTTATAATCTTCTATATACAATGCTTAAAACACTTTAAATGGAAATATCTATGGATATTTATCGTTCCATTTCTAGAAATCTATTGTAATCCTTTCTTTCAAGTCTATACATTAAATATAGGTCAAGCTGACTGCAGCATCATTGTAGAACCTTTCCATAAAAGTGTAGTGATGATTGATTGTGGGCAAAACCTATATCGTGATAATGTCGAAAGAATTATTATGCCCTTTCTAGAAAATATGAACATTCATGCGATTGATACATTGATACTTACACATGATGACTTTGATCATAATGGAGGATATGACAGTTTAAAAGATAAAATTGAAATCAAACAAGTCATAGAAGATTCAAATCAATCGGTTCATGTCGATTATCCATTTTATTTGTTGTTAAGTGAAAGAGAATCTAAGGATACGAATGATTCAAGTCTTATCAGTTATTTTACGTATGATCATTTAACTTATCTTTTTATGGGGGATGCGAGTAAACAAATTGAAAAACAATTGATGGCTACATACGATTTAAAAGCCGATGTTATAAAAGTAGGACATCATGGATCGAATACGAGTTCAGACCCAGATTTTCTTGACTCTTTAGATTGTAAGATTGCTCTGATTAGTTGTGGCTATAAGAATAAGTATGGTCATCCAAGTGTTGAAACACTCAAGACATTAGAAAATTTACACATAAATACACTATGTACGAGTGATTGTGGAAGTATAGCCATGTATTCTTTATTTCACTTTTCATTTGTTGTCACAAACGATGGAATGTTTGGTATAATATGGACATGATTTATATTTTATACGGAAAAGACAAGAGCATGGTTTCTATGAAGCTAGAGGCTATAAAAAAAAGACATCATATTCAAGAAAACGTAAACATCTATGATGCCCAAGCGGATGAAATATCCAATGTTCTACAAGATTTAGATGCCTATTCGATCTTTGATGATGACAAGATGATTATTGTCAATAACTGTACGTTTCTTTCAAGTAAGAATACGACAAACTATGAAGTGGATCCTTTTCTAGTAAGAAAAGATACAGACATGATTCTTGTGCTTGTATGTCCAAGCGATAAACTGGATACAAGAAAGAAAAAGGTGAAAGAAATCAGTGGGTGTGCAACATTGTATTCTTGTTTAGCACTTGATGAAAAGTCACAAAAGTTTTATGTGCAAGATAAACTGAAGGAATATGGAGTCAAGGTCGATTTTAAAACGTTAGATTGGATGACATCTAGAATGGGACTCGATCCCATGTGCATCCAAAATGAAATTGAAAAGATTTCCATCTATTCAAAACATCCAACGTTTGAAGATGTACAAAACCTATTAGTTGTAGAACCTATGAATGACATCTTTAAAATGGTCGATGCCTTCTTTAGTCAAAATGGGATTCTATTATTAGCCTACTACCGTAACTTTAGAAAGCTGAATATGCAGCCAGTAGCTATAGTTGCGCTTTTGGCAAGTCAAATTCGTTTTCTATTTCAAGTACGCGTATTAATGGATGAAGGAAAGGCACAGGCAACCATTGCCCAAGAGTTAAAGGCCAATCCGTACCGCGTGAAATTAAATATGCAAAAGGCCATGCGCTTTTCAAGTGAAGCTTTACTTTACAATCTATCGTTACTTGCGGATTTTGATCAACAAATGAAAATGGGTAAGATTGATAAGGATGATGGCTTTGAATACTTCTGTCTAAACTTAATGATGAACAAGGAATAGCCTTGTTCGTTTTTAGTTTCATTGAAGTATCTTTTTTATGTCTCAAATTATTTGTCTAATGCTTTGATTAATTCTTCCATGGTTGAACAGAAAAAACTCTTTGATTGAATTTCAATTAAAAATTGGGATAATCCTACTGAAGGTAGCAATACCTTTAGATGTGGTAAGCATCAATAAAAGTTGTGGTCGGATAAGAGACGGTAAACGCTCATGTCTAATCATTGTCGACAACCGACAGAAAAACTTACCAGATTTGATTTTTTAGGAATACTTATGAAAAGGTGGAATCTTCAATTAGTAAGACTCCACCTTTTTATATTTGACAAATAAAAAAGCTCCTATGAATAAGAATGGCCAATCTAAATGTATTTGGATTAGTATTTAGCACGTATCATTGAAATAAGTCGGAATGTGTACCTACGAGTTGTAAATTCTAGGATATATTTCATATATCTAATGCCACTTTTAGCTCATCAATGCTGGAATATTTCGGCGTTGTTGAATCAGACATCATTCTTCTTTCTTCCTCGATGGCTTCGATTGTAGTTTGGTTTGGTTCGTGATTCTTCATTTTTCCTCCATGTAGACAAAAAAAGGCCCCTCTGAAAAAGTGGACCAGATTTAGCGTGATAGGTACGTTACTTACAACAGAATCATATCAGAAATAAAAAAAGAAGTCATATGACTTCTTAATCCTTCATTACGCGATTTCGTTAATAGCTTTAGCTAAACGTGCTTTTTGACGGCTAGCGTAGTTTTTGTGGTGAATACCTTTAGCTACGGCTTTGTCCAATTTTGAACTGCAGTCGTTGTAAGCTGCTACAGCAGCTTCTTTATCTTTAGCATCAACAGCTGCTAATACAGCTTTAATACTTGATTTCAATGCTGATTTTTTAGATACGACTAATTTGTGAGCCTTGTTATTTGTTCTAACACGTTTCTTTTGAGATTTAATCTGTGGCATGAAGTGCACCTCCTGACATAAATTGCAAATGGATTATAGCAAAATTTCTGATTTATTGCAACACAACTTCAAAAAAATACGCTATAATACTCTAGTATTGGAGTGATATTATGGAAAATAGACGCATTATTTTTATGGGAACACCCAAAATTGCTAGTGTCGTATTAAAAACAATGTTAGAAAACGATATACATGTAGGCTTGGTGGTAACACAGCCGGATAAGAAAAAGGGTAGAAAGCAACAGCTTGTCTATTCGGAAGTCAAAGAAGTGGCTTTAGAATATGACATTCCTGTATTTCAGCCTGTTAAAATTAAGTCAGACTATCAAACGATTCTTGATTTTGCCCCTGATTTAATTGTGACATGTGCTTATGGACAAATTGTACCTAAGGAAGTCTTGGATCTTCCTGTGTATGGTTGTGTGAACCTTCATGGTTCTTTGCTTCCTAAATATAGAGGGGGAGCCCCAATCCAAAGAGCCATTTGGAATGGTGATAAAGTAAGTGGAATGTCCTTAATGAAAATGGCACCTAAAATGGATGCAGGACCGGTTTTAGCCCAAAAAGAAATTGAAATATTGCCTGAAGACAATTCTACATCTTTATTTGAAAAGATGGGTATTTGTGCAAGTGAATTATTACTGGAACATTTTGAAGAGATTTGTTCTGGCAAGGCTGTCTATGTAGAACAGGATGAAAGTCAGGTTGTATTCTCGCCTATTTTATCTAAAGAAGAAGAGCATATTGATTTAAATCAGGATGATGAACACATCTTGAATCAAATTCGTGCTTTCTCAGATGCACCAGGTGCTTATGTATTGTTGAATGGAAAGAAATTTAAGATTTTAAAGGCAAGTTATTTAGATGAACAGAATGAGTTTGGACGTCTTGTCAAGATTGGCAAGAACAAACTTGGCATTGGCCTTCATTTGGGTACACTTGTGATTGAAACTTGTCAAATGGAAGGAAAGCCAGTCATGGATTGTGCAAGCTTCTTTAATGGACAGGGTCGTAACTTAGTAGGAAATATTGTAGAGTAGGGGAAAATCTATGGATCAAAAGAATGTTCGAAATTTTTGTATCATTGCACATATTGACCACGGAAAAAGTACGTTAGCCGATCGTATATTGGAACTTACAGATACGGTTGAAAAGCGTGAAATGAAAGATCAAATTCTAGATTCAATGGACCTAGAAAGAGAGCGTGGTATCACAATTAAATTAAATGCCGTACAGCTTGTATATCATGCCAAAGATGGACAAGACTACTTGTTCCATCTTATTGATACACCAGGCCATGTCGACTTTACATATGAAGTGTCTCGCTCTTTAGCGGCATGTGATGGGGCTATCTTAGTAGTCGATGCAGCTCAAGGCGTACAAGCACAGACTTTAGCCAATGTATATTTGGCATTAGAAAACGACTTGGAAATCTTGCCTGTATTAAATAAGGTGGATCTTCCTAGTGCCCAACCAGAAGTGGTAAAAAAAGAAATTGAAGATTTAATTGGATTGGATTGTAGTGAAGCGGTTGAAATCAGTGCTAAATCGGGATTGAATGTCGATAAAGTGCTAGAAGAAATCGTGCATAAACTACCAAGTCCAAAAGGGGATAAAGAAGCACCAACACAAGCTTTAGTTTTTGACTCTTTCTATGATTCCTATCGTGGAATTATTGCGTTTGTATCGGTAAAGAATGGAACAATCAAACCAAAAGATAAGATTCGCTTTATGGCAACAGGCGCTGAATATGAAGTCACAGAAGTTGGCGTTCGTACACCAAAAGAAGTGGTGGAAGACCAATTGAACTGTGGAGATGTAGGATGGGTCAGTGCAGCCATTAAAAACATTGAAGATGTTCGTGTCGGTGATACGATTACAGTTGCATCCAATCCTGCAAGTGAACCACTATCTGGATATCGTGAAATGCATCCGATGGTCTATTGTGGTTTGTATCCTGTAGACAATGCGCGTTATGACGACTTAAAAGAAGCATTGTCCAAATTAAAATTAAACGATGCGGCTCTACACTATGAACCGGAAACGTCGCAAGCTTTAGGGTTTGGATTCCGATGTGGATTCTTAGGCTTATTACATATGGACGTAGTTGAAGAGCGTTTAGAGCGTGAATACAATCTTAGTTTGATCGCAACAAGTCCTTCCGTAATTTATCATGTCTATAAAACAGATGGTACTATGGAAGAAATCGATAACCCATCGGCTTTACCAGAACCTCAAAAAGTGGATCATATTGAGGAACCATATGTGAAGTGTGACATTATGGTGCCAAAAGAATTTGTGGGTCCGATGATGGATCTTTGTCAGAAAAAACGTGGCGAATATGTAGACCTTCAAGTTTTAGATGATGTTCGTATGATGATGGTTTACCAAATGCCATTAAGTGAAATTATTTATGATTTCTTTGATAAGATGAAATCTTGTACAAAAGGATATGCTAGTTTTGACTATGAATTTAGCGGATACCGCACAAGTAGTCTAGTGAAGATGGATATTTTATTAAATGGACAGATCGTCGATGCCCTATCTACCATTGTGTTTAGAGATTTTGCGTACAACCGCGGTAATGCGATGGCCGTAAAATTGAAAGACTTGATTCCTAAGCAGCAATTTGAAATTCCTGTGCAGGCAGCTATTGGTGGAAAGATCATTGCACGTACAAATATTAAGGCATTGCGTAAAAACGTATTGGCAAAATGTTATGGTGGCGATATCTCACGTAAAAAGAAATTGTTAGAGAAACAAAAAGAAGGAAAGAAACGTATGAAGATGGTTGGATCGGTAGAGATTCCTCAAGAAGCCTTCATGGCCGTTTTAAGTATGGATGACGACTAATGGTACCATCAGCCTATGTACATATTCCGTTCTGTGATTCGATATGTGCGTATTGTGATTTTGTCCGGATTCAAAAAAATGAACAATTCTTTTCACTTTGGAAAGAAAAGTTAATACAAGAAATTCAAGAGTATAAGATTTCAAATCTTCATACTCTTTATTTTGGTGGGGGCACACCAAGTGTATTGAGTGTGGATGATTTTGCATCGATAAGAAATTGTTTTCCCAAAGATATTGATGAATTTACCGTAGAATGCAATCCCGAATCCTTAGATGAAGAAAAACTAGATGCCTATGTTTCTTTGGGAGTCAACCGTATTAGTTTGGGTGTACAAAGCTTTAATGATGATCTATTAAAAGTCTGCCGAAGAAGACATACATCCAATCAGGCTAAGAAAGTGATTCGATGGATTCAAGAAAGTGGGATTCATAATTTCTCCATTGATTTAATTTTTGGACTTCCCAATCAAACAATGGAAGATGTGAAAAGAGATATTTCCACATTTTTAAGTTTAGATATACCACACTTATCCATCTATTCTTTACAGATTGAAGAAAATTCAATATTTGGAAAGACCGGTGTAGAGCCTTGTGATCCAGATCTTGAAGCAGATATGTTTGAATATATTACGAAAACACTTGAAGCAGCCGGATATATTCATTATGAAATTTCTAGCTTTTGTAAGCCAGGCTATTATTCCAAACACAATTTAGCGTATTGGCAAGATAAAGACTTCTATGGCTTTGGCTGTGGTGCAAGTGGAAGACTTGATGGCATTCGTTATGATAATACGACAAGTTTAAAGCAGTATTGTTTGAAGGGTCCTTGTTCTACATATATTCCTGAACCACTATCTGAACGAGGTATGGATGCGATCATGATGGCATTGCGTACAAAGTTTGGATTGAATATAAGAGAATGGAATTTGAAATATCAGAATGATTTTAAAAATCATTATGCCACTGTATTAGATACGTATCGTGAGTATTTTTGTTTCGAAGGGGAATGCATCTATTTAAATGATGCTGGACTTGAAATATTAAATACGATTCTAGTTGATTTTATGATGATAGAATGATATCATTTAGTAGCTTTTGTACTGAGAGTCTGGAAACTTCCAACCTTTCGCTCGGTAGAAAAGGACTAATATACATGGAGGAAAAAAATGTTATTAAAATCTGAAAAGCAAGCAATTATGCAAGAGTATGCAGTACACGAAGGTGACACAGGTTCTCCTGAAGTTCAAATCGCTGTATTGACTGAAGAAATCAACCGTTTAACTGAACACTTCAAAGAACACAAACACGATTACCACTCACAACGTGGATTGATGAAAAAAGTTGGTCGTCGTAAAAAATTGTTAGCTTACTTGAAGGGTAAAGATTTAGACCGTTACAAAGCATTGATCGCTAAATTAGGTTTAAGAAAGTAATCGAAAAGATTACTTTTTTTTTACATTCATAAAAGGTGGTTTTAGATGCATATTGAAAAATTAAATACAATTCAACACAATCATTCTTTGGTTGCGATTAAAGATACTTTTAGTGTTGATTCAAAAAGATATTTGACATACTATGATGAAAAATGGGAATGTAAATTATTTTTGAATTTCAAAACTATTGAAGAAGATAACGAAAATAATTTGATTGAAAATTTATCCTCAAATTTATCTATTAATAGAAGTTCAATTCGTTGTGAAATCAAGGGAAATCAAGTAGATGAAAAGTATTCAGTAAGTCATAAAGAGATGAGGACGTATAATCATCGATTGTATGAAGTATCTATTTCTAATTTCCCTGAAATCATGCGAAATGATAATTTTATGTTGAATGGTAAACATTATTATTGGATGAGTATTGATGATATGAGAAAAGATAAGGAAATTATCAAGAAGAATTTAGAAATTGTTGAGTTTGTACATAGTCATATAAAGTAAGCTTGTAAACTGTGTTTACAGGCTTTTCTTTTGCGAAAAATAATGAGTTTAATATGTTTTATTTTAAATTTCTATGATATTATATTAAAGTATGATTGAGGTGAAAAAATGGCGAAACAAGAGTTTCATTTAGATTTTTGTGGTCGGGGGATCACAGTAGAGACTGGTGAAATCGCAAAACAGGCTGATGGAGCCGTTATTATCCGTTATGGAGATACAGTGACTTTATCAACTGCATGTGCATCAAACCAGGCAAAAGAAGGGATTGACTTTTTCCCTTTAACAGTAAGTTTTGAAGAAAAGTTATATTCTGTTGGAAAAATTCCAGGAGGATTTTTACGTCGTGAAGGAAGACCAAGCGAACATGCGACATTAACAGCACGTATGATCGACCGTCCAATCCGTCCTTTATTTGCGGAAGGATTCCGTAATGAAGTACAGGTTGTCAACACAGTATTAAGTGTAGATCAAGATGCAAGTCCTGAAATGGCAGCTATGTTTGGTGCTTCATTGGCATTATGTATTTCAGATATTCCATTCAATGGACCAATCGCAGGTGTTAAAGTTGGACGTATCAATGGAGAATTGGTTGCCAACCCTACAGTGGCTCAAATGGAAGAAAGTGATATCGATTTAACTGTTGCGGGTACTGCCCAAGCTTTAAACATGGTGGAAGCTGGAGCTAAAGAAGTTAGCGAAGAAGATATGCTTGCGGCATTGATGTTTGGACATGAACAAATCAAAAAATTATGTGCATTCCAAGAAGAAATCGTAGCCGCTTGTGGTAAGGAAAAACGTGAAATCGAATTGTATGCCGTAGATGAAACAATCGATCGTGAAGTTCGTGCAAACTTTGAAGCACAAATTCGTGCAGCTGTATCGATTAAAGAAAAATTAGAGCGTTACGGAAAAATTGATGATTTAACAGATGAAGCTGCTGAAATGATCGCAAACAAAGAATATGAATCTGAAAAAGATCAAAACAATGCGGTGAAACAAGCTCGTGAAATCTGTCGTGGTATTGAAGCAGACGAAGTACGTCGTTTGATCATTGAAGACAAAGTACGTCCAGATGGCCGTCAAATCGATGAAATCCGTCCATTGAACTCACAAGTGGATTTACTTCCTCGCGTTCATGGTTCGGCTTTATTTACGCGTGGAGAAACACAGGTATTATCTACAACTACATTGGGTGCATTAAATGACAACCAGATCATTGATGACTTAACTGTTGTTGATTCAAAACGTTTCATGCACCACTATAACTTCCCACCATATTGTGTTGGTGAAACTGGACGTATGGGAAATCCAGGACGTCGTGAAATTGGTCATGGTGCCTTAGGTGAAAGAGCTTTAGCTCAAGTATTACCAAGTGTAGATGAATTCCCATATACAATTCGTACAGTAGCGGATGTTATGGAAAGTAACGGATCTAGTTCTCAGGCAAGTATTTGTGCAGGAACAATGTCTTTAATGGCGGCTGGTGTTCCAATCAAAGCTCCTGTTGCGGGTATTGCGATGGGATTGATCATGGATGATAATTCAGGTAAATATACTGTTTTAACAGATATCCAAGGTATGGAAGACCACTTTGGAGATATGGACTTTAAGGTTGCCGGAACGAAAAATGGTATCACAGCTTTACAGATGGATATCAAAGTAACAGGTATTACTAAAAATATCTTCGAAGAAGCATTGGCACAAGCTCACAAGGCACGTTTAGAAATCTTAGATAACATGTTGGCATGTATCCCGAGTCCAAGAGAACAATTGAGTCCATATGCACCTAAGATTGCGATGATGAACATTGATCCAGATAAGATTAAAGATGTAATCGGACCTGGTGGAAAAATGATCAACGAAATCATTGCACAATGTGACAATGTAAAAATTGATATTGATGATGATGGAAAAGTAGTCATCTACCACAATGATTACGATACAATTGAAAAGGCGAAACAAATGATTAGTGACATCGTACGTGTTGCCAAAGTTGGAGATGTATATGCAGCTAAAGTTGTTCGTCTAGAAAAATTCGGTGCATTCGTGAACTTGTTTGGTAATACAGATGGTTTATTACACATTTCTAAAATTTCTCACCACCGTGTAGATAAAGTAGAAGACGTGTTAAAACTTGGTGATATCATCGATGTTAAGGTTACAGAAATCGATAATAAGGGTCGTATCAATGTAAGCGCAAAAGCTTTACTTCCAAAACCTAAAACAGAAGAAGAAAAAACAGAAGCGTAAAAGTTAGGAACTCGTTAAAAACGAGTTCTCAGATTGTTGACAAAAGCCTATACCTTTTCGTAAGGACATAGGCTTTTTATTGT
>OGZF01000798.1_pt1 | contig 25103 bp, 20 predicted proteins | sample 1576771 | NCBI WGS metagenome assembly OGZF01 (sample SAMEA3541536, study PRJEB24748) | human gut metagenome | biome: human gut; feature: human-associated habitat; material: faeces | place: China | collected 2012
AGCGGCCATGGCCTGTGGTCGAAACTTAGGAGGAAATTATGGCGGAAATAGATTTTATTACCCATTATGACAGCCGGTCGCCGGTATCCGAAGCCTATCGGGCTATCCGGACGAACTTACAGTTTTCTGGTGCCGGAAAACAATTGAAGACGATTGTCTTTACATCGGCCATTCCCGGCGAAGGGAAATCGACGACTGTCGCCAATTTGGCCATCGCCATGGGCCAGGACGATAAAAAAATCCTGCTCATCGACAGCGACATGCGCCGACCTGTCATTCACCGCCGATTCAGCTTACTGAACCGGGGGCTGAGCAATTGCTTTGCTGAAGACTGGCCGCTGAAAGAAGTCATTCAGGCCGACGTCTTTCCCAATCTGGATATCGTCACCAGCGGTCCTATTCCGCCGAATCCGGCTGAACTCTTGGGTTCGAAAAAGATGGAGGCTTTGCTGCAGGAAGCTGCAGAAGCCTACGACTACGTCTTCCTCGATATGCCACCGGTCCTGGCTGTTACCGACGCTGCCCTCATGAGCAGTCGGGTCGATGGTACCGTCATCATCCTGGGCAGCGGCGACATCAGCCCAGATGAAGGCAAACAAGCCAAAGAACTCTTAGAAAAAGTCCACGCCAACATCCTCGGCGTCATCTTAAATAAAGTCCCGCAGCACCACAAGAGCGGCTACTGTTACTACTACTATTACGACGAAAACCATAATAAAAAACGGAAAAGACGTTAGTAGTATGGCTCCCCTGATAGGGGAGCTGTCAGCGAAGCTGACTGAGAGGTTTCGCAGGCTGCAGGCCGCAGTTCGCAGGCCGCAGTTCGCAGGCCGCCTCGGACTCAGATGCGGCGTTCCGCCGCGACAGACTCAGAGCGACAACATCGCCTCGAGTAGCCCTCGGCTCGTAGGGAAGAACCCCACCACCGCAAGCGGTCCCCCTCCCCTTATCAAGGGAGGCGAATGGCTCCCCTGTGAAGGGGAGCTGTCAGCGAAGCTGACTGAGGGGTTCTTACAGCGACCAGTCAGCTATATATCCAACTGGTCAATGTGGCATGGTTTCACGACCGGCGGTCTGCGAACCGCGCGCCCTATAAAAGGGCGCCCACGACCAACCAACCTCTCCGGCCTTTTGGCCACCTCCCCTATGAGGGGAGGCTTAACGACGAACGAACTACGATGAACGACGGGGCCACCGGCCCCAATCCTCACGAAAGGAATGAAAAAAGGTCATGAAGACCCGTGTCTATCCTACGTCACGTAAACTTTTCGGTTTACTCGGTGACGTGACTATCATCACCCTAACTTACATACTCCTGACCTATCTGATTATCCCGCCTAGTGCGCGGGAAATACATCAGGCTTTATACTCGGGTATGCTGCCGATTGCTGTTATTTTTTCAGTCTTACTGTTCAGCATCAACGGTCTTTATACGATTGAACACAAGCGCTTCAGCGAAGTCCTGATCAGCCTGGCTGTCAGTCTCTTCATGGTCCTCATCCTGGTCATGGCCTTGAGTTTTGTCATTCATGAATTCGCTTATTCCCGGGTCTTGATTATTTCCAGTACGGTCATGCAATTCATTTTGCTGGGCTTTTGGAAACGGGCCGTCCAGCGTTGGGAACAAAGTCTTCATCCCGTCCGCCGCGTCATGATTATGGGCAACGAAGACGAATGCCGTCATGTCTATTATCGCATGAGTGCCCAGCCGCAGCTCAAAATGAAGCTCCAGCACGTTATCATGAACCCGCGGACCGATTGGCGTCAGGATTTAGAAGCCTGCGACATCGACACGCTCATCATTTGTTCGGATATCCCCATTACAACCAAGGCGGATATCGTCAACTACTGCACGGATAAGGAAATCCAGCCGTACATCATTCCCGGCTCTTACGAAATCTTCTGTAACGGCGCCATGCTGCAGAAAATCGACGATGTACCGGTCTTCCGGCCCAAGAGCCTGCGCCTCAGCGTGGAACAACGGGCCGTCAAGCGTACCGTCGATATCATCGTGGCCGGTATCGCTGCCATCTGTGCCTTGCCTTTCGCTATTCCCGTTGCCCTGGCTATCAAGCTCGGCGACGGAGGTCCCGTCCTCTACAGCCAGGTCCGCGTCGGCCGCTTCGGCAAGGAATATAAGGTCTACAAATTCCGTTCCATGCGCGTCGATGCGGAAAAATATTCCGGCCCCCAGCTGGCGACGGAAGACGACCCGCGCATTACCAAAGTCGGCAAATTCATCCGCGCCACCCGCCTGGACGAATTGCCGCAAATCCTCAACGTCCTCAACGGAGACATGAGCCTCGTCGGGCCTCGCCCAGAACGGCCTTTCTTCGTCGAAAAATTCAAAAAAGAAAACCCCGAATACGCCTATCGCCATAACGTCAAACCGGGTATCACCGGCCTGGCCCAGGTTTTCGCAAAGTACAACACTACGCCGTATGACAAACTCGTCTACGATTTGATGTACATCGAAAACTACAGCATCTTAGAAGACTTCATCATCATGATCCAGACCATCAAAATCCTAGTCACCAAGAGCGCCACTGAAGGCAAAGACGTCAGCGGCAAAGACCTGGACCTAAGTAAATTCCAGCGCTAAACCCAAGACTCCCACCAAGCCTCCCCTAATAGGCCCTTTTTGGCCCATCAGGTGCTGACCGCAGGGAAGCGCAAGATGGTTGCCAAAACGGAGAGCCGTGCTGGAGGTGCCACGAAGTGGCGGAGAGGTTTCGCGTGGAGAACGCTTGCGGTGGTAGGGTTCTTTCTCAAGATGGTTGCCAAAACGGAGAGCCGTGCTGGAAGTGCCACGACGTGGCGGAGAGGTTCTTCCTATTTTTACAAAGGATGGAGTCATTATTATGTTTCATAAATTACCTTTGGTAAGTGTCATTATGCCTACATATAATTGTGCTGCCTATATTGGCACATCTATTGAATCTGTTATTTCACAAACAGTAACGGATTGGGAAATCCAAATCGTTGACGATTGCAGCACGGACGATACCCAATCTGTTTTGCAACCTTATTTAAAAAAGTATCCCAACATTCATTATTACTGTTTACTTGAAAATGGAGGCCCTGCTGTGGCGCGAACTGAAGCCATTAAAAGAGCAGCTGGGAAATATATTGCTTTTTTGGATAGTGATGATTTATGGTTTCCTGATAAATTAGAGAAACAAATTTCCTTTATGGAGAAAAAAGAAGCAGCTTTTTCGTGTACGGCGTATGCGCAGATGGATGCTGATGGTAATTCTTTGCACACTGCTCTATATCCGCCTGAACAAACTGATTATAAACGGTGTATTCGCTTATCGAATCCTATCGGTAACCTGACAGCTATGTATGATCAGGAAGCTTTAGGAAAATTTGCTGTTCCCTTGATTAAAAAACGTAATGACTTTGCCCTGTGGCTCCAAATTTTGAAGAAGACGCCGTACTGCTATGGCATGCAAGAGGTCTTAGGAACCTACCGACTCGGTCGAAAGGGGTCCGTTAGTAGTAATAAGTTAAAGCAAGCTAAATACCATTGGCAGTTATATCGCCAGATTGAAGGTCATAGTCGACTGCAAAGTTTGTATGAATTAGGCTGTTGGGCTTGGGTGAAGAGTACTAAGATTGGGCTAAGAATAAAAAGCAATTAAATCGCAGTATTGTGAGGAACATATAATGAAATTATTAATTAAAGATTTTTCTAAAATACATGAGGCAACGATTGAATTCAACGGGATTACTGTCATTGCAGGGAATAATAATACAGGAAAAAGCACGGTAGGTAAAATACTTTTTGCTCTTTTTAATAGTGTTAATGATATTGATAAGAAAGTTGAATTAGAAAAAGAAGAAGCGATACAAGGTGCTGCTTTTGATGCGATGAATCTTTTCTTTCATGATATCGAAATAACTCATAGCGGAAGGATTCTTCCGCCAGTTCTAAGACGAAACAAATTTAATAATATTGAGGAGTTAATTGATAACGTTGTAGAGTTTAGTCCAGTTCCAATTTCTAATACTGAAAAAAGACGATTGAAAGAAACAATTCAAGAAAAAGTTGCAGATATAAAAGCAATCTCTGATGATGTTGTAAAAAAACAAATTATTGAGGATTATTTTAAAGATTTATTTAATGGGCAAATTAATTCCATATCAAAAATTAGAAATAGAGAAAAAAATGAAGCCAAGGCCAAATTAAGTTTGAGAAGACGGACTGTGCAAGTAAATTTTGAAAAAAATGTATGTAAAAATTTTAAACAGACGATACATTTATTAAATAAAGCTATATATATTGATGATCCATTTGTTGTCGACGCTTTTTTGGGGAATCGTGTTCTTCCAGAATTTTTCTGGCAAAATGGTGGTCGCTCCGCTATTAATAGGGCTTTAAGCAAGTATTTGAGGTCTAGTAGTAAAAATAATGTAGTTGATAGAATAATTGCAAATAATCAGCTTGATGAAATTTATAAGATATTATCGACAGTCATTAAGGGCGAATTTGCTAGTTCTAATCATGGAGAAGTATTTTTAAATAGTACGTTATTTACGGATAATTTAAAACTAAGCAATTTATCGACAGGTATTAAAGCGTTTGTTATTTTAAAAAAGTTGATTGAAGATAATGTTATCAAAAATCGAGATGTACTGATATTAGATGAACCGGAAATTCATCTACATCCAGAATGGCAAATTATTTATGCGGAATTAATTGTTTTATTACAGAAAAAGTTTGAGCTTACTCTTTTGTTGACGACACATAGCCCATATTTTTTACGAGCTATTGAGGTGTTTTCTGAAAAATACGATATGAAAAATCAGTGTAAATATTATCTTTCGTTTGACAAAGAAAGTCAAGCATATTTTAAAGATGTAACTGGTAATGTAAGCGAAGCATATGAAAAAATGGCGAGTGCTTTTGATATATTAAATACTATTGATGATGAGAATAGAAGTAGGAGAAAGGCAGATGAAGATAATGCCACCAGAATTAGAGGCATGGGCTCAACGCAATCAGAATCAAATTAAATCAATTACTGATTTATCAAAAGATGACTCTCATCCTCAAGATGATTGGTGTTCTTCTAAATGTACTGCTTATAATTTTGATAGCATTATTAATAAGTATTGCCAGAGGAGACACAAAGAAAGTTTTTGTAGTGTTGATGCAATATCAATTATCGGCGATGTTGTAAATTTCATTGAATTTAAGAATTGTGTATTAAATAAAAAAGAAATCACTAATATTAAAAGAAAAATAGCGGAGAGTACGAGATATTTTGAAAAAATTGTTATGGATTCCTGTTTCTTTTCCATTCGAGATATAAAAACGCGATTTATATTGGTTTATGGGAATAATGCATATAATGGTTCTGATAGTTATCAAAATATTAATCAAAATATAGTAAACTATGCTGGCAGATCGAACCCGATTGAGTGTAAGGTAAAGACTGTAGAAGACTATTGCCAAATTTTGAAATACTTTGATGATGTCAAAATATTGTCATCGAATGAATTTATATCAGATATTAGCAAATATGCATATTCTATTTATGATACTGATGATTTAACTACAAGTGCTTAGTACAGGAATAAATATAATAGTCAAGTACTCGATAAAACGCGAAAGGAATATTATAAATGAAAATATGTTTTTTAGCGCCGGCCAATAATTATCATACGCAAAAATGGTGCAAATATTTTGTTGGGCAAGGGCATGAAGTCAGTGTCTTGTCGTTAACGGATGGAAATATTACTGGAGCAAAAGTCTATTGGCTTAATGCAAATACAAGAGCTACGCAATCGGATTTTCATAAGTTGAAGTATTTATTTCAATTTTCTCGGGTCAAGAAGATTATTGACGAAATAAAGCCAGATATTATTAATGCTCATTATGCTTCAAGTTATGGAACATTAGCAGCTATTTCAGGTTTAAATAATTATATTGTATCCGTATGGGGGTTCGATGTTTATGAATTTCCGCGCAAGAGTTTTTTGCATCGGATGCTATTAAAATACAGTCTGAATTCAGCTAAATGTATTTTTTCTACTAGTAAAGCTATGGCTAAGGAAACACGTAAATATACTAATAAAAAGATTTACATCACGCCGTTTGGCGTAGATATGACCTTATTCAATCCAGACAAAAGGACACGCACAGAAGATAATGAGTTTGTTATTGGAACAGTAAAAAGGCTTGAGCCTAAGTATGGAATTGATTATTTTCTTAAAGCTGTAAAAATCGTACGGGAAAAGCGCCCTGATATCAATTTAAAGGTAAGAATTGCTGGTAAAGGAACTCATGAACTCGAATATAAACAGTTAGCAAAATCATTGAGAATCGATGATATCGTTACATGGCTTGGATTCATTTCGCAGCCGGAAGCCGCTAAAGAATGGGCTAATATGGATTGTGGTATCATCTTTAGCGAGAGCGAGAGCTTCGGGGTATCTGCTGTTGAAGCACAGGCAGCGGGGATTCCTGTAATCATTTCGGATATACCTGGACTAATGGAGGCTACAGAACCTGGAATTACAAGCATTGTGGTACCGAGAAAGAATGAAAACGCATTATCTGATCAAATTATTAAACTGCATGACCGACCCAATTTGAGATTGGAACTAGCTAGAAAAGGAAGAAAGTTTGTAAGTGATACTTATGAGTTGAATCATTGCTTTGATGATGTAATGCAGTTATATCATAATCTGTGAGGTAAATGAAATGGTTTATAAGGGACTATTGCTCTGGATGGGATGCAGCTTCTTGCTATGTAATCTACAGAATGGGAAATTATCATTTAATCATAATCAGAAACTTTACATGCTTTTGTTTGCTTTAGGATGCATGACTGTCATGGGATTTAGAAGTGATGCGGTTGGTTATGATACTGTTACTTATGAATATTATTATAGTATCGTCGCCTCTACTCCTATTAGCAATATACTTAGCGGCTTTTATTTTCAATCGATGGAAATTGGATTTGTTTTTTTGATGAAAATCTGCTCATATATATCGTCTGATTATTTCTTTTTTCAATTTATTGTTTCTTTTTTGTATTGTGCTGGCATGGCAAGGTTTTTATATCGGAATGCTAAAAATTCTATTTGGTCAAGTTTTATTTTTTTAGGAGTAGGTCTGTTTTTAACGGCTTTTAATGGGCAAAGACAAATGTTGGCAGTTATGTTAGTTTCCAATAGTTGGAGCTATTTTTTAGATAAAAAGTATGTAAAAACATTTTTATTGTTATTCTTTGCCGTTATTACGCATATTACGTCCTTACTTTTTATTGGTGCATATTTGATTTATTTGTTTAGACGACATAGAATTATTTACTTTGTTTTTATTGCTGGAATTTTACTTTCAACATTTTATTATGATACATTGATTTCTTTCATAATGGAATATGCCCCTATGTACAATAATTATTTTAACAATACGAGGGATACATTGACGGCTGGTTTTGTAAAAATTTTATGGGGAATCATCGTCTTACTTTCTGTACTAATACTATTAAAAAGCGATAAAGCTACCGTAATCTTAAGATCATATGCTATATTTAGCTTATTTTATGTAGCTGCGAATATTATTGGCATGCAGTTCAATTATTTTGAACGCTTAGGGTGGTTTTTCCTGCCATTTGTTGTTTTAGCTTTTGATGGCTTTGGGAGTTTATTAAAAAATAAAATACTTAAAAATGTTTATTACATTGGTTCTTTACTTTGCTTTATTGCTTATTTTATATTAAGTACTGGCTCTGAACAGTATATCTACCATATGTGGTTATAATAGGGAGGTTCATCTTGAATCCTTTAATATCGGTAATTGTACCAGTATATAATGTAGAAAAATATCTGAATAAATGTGTTGATAGTATCATTCATCAAACTTTTACAAATTTGGAAATTATCTTAGTAGATGATGGTTCTACCGATAAAAGCGGCCTTTTTTGTGAAAAATATGCGGCTTTAGATCAGCGCGTAAAAGTGATTCATAAAACTAATGGGGGCTTATCCGATGCAAGAAATAAGGGAATTGAAAAAGCAACTGGCGATTTTGTTACGTTTATCGACAGTGATGACTTTATTGAATTGGATATGATTGAATACTTGTATAGACTTTTATGTCAAGCCGAGGCGGATATTAGTGTCTGTCAGCGTAATGAGATAGAAGAGGGAAGCAATAGGAAGAAGGCGCATTTAGTAGTAAAAGATGAAACCATTGTTGGCAATAAGAATTGTATGAAAGCTTTTTTTGAGTGCCCTGGGATTGATACCGTTGCGTGGGGAAAATTATATAGGAAAGAACTTTTCAATACGATTCGTTATCCCAAAGGAAAGTATCATGAAGATGTATTTACAACGTATTTGTTGATTGCTAAATGTCATTGTGTCGTTATTGGTAGTCAACATAAATATAACTATCTCCTCAGAACGAATAGTATTTCAAAATCATCCTTCCAGTTAAAGCATTTGGATGCGATTGAAGCAAATAAAATAAGAAGTGCTTTTATTCAAAAGAATTATCCGGAATGTAGTGTATACGCGAATGCTAGCATTATATATGCAACTAATAATTGTGTTTTGAAATTGATTGCCTCAAGAAAACTGATTCCTGAGATTATTGATGACTTGCAGGCAAACTATCGAAGTTACGAATGGGATTTCTTGCGAGGAAGAAGCTCATTTAAAGCAAAAATATTTTCTATTCTAGCTTATATGAATTTGAATTTACTTATAGAATTAGGTGTTTATTTGCGAAAGATAAAAATGGGGAGGGCAGTATAATGGGAGAAAAAATACCCAAGATTATTCATTATTGTTGGTTTGGAGAAAATCCCAAATCTAAAGATGTTGAAAAGTATATTGAATCTTGGAGAAGATATTGTCCTGATTATGAACTTAGAGAATGGAATGAATCTAATTTCGATTTAAATGAAAATGCTTATTGTAGAGAAGCCTATGAAGCTAAAAAATGGGCATTTGTTACAGATTATGTTCGATTAAAAGCTTTATATGAATATGGTGGCTTTTACATGGATACAGATGTAGAAGTTGTTAAATCTTTAGAGCCATTGCGGATTTATGATGCAGTATCGGGATACGAGGCTCCGACTCGTATCCCGACAGGAACTATGGGCTCCTGTCGGGACAATGAATGGATTGGCATGTTGTTGCATTACTATGATAATCGTCATTTTTTTAGAAGTGATGGAAGTTTGGATTTAACTACTAATGTGAACGTTATTACTGAATTAACTAGCCAAAAATATGGGCTAATATTTGATGGAAAAAGAAAAGACTTTGGGAATAATATGGTATTACTCCCTTTTGATTATCTGTGTGCTAAAGATGTAAATACCGGAAAAATAAAGGCAACCATTAATACTTTTACAATACATCATTTTAAGGGTTCTTGGCTAAGTGATGAAGATAGATATGCCAATTATTTAAAAAAAAAATTAGAAATGATTTTTCCGAAGAGCGGTGCTAGTTATTTGGCGAAGTACATGAGCGTAGTCAAATATCATGGGGTTTTACATGCTAATAGACAATTTATTGGTTGGCTTTATCGTAAAAGAAATTTTTAAAATATTAATGTTGAGGTGTCAATATGAACATAGCAATTGCTGGTACTGGATATGTTGGTCTATCATTAGCAACATTACTTTCACAACATAATCATGTTGTAGCTGTCGATATTATGCCAGAAAAGGTTGATTTAATTAATCAACGAAAATCTCCTATTCAAGATGAGTATATTGAAAAATATTTAGCTGAAAAAAATCTTGATTTAAAGGCTACGCTAGATAGTGAAAGTGCATATAAACAAGCGGATATTGTCATTATTGCGACTCCTACGAATTATGATAGCAATAAGAATTTTTTTGATACAAGTTCAGTGGAAGCCGTTATTGCTCTTGTCATGCAATGTAATCCTGAAGCTATCATGATTATCAAATCGACAATTCCGGTTGGCTATACGAAATACATTCGAGAAAAAACGGGAAGTAAGAATATTATCTTTAGTCCTGAATTTTTACGCGAGAGCAAGGCTTTATATGATAATCTGTATCCCAGCCGTATTATTGTAGGTACTGATTTACAGGATGAACGTTTAGTTAAAGCTGCGAAAATTTTTTCTACTTTATTGCAGGAAGGTGCTATAAAAAAAGACATTCCTACTATACTTATGGGAATGACCGAAGCAGAAGCAGTAAAACTGTTTGCAAATACTTATTTGGCTATGCGCGTTTCTTATTTTAATGAGTTAGATACTTATGCGGAAGTCAAAGGGTTGAATACACAAGAGATTATAAAGGGGGTATGCCTGGATCCCCGTATTGGCGACTATTATAATAATCCATCTTTTGGCTATGGCGGCTATTGTCTCCCGAAAGATACGAAGCAGTTGTTAGCGAACTATGAAGACGTTCCAGAAAATTTAATTGAAGCTATCGTAGAATCAAACCGTACTCGTAAAGATTTCATTGCAGATGAAGTTTTAAAGATTGCAGGATATTATCATGGTAATAGTAAATATGACCAGAATATGGAACACGCTATGACCATTGGGGTATATCGCCTGACTATGAAATCGAACTCAGATAATTTCCGTCAGAGTAGTATTCAAGGAGTCATGAAACGAATCAAAGGAAAAGGTGCGACGGTCATCATTTATGAACCAACTCTCGAAAATGGGACTACTTTCTTTGGCAGTGTCGTTGTTAATGATTTAAAATTATTTAAAAAACAAAGTCATGCTATTATTGCTAATCGCTACGACCATTGCTTAGATGATGTAAAAGCAAAAGTTTATACGAGGGATTTGTTTGAAAGAGATTAAATAATGGAGAGGAGAACAATGGATAATGGACTTAGTTACGATTATTGGTAAATTTGCTCCAGCATGCATAAAAAAATTTATTTCTGATTTTAGAAACCGTCCTTATGTGAGAGTAACTGTTGAATTAGGAACTAGACCAGGAATTCATGTTATTGGTATTCCTTGGAATCAAGGGGGGAAGAGTTCTGTTTTAAATACTGATGAGCCAGCAATTAAAATTCGTTGCGTAAATGAAACATCACACAAATGCTTTTTAGATAGAATAGAGATTGATTTTGAGAACGAAGAGTCTTATACGAAGAAAGATACTGATAGAGAATTAATTGAAGGTAAGCCTGAAGTAGTATATATTACTTTAGACGAGTTAAATCTGGATACGGATTCTATGCCAAGAAAACGTATTAAAAGAATTATTGTTTTTGATACTGTACGAGGAGTATGGAATGTTGAAAGGGATAATATTAATTTATTAAATCGGCAGATTTTTCATTGATCTGTATAATCAGACTAAGACTAATAGCATCAAGACTATGAATAGAAATTGTGTAGCCGTGTTACCATAGAAGAATATCGAGAAAAGAAACGAAACAGGCTATCCATTCTTGAATTTTCAAAGTATGGTTACGCGATATTTATTTGTTCAAAAAAGTTGTGACCTGTTGTAGTGTAAAGACTTATTGGTGAAGATATTCTCTTCCCAGGATAGTGTGCTTTTTCTTTTTCAGTGATTCGAGGTGTAATAAAGTGATGACTGATAAAAATCGAGAAGAACACGATAAGTTTATAGAAAAATTACATTTAGAGGATAAAACAGTTTGGGCAAAAATGATTTTTGATGATAAGGCTGATAATGAACCTTCTGTTGGTAATATAGTTTTATTTTCACTGGTTAACAGGGCGATGATTGAAGTTGATGAAAAGTTTTATAAAGATGTATTAAATAAATCTGATGAAATATCCTACTATACGCCTTATATATATGGTTTTATGGCTAAAGTAGATGCCAATAATAAAGAAGTCATAAAAAAAATCATTAAAGAAAATCGTCAACAAATGCAGAAGGGCTATTTGCCTTGCAAATTAACGACTTCAAATTCTGGGTTTGATCCTTCTGCAAAAGCATTAAGAGGAATATCTTTTTTTTCGGCCAGTCCTTTCATTTATAAGGGGAGGACCTTAGTATTTTTAAATGGTGATAATGAAGATATTCCTAAGGAATTGCTGGATTGTCGATCTAAAGAAACTATGAAAAGAATTAGAAATCAATCACAGATTGAGGCGAATAGATTAAATGAATATTTGCCTTCACGTAGATCCAAGGGAATAATTAAAATTTATAATGTTGGGCAGGCAGAATGTAGCTATTTTACATCCAATTCATCTAAAATTATGTTTGATATCGGTGTCGATAAAAAATGGCTATATGAGGATGGTAGTGGCGAGAACGTTCCCTCTGTAATTAAAAAGAACTATAACGATATTTGTAAATGTAGTCCGAAGGTTATTTTTTTGTCTCATTGGGATGCGGATCATATTATTGGAGTTAGTCTATTACGAAACGGATTTCCTAATTTGTGGGTTGCACCAGATATTTTAGAAAGAGCTGCTATTCCAAGGGGAGCAGCTAGATTACATAATTATTTATGTTATAAGAAACAATTATTGACGGTTTTGAAAAAATTTAATGGTAAACTTTTTGAGCGCTATGATTTTCTGTCTATATATAAAGGCAACCCGAACAGAGAAAATGCTAATAACAATCATGGGATAATTGTTGTAATTGGTGAAAATAATTATAGGAATGAAAAAATTATTTTTCCTGGAGATTGTGAATATGAAGCATGGCCTGAAAATCTTGATATTACTCAACATTCTTATAAGGTTTTGATGGTACCTCACCATGGTGCACAAATGCCATTGGGAGAACCTTTAATAACAAATCGATGCGCTGAGAGAAAGTTTGCGATTTTTTCCTATGGAGAAGAAAATCAATACCAACATCCTTTTGGAGAGCATGTTTGGAAATTGCAAAAATTATATAATTATGAAGTAATTAGGACTGCAGAATGCCAATACATAAAGTTTATAATTAATGGGAATATGGAAATTATTGATTCATCTTCGGCATTTATTGGAGTGGTTCGAGAAGAAGAAAGAGAATAAGATTGGAAATAAAGTCATGAAGGGATTTTTTATTTTTAAGAAATGAATCTGCTAAATATGAGGAGTTGTGATTATGGATGCTACGGAATTAATCAGTAAATTAGCAATTAGTTTATCTAACAATGTATATCAAGATGGTTTATCACCAGCAGTTAAGAATTTGGGCCAAGCACTTGGGGATATTACATCTGCTATCCAATTAGTGACCCTTCCTTTTGCTTTTTTAGGTGATACGGCGGCTGCACTGAAAGATAAATATCGTGATTTTATAAATGAAACTTATGCTAAAGTTCCAGATGAAAAAAAGGTATTACCTGATAAAACGATAGTATATGACATTATAAAAAGTGTATTGCCATCTATTGATAAAAATGATATTCGTGAAATATATAGCAATTTATTAGCCTCTGCTTCGGATATGGATAAAAAATCATGCGTTCATCCTTCTTTTCCGTTCTTAATTTCACAATTGGGAAGCACTGAAGTGATTCTTTTAGAAGAAATAAATGCTAGTGCTAATAAGTCATTACCATATATTGAAGTTTTTGGATTTATTAAGCACTCTAATATGCCTATTCAAATTATAGAACCTGTTGCCTGTATTAAAGGATATGAAAAGGATTATAAAAAAATAGCTACTGCTATACAAACATTGCTTAGATTGCAAATTTTGCGTAAACAGCCATCCCCATATGATAATAAAAAATTATATGACATGAAATTAGATAAAAATACCTTTGAATATATTAAAAAGGATATAAATTTTTTTGCAAATGATTTTGGAAAAATTGCATCTACAAGTATTTCAGAGGGGTTATTGATGCCGACGATTCTGGGAATAGATTTTATTAATACTTGTTCTAGCTATGATAAATAAATCAAAACATGGGGATAAGACAAAAACTGAATTTGTTAATATAAAATTATGATATATAAGTTTTTTATAAAAATGTTGAGGCGAAATCGATGAATTTAGTTAGATCCAAACTTAAATATTATATATATGGATTAATTATTGGTGTTATAGTACTTGGTATTCTACATAGTTTTTGCTTCAGCATTTGTTTGCTCGATACTCACAATCTTTTAGGAATCTCAATTGTTACTGAATGGAGTGTACTCATAGGTATTGGAATTGGAAACTTTGTTCATTCATGTCAGATGATAAAAAAGTGGCGTTACATGGAAAAAGAAGAGTATTGCCTCATCTGGGGTGCTGCATTCGTTATTTCAATTATGATTTATGGAATGTTTCTTTTATCTTTAATGCAAAATGTATTGGTTTCAATTCCTGAAAATATTTTTATAGCTGCGTTAGGCATTATTCCTATCTCACTTTTTGTTTGCTCATTTGATTTTTTATCTGCAAATACCAACATAGATTTGAATACAAAGAATAAATATTTAATCGATCAGGAAATTGAAACACCTGAGGAAGACTGTTTTTTTAAAGAACAAGTGGATAGGTTTGTCGAGGATATGAAAAGATATTCAGGCAATTATGTCTTGGGGATTGAAGGCCCTTGGGGAATTGGTAAAACATCCTTTGCCAATTTATGTTGTAAGCGTTTAAAAGATGATAACGAATGTAATTTTCTCATTTATAAATTTAATCCTTTGAACTATGAAAACTCTGATAAGGTCTTAAAAAATTTCTATATGGGTTTAATTTCAACAATTACTGAAAAACATTTTGAGCCGGAAATAGAAGCATTATTGGAAAGTTATATGGAAAAAGTGTTCACTGCTGTTTCTGAACAAACTTTTAATAAAGTTAAAATGAAATTTTATGTCACCAAGAAAACAGAAGAGCAGATTATATTAAGATTAGGTGAATTATTAGGCCAATTAAAGTATAAAATCATTGTGGTTGTTGATGACTTAGATCGATTAGATTTTGTAACTATAAAAAAAATCTTATTTCTGATGCGTAATATATTCTCTTTTCCAAATTTAATATTTATTGTTTGTTATGATGTGCAAGCCATTTTACAATCTGCAAAAGTTAATCTTTTGGGTGATGATATTGATGAACAATGGGTAGTGGAATTTATTGGTAAATATATTAATTATACGTATAGAATTTATTTAGAAACTTCAAGCATTGTTCAATTTACACGTCAATATGCAGATATGCTTTTACAAAATCAATCTCCACGAGGTATGGACTTTTGGGTGCCTTGTACTGATGCTGTTAATAAAATTTGCGAAGATGAACATTTTTCTAATTATCAGAGATTTTTAGGAACTCCACGCCGTATAAAAATACTTTTTCAGCAAATACTTAGAATTTCTAATAACATTCAATACCAGAATACTAGTGAAGATTTTGATGGATTAGATATTATTCATTTACTCTTAATTTATATATATTATCCGAATGATTTCAGAAGAATATATGATCTGGAAACTAGAGGAGAATCTGGTATTTATTCTTATTCACCGGCCAAGGAAAAAATAGATGACCATATAAATAGATTAGATAAATTGGTCAAGAAATTACCTAATGAAGAAAAAAAATTTATTTGAACAGCTATTTATGCAGAAAGATATTTTAAAAGACCATAGAAAGAATCAGCAGAGAGCTTGTTTTAATGATGAAATGAACTTCGCATTTAGATTTGGAAACCGCTCCTTAACGAGATATTTACAGCTGATTACATTGTCAGAAGTACCCGAAAAAAATGATCGTTATAGTACCTATACTGCAATTTTTAAAACTCAAATATTGCTTTGCCATACTGCTGATGATGTTGCAGCGGTTTTTTCTAGCAATCTTGATATAAGAGAAAATTTGTGGTCTGTTATCGTGTTTTATTTAAGTGAGGCATCTGTTATTAATCAAATTTCGGATGAATTATTGGAAGTATTAGCTCATGCTGCAGCAAATCAATTGCCAGAATATAAGTTAACATCAGATCTCATTAGTTTTCATACTAAGTTAATTATCTATATCAGGATATTTTTAAATGAATTGGCAAAAAGAACTGAAAATCAAGCAGTTGATGATATTTTCAATGAAACTGGAGTTTTGTATCAATTGTTGTATCGAAATTTAGACCATTATTCGCCGTTAATGAACATCTTCGATGCTTTATATTTCAAGGGGATTATTGATGTTCGTACAGCAGGTAATGCAGATATCTTTCCTTTAAGTAATGCATTGATTCATGCTTTTGAACCGGGACAGCCTATACCTGGGGATACAGAGGGTATGGCGAAACTGGAACTGAGGATTATTTCTCAATGTATTTACCATGCTTTTAGAGTAAATTTTGGAAATAGAAATTTATGGCATGAATTTAATAATTTGCCATTAGGTAACATTGTTGAATTTTCATCAGAAATTCCGCAAAACCAATTAGAGGTTGAACAAAAAGTAGCTTTATTTGCACTTAAACTTTTTATCTTATATCGAATTGGAAGTATTAAAGAAGGCTTAGCTGGCTATGATTTGAGCGGTAATGGTGATGGCTTAGAGATACGCCATGATTTTAGTGTGTATCTGATTGAGTATTGCTTTAATATTAGTAATACCCCTGATGAGGCTTGCTTTGATTTTATAGAATTCATGCTTATCAGCATTCTTGGAAATGATTCATTTTTTATTGCAAAACTGAAGAATTTGCGTGTGAATAATATTGGACAGTCAACGATTTCTCCCCAAATATTAACGACTTTGATGTATCCTCCCACTTTAAAGAGTTACTGGAGGACAAATAGAGATACTATCATGAACAGCTCTGTTTTTGATGGAGAATTTTTCTATGTTAATGGAGATACTATTGTTGATGCAAGATTGGTAGCTGACTATATTGGGCACTCTTTGGATTTTTGGACAAGTGATGAACAAGCTGCTCGATGGGATAGCTTGCCATGAAATATTAAAGGATAAGGGGTTATCGAATGAGTTCTATTGAATTATCTATAATTATTCCTGCATATAATGCGGGTCAAACAATTGGGCGCTGCTTAGACTCGTTATTGCAGTCTGTACAGCAAGCTCCAGTGGAAATCGTCTGTGTTGATGATGGATCGAAGGATAACACTTGGGAGATATTGCAATCCTATTCAAAGAAATATGCTTGCCTCCGCATTTTCCATAAGGAAAATGGTGGAGTTGGATCGGCAAGAAACTTAGGTTTATCCCAAGCGGCAGGAAACTATATTGCTTGGGTGGATTCAGATGATTATGTGACGACGGATTGGTATGCAACGATTCATGAGGGATTGGCGAAATACAGCCCGGATTGTCTTGTTTTCGATTATTTTTATACTAAAAATGATGTTGATAAACCTCGGCATATTAATTTACCTGAAAAGGTGAATTTAGATGATTTTATTTATGAAGAAAGTCTTGAAAGGGAGTTAAAAAACTTTTTAGTTATCCGAGTTATTCGGGCAGAATTGCTTAAAATGGTTACATTTAATGAAAGCTATCATATGCTGGAAGATTATGATGTGCTAACACAGGTGACACCAAAGTTCAAAAAAATTATACATATTAATAAATGCTTATACTATTATGTCCAAAATGAAAGCAGCTTAACTCATAATGTTTCATCTGAAATTAGGTGGAATAATATTGATGTAGTTCAGCGACGCTATAATCGTTATAAGAAATTAGGTTTCTCAGTAAGTATAAATGACTGTGCGATTTGTTTAGTTGAATATTTATATCAGAATAAACGTGATAGGATAAAAGAGTCTGAGAGAAATGCCAGTGTTCGAAAGAAGTTACGTATTCACAAAGGCAGGATTCTGAGGGATAAAGGTATAGGTAAAAGAGTGAAAGTTAAAGCTATTTGTGCCATAATGGGAATGGATCGACTATTAAGAGTTTTATTGGAATTGAAAAATAAATGAGCGGGATTGCTATGTTTTTTGTTATGAGTTGCATGTGATAAAGAAAATCCCTTCTTTTAGCAAGCTAGTGCATCACAAAGCAAAAAGAGTTATTAATTTTTTACTTAGAATAATTAAGCAATTATGGACAATTGATTGTTAATCATGAAATAATATTTAGGTGAATGATATGCAAATTAATACACGGAAAAAAGATATTATATGGAACTATTTAGGCATCTTTTTCTCCTTAGGATCTCAAGTAGTATGGTTGCCTATCTTGCTACATTATTTATCACCAGATGTTTTAGGATTATGGTATGTTTTTGTCAGTATAGGAGGCTTGGTAGAATTATTAGATAGTGGATTTACCCCCACACTTAGTCATTCCATGTCTTATGCATGGAGTGGAGCACGAGATTTAAAAAAGCAGGGAGTCATTTTTTCTGAAGACAGCAGTGGGCCGAATTATCCATTAATTTATGGCATTTTAAGCACTTGTAGGACTTTGTATTTCGGCATTGCTGTTGTAGCTTCTTTGGTGATGCTTGTTGCTGGGACTTTTTATCTTCAACGTATTGCGGCTTCTTATCTGAATTGGCAAGTATATGCGACATGGGGACTCTATATTGCGTCTACATTTATCAATCTTTATATTGGCTATTATGCTGTCGTCCTAGTGGGGATTGGGGATATTTTTCATAAAAATAAAGCAAATATTTTAGCGAAAGCTTTCTTTTTGATTTTGGGTACTATCGGCTTGATAAGCGGATTTGGTATTTTAAGTTTAGGTGTGGCTTATTTTGTGAGTGGCTTTGTTACCCGATTTCTTTGCAAGCATTATTTGATTAAAACCCATCATTTCGATGAATTATTTTTTCGATTTCATCACCAGAATGAATATTCCAAACGCCATGTCTTGGCCATGATGTGGCCTAATGCCTGGCGAGATGGGCTGGTTACGGTTACTTTCTATTTGACAGGACAGGCGACGGTCCTTATGAGCAGCAGCTTTCTTACTTTATATGAAACAGGCATCTATTCTTTTTCCATGCAAGTCATTAATGCCCTTTTTGGGATTGCTAATGGGATGTTTGGGGCTTATTTCCCAGCCATTCAATCTGCCTATGTTTCTAAAAATCGGAAGTTAATGCGGAAATTGTATGCTAAGTCCATGGCTTGTGCCTTCCATCTCAGCTTTTGGGGAATCATTGGCTTTATACTCGTCGGTATTCCAATTGTACAGCTTTTGCGGCATGATTTTATTATTGAAAAATCTTCTTTTCTCGTATTAGCTTTTTCCATGTATCTATTAAGTCGGCATCGTAATTCCGCGGCCTTTATCGTGACAATGAATAAGCTGCCATATACCTTCAGCTTCATTTTCTTTGGCGTCATCAGTATCAGTGCCACCTATATCGGACTAGCCTACTTCCATTTAGGATTATGGGGCCTCATCCTTATTCCCTTAGCGGTTCAGTCCCTCTACAATAACTGGAAATGGAACCAAGTCGTCAATCGCTATCTGCATACCACAGAAATCAGATTGATGAGACAAGGGACAGCTGATCTTATGCGGATCGTGGGAAACAAACTATTTAAAACGAAATCATAAAAATAATCCGGCTGCGGTGAAATCACTGGGCCGGATTGTTTGTTATGACCTTATAGGGATATCTTGACACAGTATTTATTTTGCAATAGACTAAAGATAAATTAACGAACGTATTTTCTTATTATATGCGGAAGGGTATGAGTTTTATTGGGATATAAATGTTTATTGACGTTAGATAAAAAATATGGAGATGAATTGAAGAATGCTACTTTGATTTTGGGAAATGGTTCTAGTATTTCTTACAGCTCAAAGTTTGCTTATTCCAGTTTATATGATGAAGCTGCTTTTACTGATGAAGAAAAACAACTTTTTGATAAATTTGATACGAATAATTTCGAATATATTTTGCGAAAGTTATTTCAAGCTAGTGAAGTAAATAAAGTTCTAGAACTTGATCAAGGAAAAAAGGTTAATTCTGTGTATGAAAATATTCGATTGAAATTGATTGAGACAATAAGATGTATTCATCCAGTTATGAGCGATATTGATCCAGCTACTGTTCATGATAAGGTATTTCGAATCATGATGGATTATAGATATATCATTGATTTGAATTATGACTTCTTATTGTATTGGATTTTAAGTAACAATGGTTTTTTATCTTCTTTTCCAATTGAAAAGAATGGGACGAGAAGAAACGTATTCCAAGGGAGTCCTTTTCAATATTTTTATGATGGTTTTCGGAAAAATTGTGGAACTCATCTTTCTTTTGACTATGATTTTGTGGAAGAAGAGATAAAGAAAGAAGAGAAAACAGGAATATTTTATCCGCATGGAAATTTGTTATTCGTTCGAGATAAATTCGCTGGAGAAACATTAAAAATAAAAAGTGATGGCGATTTATTTGATGTTGTTGATAAAGATTGGGAAAAGGGATATACTCCACTCTTTATTAGTGAAGGAACAGCTAATAAAAAAATGAATAGCATACGGAGTATTTCTTACTTGAATTATGTTTATAATGAAATACTTAGCAACCTTACTGATTTTATAGTTATTTACGGCTGGTCAATGGGAGACTGCGATACTCATTTAATAAAGAAAATATTTTCCAATAAAAAAATTAAGACAGTTGCAGTTTCCATTTATAATGAAAATAGGGAGTTACAAGCAATACAAGAAGAAAAAATAGCAATAGAAAACAAGATAAAACACTATAATAAAGAAATAGCGGTTGAATTCTGGGAATGCTGACATTAGATAGAGAATTGAATTATATGTAAGTGATTTTTAAAAACTATCGGATAATATCAGCACTTTACAACTTGATAAGGTATGATATTTTTGCAAAATAAAGATGTAAACCTAGCTAAACAGAGTGAGATATTGAACAATCTGTGGGACTAGGAAGCTGCTGAGCTGACCAATGCTTCTAAAAGATGAGTGTACGGAACAGCGAAAGGGGTACCGTTCCAACCATTACCGCAGAAATCTGCATAGCATCTACCATAATGTAGAAAGTGGGTTGATACTTGCTTGTACTAGGCGGTGTCATGTCGTAATTACTCAGTGAGTCATAAATAAATATATGACCATGAAGTATCTGTACGGATACGATACCGCGGCCATCCTCTACTAATTTTACAAGACTTTAAATATTAGTAATTTAGAGATTACTATGATAATATTTCACAGCTAGGAGAGATAATATGTGCTTGAAGCAGATATTGCAAAAAATAAAGAACATGACAAAATCTAATAAAAATGAAATGAAGGAAGACCATAAAAATAAATATAATGATCTTGCTCCTATAAATACTTTATCACAGGATGATACCTATATTCAGGCTTTAAATTGGGCGTTTATGAATCCGTCTATTAAAAATATTGCATTAACTGGAGCATATGGATCCGGTAAAAGTAGTATTTTACTTTCATTTTTGGAACAATATGAAAACATAAGAAAAAAGACTTTATCCATATCTTTGGCCAGCTTTATTGATAAATTACAGGAGAATCAAGATAATAATTCTACTGAAGATAAGATTATCAAGCTTGATATTAATGAAATTGAAAAAAGTATTTTAAAGCAACTTTTTTATAAAGTAGCTCCTTCAAAAATACCACAAAGCCGTTTTCAAAGGATTCGTATTATAAAAGGAAAAAAGATATTTCTTGAGATTATAGCTGCAACGATTTTTATTTTTTTCTGTACTTATTTTTTTTGTCCTCAATACTTGGATTATTTAATCAGCTCAATTAGTTATGGGTATCAACGACATTTTTCTGCTTTAGAAGAAGATTTACTTACCATAGTTTCCTATATTACTTTTATTGGTCTTATATTAGGGGGAATTTTTTTTATAGAAAAGATAGTGAAATGGATTTTAATATCCTTTCATCTGAAAAAAGTAACCATTCAAGGTTCAATTCAAGCAGAAACAGGAAATGATGAAGAGTCCATATTTGATAAAAATATGGATGAAATTATTTATTTTTTTGAGAGTACTCACTATACTACTATATTTTTTGAAGACCTTGACCGTTTGCAGAATAACAGATTGTTTGTGCACTTAAGAGCTCTTAATAATATGTTGAATCAATGTGATGTTTTAGAACGACCGATTCGGTTTGTATATGCTGTTAAAGATGATATTTTTGAGAAAGAAGATCGTACTAAGTTTTTTGAATTTATTTTACCGGTGATTCCTATTATTAATGCTACGAATTCAGGGGAAGAGATTCGCCAATGGGTAACAAATCACAACTATGGGAAAATTTTTGATGAGGATTTTATCGATGATATTGCTCCATATATTGATGATATGCGTGTGCTTCAAAATATTTTTAATGAATATGAGATTTATAGAGAGCAAATTATCAATAGGACTGGATTAAATTTAGATCCAAAGAAATTGTTTGCAGTTATTGCATTTAAAAATATCTATCCATCGGATTTTTCTGATCTACAAAATGAAAAGGGGATAGTAAAGCAAGCCTTTTACGAAAAAGAGAAAATCCTTAAGCAAAAAATTAAAGATTTAAATGACCTGATTGAAAAAGAAGAATCAACGTTTAAAAATTTGAAAGATGATGAGTTGCAAAGTGTAAATGCGATTAAAAGCGCAATGCTTGCTGATTTTACAGATTGGGATGGAATTGCAGAGTCTATTCAGGTTCAATCGTGGAAAGATAATAAAAGATCGAATTCATATTTCTTTAAGTTTCAAGAAATCATGGACGTGAATTTTAAGTTGGACGAATTAAAAAATATTGATAGATGTGAAATTAAACTTTATGGGAGAAATTGGATTACAAAAAGCTCTCTTTATGAAAAAGTCGAAAAATATTATCCAATATGGAAACGTCATTATGAATATGATGGGAAAATTGAAGAACTTAAACTTGAAATCAATACTACACGTGACAAAATAAAAAAGTACCGCAATATGACGATGAAAGAGATTTTAGATTATGATGAAAATGATGTGCTCTCCGAGCAAATCAAGCAAAATAAACTATTGGTATTTCTGCTGCGTAATGGTTATCTAGATGAAACCTATGCTTCTTATATTAACTATTTCCAGGCAAACAGTACAACTTATAGCGATAGAAATTTCATCTTGTCGGTGAAAAACAGGGAACCTTTGCCTTTTGACTACAGATTGGTAAAAATTTCTCAAGTCATTAAGAAATTAAAGATTGGAGATTTTGACTATCCGGCAGTGTATAATTTTGATTTACTTAATGAAATGTTGATGCATGCGGAATCCTACGAAGAGAAATTAGAAGAATTCATGAAACAATTGGGGAAAGAGGATGAAAACAGTTGGAATTTTATAGATGAATTTGTTGGATATGCCCAATCACCGGCACTTTTTGTAAAATATTTGGCACACTATTGGTCACATATGTGGAATTTTATTCTTGACTCTTCCTTATTAGAGCAGCGTAAGGTATTTTATTTGAAGTTGTTAATTGATGATGCAAAACTTGATGACCTTTGTCTCATGGATAAATCTAATTCATTAAGTACGTATTTTAGAGAAACTCATGATATTTTACAGAAGCTTCATGATGTTGATGAAGAAAAAATGATTGCTCTTATGGACCAGTTGCAAATTAAATTTAGCCAAGCCGAATTAACTGGAGTCAGTGAAAAGTTGGTACAATATATCATACAGCAATGAATGTATATTTTGAATCCGTATATGCTAAATCAGATTATTTCTTGGAATTTTCCGCAAAAGGAAAATGTAGCATTGAGAGAAAATTATACGATGATTTTGGAAGCAGATATAAAGCCCGTACTGGAATACATAGATGACAATATTGAAGCATACGTAAAAAATGTTACTTTATCAAAAGAAAATACCCAGGAAAGTAATAAAGCGGTAGTGGGGGTATTAACCAAGATTATTGACGATAAAGAACTTTGCTGTGATGTAATTAGGCACCAGAGAAAAATAGAGTTTAATGACTTGGCAGATTGTAATGGTGAACAGACGGAAAAATCAAAAGACTCTGTAAAGGCAATTTGGGATGTTATCTTGGAAGAAAATAAAGTTGTGGCTTCCTGGAATAATGTTCGGGTCTACTGGAAACACTTTGGAGTCACTAAAAATCTAGTTTCTTTTGTCGATGTAAACTATGCAAAGTTAGACAAATTGGATAATGAAGATGATAACTGGAACTTCGTTGTTCAATTCATTAAATCAGATTTGGTTGATGTTTCTTTGCTGAAAAAAATAAAATTTGCCTTAGTCATTACTGATATAGGAGATATTATTAACAAGATTCCAGAAGATAAAGTTGAAGTTTTGTTAGAAAAAAATGTTATCTCGTTTACGTTAGATAATTTACAATTACTGCATGATTATTTGGATGATGAAAGAATTATGGCTAAATTTATTGTTTCAAATCAAGATTTGTTCTTTGCGAAAATTTCTGAAGACAGTGAAGCAGTGGATTATATTGTAAAAGATCAGAATTTAATTTTACACTTGATTTATCAAGATGAGATCAGTACTGAAAATAAAAATAAATTAATTGCATCAATAGATGCAGACACTATTGATATAGAAATTGCAAAAAAGATAATTGAGATGAAGTTAAAAATTAATAGAGAGCAATTTTATGCAATTTGGAATCAAGTTGATCAAAATTTGAAAGTGAAGTTATTCTATCAGTATATGGAATTGTTAACAGTTGATGATTTTCAAGATATTTTTCAACAGCTGAAAAATCAGAGTTCTGCTTTTGAAAAGTTAGCTCAAAGGGAGGCAAGAAAGCAAGTAAAACTTTTCAATACACCTGATAATATCAAACTGGCAAAGTGTTTAAAAAACAAGGGATATATTACTAGTTTTAACAAAATTGATACGAAAATTGAAATGCGAATCAAGAAATCACAGTAATTTTACTTGCAATGGAACCTGATGCCCAAAGAAATCAATTCATCTGAATAAATACTAGCAAAAAGCCGAATGTTATGATGCTCGTACCATAATATCTGGCTTTTTCCATACACGGGTTTATTGTAAACGGAAAATAAATCGGTGGATTTAATCTTCTGGCTGTTTGTGAGACAATAGGCTCATCAAACAGGATGAATTAGACAAATTAGAGTTTCTCCCATTTTGTCTAAAAACTCTAATTTATCCTATTCAGTAAGGAGGATGTTTTTGGATACTCAAAAAATTACAC
>OGZF01000806.1_pt1 | contig 24864 bp, 26 predicted proteins | sample 1576771 | NCBI WGS metagenome assembly OGZF01 (sample SAMEA3541536, study PRJEB24748) | human gut metagenome | biome: human gut; feature: human-associated habitat; material: faeces | place: China | collected 2012
CAGCCTTGCGCTTCTCGTCCTCTTCCTTCAGGTGGGCGATCTCCTTGGCCACGTCGATGCGGGGGAACAGGGCATCGCCCTTGTGCACGGTGTAGGTCTCCTGTGCGCCGTAAACGGTCTTGCTCAGATCCAGCGCGGAGGCATCCAGACCCAGCTGATCCATCATCTTGGGTGCGGTGGAGGGCAGGTAAGCGTTCAGCAGGATGCCGCTCACGCGCAGAGCCTCGCACAGGTGGTACAGCACGCTCTCCAGACGGGTCTTGTTGGCTTCGTCCTTGGCCAGTGCCCAGGGAGCCGTTTCGTCGATGTACTTGTTGGCGCGCTGGATGACTGCAAAGATCTCCACCAGAGCCTGCGGGATGGTCAGCTTGTCCATGTCGGCGGTGACCTTGCCGGTCAGCTCGTTGATCATGGTCTCCAGCTCAGCGTCAATGGCCTCGGTGCCGGGCACATTGTGCACAGTGCCGCCAAAGTACTTCTCGCACATGGCCACAGTGCGGCTGAGCAGGTTGCCCAGGTCGTTGGCCAGGTCGCTGTTGATGCGGTTGATCAGGGCCTCGTTGGTGAACATGCCGTCGTTGCCGAAGGGGATCTCACGCAGCAGGAAGTAGCGGATGGCATCCACGCCGTAGCGGTCGCACAGGATGACGGGGTCCACGACGTTGCCCACGGACTTGGACATCTTGCCGCCGTTCATCAGCAGCCAGCCGTGGCCGAACACCCGCTTGGGCAGCGGCAGGTCCAGAGCCATCAGCATGGCGGGCCACAGAATGGTGTGGAAGCGCAGGATCTCCTTGCCCACCATGTGCAGGTCGGCCGGCCAGAACTTGTCGTAATCGTGGTAGGTCTCGTTGCCGTAACCCAGGGCGGAAATATAGTTGCTCAGGGCGTCCACCCACACATACATGGTGTGCTTGGGGTCGAAGGGGACAGGGATGCCCCACTTGACCGAGGTACGGGACACACAGGTGTCCTGCAGGCCCTGCTTGATGAAGGCGATCATCTCGTTCTTGCGGCTCTCCGGCTGGATGAACTGGGGGTTTTCCTCGTAGAGCTTCAGCAGGCGGTCGGCGTACTTGCTGGTCTTGAAGAAGTAGGCTTCCTCGTGGGCGTCGTACACCTCGCGGCCGCAGTCGGGGCACTTGCCGTCCACCAGCTGGCTGTCGGTCCAGAAGCTCTCGCAGGGCTTGCAGTAGTGGCCGATGTACTCGCCCTTGTAGATGTCACCCTGCTCGTACAGCTTGGTAAAGATCTTCTGGCAGGACTCCATGTGGTAGTCATCGGTGGTGCGGATGAAGCGGTCGTAGCTGACGTCCAGCAGCTTCCACAGATCCTTGACGGTGGCCACGATCTTGTCCACATACTCCTTGGGGGTCACGCCGGCATCGGCGGCCTTGTCCTGGATCTTCTGGCCGTGCTCGTCGGTGCCGGTCAGGAACATGACGTCGTAGCCCTGCATGCGCTTGAAACGGGCCAGTGCGTCGCAGGCCACGGTGGTATAGCTGTGGCCGATGTGCAGCTTATCGCTGGGGTAGTAGATGGGGGTCGTGATGTAGAATGTCTTGTGTTCACTCATAGGGGTAATTCTTCCTTTCCTTTTGGCATTGCAACGAAAAACGCTCCCGCCCTGCCGGTATTTGAACCGGACAAGGACGAGAGCGCTGCACTTTCGTGGTACCACCTTGCTTCGCCCTGCCCTTGCGGGCAAGACCTTGTGCTGGCGTAAAAACCAGCCCGGCGCGCTAACGGACGCCACACCGTCACGGGCTCACTGTTCACCCGTGCAGGCTCCGAGACCATGTTCCGCACCGCGCGGCCTGCCCGCTTCCATCCTTCGGGCTTTCTGTCAGGCGCAGACGATGCGTACTCTTCTCTTCTCAGCCAATGCCATTATTATGTTTATAATACGCAAAAAAAGCGGGTTTGTCAATAAAAATATGAAGAAAGAACCCTCTCAGTCAAAACCTGCCGGTTTTGACAGCTCTCCCGAAGGGCGAGCTTTTGAAATTTTACGGCACACGCAAAACAGCTCCCCCATCGGGACCGATTTCCCCCGGTCGGGGGAAAATGGCGAAGCCAAAAGGGGGAACAGCTGTCGAGCGGATGCGAGACTGAGAGGGTTTTACACCTCGTAGTCCATGCACACGCGGGTCTTGGTGTAGGGGCGCACCTTGCCGTCGGCCACGGCCACATGGGCCGGGTGCACGGCGTAGCCCTTCAGGGCCTCAAAGCTCTCCAGGGTGGTGTCCAGCATCACGTCGGCGTTGGAAGTGGGCAGGCCGTTGGTGTTCACATGCACTTCCAGCAGGCCGGGCACCTTGCCCACAAGGCCCTCCAGGCCTTCCTTGATGCCGGCCTTCACGGCGGCCTTTTCGGCGTCGGACAGCTCGTCCTTCAGCTGCCACAGAATGATATGCTTGACCATAACAGAATACCTCCTGCGTTTTTTCTCATTGTAGCAGGGTGAGAAAACGAACGCAAGAGGGGAAAGTTATTTTTTGTCTTTGTCATCCCGGCTGCCGTGGTAGCACAGGTTGGAGATGACAAAACCGATGCAGGCCAGATATGCAGCTACCAGCAGAATGATATTCCACGGCTCGATGTCCGGCAAAATTGTATTGAACAGAAAGGCTGCACCGCCGAGGATCAGGGTCACACCGGAAAATTTGCGGAAGTTTTTGCGCTCGTCCTCGGTTTTCCAGGCTGTTCCGCTGCGATCACGCAGATCCTGGATGCCGCGCCAGATGAACAGCAAAGAGGTGACGACTCGCAGCCACTCCCAGTCGGAAAGATGCAGATTCATGACAGGCTCCTTTCCGGCTGTCAATCAGCACTATGGTTCCAACTTTCGTAAACGACAAGATAGATCAGATCTGCCACAATCCAGATGATGCTGAGGACACGGTGAAGCAGAGTTGCCGGATCCAACAGGAGAAGAGCGAAGAAAATCACAGCATTGCACATGAAAAGGACGCCGTTTTTCTTCTGCCACATGGCACGGTATTCCGGATCGCGGTCGTACTGGTTGAAAAAGGTATGGATGAGCGGGTCTTTGCCCAGCAGGTCCCGCAGGCCCATCCAGAATGCAAAGAGGCCCAAAACAAGATGCATCAGGTTCAGCCGATCAAACGTAAATACAATCTGCATAAAATGCGCCTCCTTTTTCCACCATTATACCATAGGAGGGTGGAAACACAAGGACGAGAATAAACTGCCCATCGGGATTTTTTGAACCCTCTCAGTCATCGCTGTGCTCCCAAGCCTCGTAGGCAACCAGATAGAGAAGATCTCCCACGATGGCGATGCCGAAGATGATGCGGTAGATCAGCGATGTAACAGGTATGAAGGTTAAGATCAGAAAGGCAATGCTGTTGAGCATGTAAAACACGCCGTTTTTCTTCTGCCAGAAGGCACGATATTCCGGGTCCCGTTCGTACTGGTTGAAGGGAAGACGGATCAGAGGGTCTTTGCCCATAAAATCACGGACGCCGGAAATCAGCCATAAAATGCTCAAAAGGACGTCAAAGAGCTGCCACCAGGAAAAAGCCAACTGCATAAAATGCACCTCCTTTTTCCACCATTATACCATAGGGGGGTGGAAACACAAGGACGAGAATAAACTGCCCATCGGGATTTTTTGAACCCTCTCAGTCATCGCTGTGCGATGCCAGCTCCCCCGAAGGGGGAGCTTCTGACGAAACTGAAAAGTTTGCCAATAAACTGGGACGTTTTCCGCTATTGCGAAAAAAGCTCGCCCTTCGGGAGAGCTGGCGCGGAGCGCCTGAGAGGGTTGTTTTGCCGGAAAATGAATCTTGAAAAATAAAAACCAGCCGGACGATGCGGTTGCAAGCCATCGTCCGGCTGGATACTTACTTCTTCGGAGTCATAAGCCTCTTCTCCTTGGGTTTCCTCATTTTCGGAGTAAGCGTTTCATAGGGTGACTCTCCTTAGAAACATCAAACACATCTGAAAACCGGGGATGGAATCAAGGGGAACGATTTACACTAGAACATTGGAATGACCCTTTTCTCAACTGATGGAGTGCGGTACCGAGATTCTGAAGATGAATTTCATATTACCACATTCTTTCGAGTTAGATTTGCCGGGGCACCTTGACTAGTACATTGGTAGAACTCCTTTTTTGCTATTCAAATAACTGTCTCCGTACAAAAGATACCTTCATCGGTGATCACCTTCGGCGGATCTATTTGAATTGCCGGGGGTCTGGGTTTATCGACAGGTTGTCGTTATATCGCAATGTTGACGCTCAAGACTGGCTCGTATTTGTTGTGTTTTTATACGGGGGAAACATCCCGTTTGTGGTGAGCCTCTGTTTTGCTTCTCAGCGAACCCCGACAGCCTGTCCCTGCTGTGCGGGTTCCATATCGACCATCGGTCTCGCTCCTTTCTGCTTCAAGTCAGCGGGATTAGCTCTCATTTGAGCTTCTGCTGTACTTCTCTGGTTTCTGGCTTTATTATACATGCGGGTGCATCGTTTGTCCATTCGCAGACTATACAAAGAAATAGACAAACTTTTGTTGAAATCTTGAAAACAACTGGCAAATACAGCAAAAATGGTCCGCAGACCGGCGTTTCTGCGCGCTCTGCCCAACCTTGGCCCCCTCTTGTGGAAAACCTCTGCTGCAGCTGCTGGCGGCCGGGCCAATCGCATGCGGGGCGTTCCGCATGTGCCCGGTGATGAGCCTGGTGGCAACGCTGCTGTTCAAGGAGCCGAGCTTCGGCACCTGGGTGCACACCTGGGGCTGCAACATGCCCATGGCCCTGTGCTGGCAGATGCTGTACTGCGGCCCGCTGAGCCGTGCCATTTTCCGGCTGCTGTTCCGCCGCGGTGAAAAGAAGGCGGCCTGATCCCGCAGGAAACCGGACAATTTCCTTTATAAATAGGTATCGACAAAGTTCTGTCAAACTTGGCGGACACATGACAGGCGTGAAATCCATACGATTTTTATATACCGGTTATATAAAAACTCTACAGCGGGTGTATTTTACGCCTGCCACCCCCCTGAAAAGCGTAGAAACAGGCAAGAAAACTGTGGAAATAGTGCAACATATTCCGCATAAACAAAGCAGATTGCACAACTTCTGCCGCCCGCTGGTGAAGTGCGATATAACAAAAGGTAGAATGTTGAAGAAGGGGCTTGTCAATTTTCGTCAATCGTACTATCATACTGAACGGAAAAAGACGAACGAACCGGAAAAAAGGAGGGCGCGCAGGGCTTCGAACACCAGCGCCTTCCTTGCTTTTTTCACGTTCTTTGGCCTTTTCTTCATGCGATAAGAAGGTGTGGAGCCGGTGTGCGGTGCAGCCCTTTTGCGGGGCAGAATATCGCCGGAACCGACCCTCAGACCCGGACCCCATTCTTCAGGAAGGAGGAAAAATAAATGAACAAGTTGACCCAAGCCCTGATGGAAGAGCTCACCGTCGAGTACGTCAAGGTCGGCCCGCTGCAGATCCCGGAATCCGTGGTCATCAGCTGGGTGATCATGGTGCTGGTCGTGCTGGGTTCCATCCTGCTCACCCGTAACCTGAAGGTAGACCACATCAGCAAGCGTCAGGCTGTGCTGGAAATGGCCTACACTGCGGGCAAAAATTTCTTTGAAGGCCTGCTGGGCAAGGAGGGCGCATGTTATGTGCCCTATCTGATGACCGTGGCCATCTACATTGCCTGCTCGAACCTGATCGGCGTGTTCGGCGTCAAGCCCCCCACGAAGGATCTGGACGTGACCGCTGCGCTGGCCCTGATGAGCATCGTGCTCATTGAAGGTTCCGGCATCCGCGCACGCGGTGGCGTCGGTTTCCTCAAGAGCCTGGCTGCCCCCACCCCGGTCATGACCCCCATGAACATTCTGGAGATCGCCATCCGGCCTACCAGCCTGTGCATGCGACTGTTCGGCAACGTGCTGGGCGCATTCGTCATCATGGAGCTGATCAAGCTGGTGGTGCCCGTTTTCGTTCCTGCCGTGTTCAGTCTCTACTTTGACCTGTTCGACGGCCTGATCCAGACCTACGTCTTTGTGTTCCTGACCTCGCTGTTCATGAAAGAGAGCATCGGCGGAGAGGAATAACCACCAAACGCCTTCCCGCTGGGAGAAGGCAGCACAAATTTGATAATAAAGGAGATTTTACTTATGAACGGTTTGATTGCTCTGGGCGCTGGCATTGCAGCGCTGACCGGCATTGGCGGCGGCATTGGCATTGGTATTGCAACCGGTAAGGCAACGGAGGCTATCTCCCGTCAGCCCGAGGCTGCCAGCAAGATCCAGACCAACCTGCTGCTGGGCGCTGCTCTGGCAGAAGGTACCGCAATTTTCGGCTTCGTTGTTGCACTGCTGATCATCCTGTTCCTGGGCTGATAATGGAGGCGTGAACGAATGCTGAAACTCGATATCAACCTGCTGTGGACCGTGGTCAACGTTCTCATCATGTACGCGCTGCTGCGCAAGTTCCTGTTCAAGCCTGTGCAGGACGTGCTGGACAAGCGCCAGAAGATGGTGGACGACGAGCTGGCCAATGCGCAGGATGCAAAGACCAAGGCAGAAGCTGCCCTGGCTGCAGCAAACGACAAGCTGCACAATGTGGACGTTGAGGCCGCTGCCCGCCGCGAAGAGAGCGCACAGCAGGCCGAAAAACAGAAGGATCAGCTGCTGGCTGAGGCACAGCGTCAGGCCGACGCCATCGTGGCCGAGGGCAAGGCAGCTGCAGAAGCAGAGCGCGCCAGCAAGCTGCGCCAGGCCGACGCACAGATCGCCGACCTGACCCGCACCATGTGCGCAAAGGTGCTGGAGCGCAACCTCACGCAGCAGGATGATGCCCGTATGCTGGACGACCTGCTGCAGAAAGCGGGGGAGAGCGATGGCAAGCGCGTCTGAGATTTTAAAGGCTTATCTGCACTGTGCCCGTACCCCGGCTGAGGACGCCGTGGAGCGCATCCGCACCCAGCTGAAAAAGCAGTACGGTGCCGCTGAGGTGGAGCTGACTGTCAGCGTGGAGCCGGACCTGATCTCCGGCTATGTGCTTCAGGTGGGCGGCCGTGTGTTCGACAACTCCGGCAAGAGCGCTCTGGCCGCCATTACGGCGGATGCGCCCAGTCTGGCTGTGATGCAGACCCGTGTGGAGGACTACAAGCCCGCCGCCACGACCGCAGAGGGCGGCACCGTGATCTCCGCAGCCGACGGCGTTGTGGACGTCAAGGGCATGGATCAGGCCGTTTACGGTGAGATCGTTACCTTTGACAACGGTGCAAAGGGCATGGTGGAAAGCGTGGAGCCCGATCATCTGGGCATCATGCTGTTTGACAAGATCGAGGAAGTGGGCGTGGGCACTCTGGTGACCCGCAGCGGCAAGCGCGCCGGCATCCCGGTGGGCGACGGCTTCCTGGGCCGCGTCATCAGCCCCCTGGGCGAGCTCATCGACGGCAAGGGCCCCATTGAGGCAGAGGGCTACAACCCCATCGAGAAGCAGGCCCCCGGCATCCTGGAGCGCCAGAGCGTGGACACCCCGCTGCACACCGGCATCCTGGCCATCGACTCCATGTTCCCCATCGGCCGCGGCCAGCGTGAGCTGATCATCGGCGACCGCCAGACCGGCAAGACCTCCATTGCAACCGACGCCATCCTGAACCAGAAGGACAAGGATGTGCTGTGCATCTATGTGGCCATCGGCCAGAAGGCTTCTTCCATCGCCCGCGTGGCAGGCGACCTGCAGAAGCACGGTGCCATGAGCTACACCACCATCGTGGCGGCTACCGCGTCCGACTCGGCACCGCTGCAGTACATCGCCCCTTATGCCGGCACTGCGCTGGCTGAGTACTTCATGGGCAAGGGCAAGAGCGTGCTGATCGTGTACGACGATCTGTCCAAGCATGCGGTGGCCTACCGTGCCATCTCGCTGCTGCTGCGCCGTTCTCCCGGCCGTGAAGCTTACCCCGGCGATGTGTTCTATCTGCACTCCCGTCTGCTGGAGCGCTCCTGCCGCATGCGTGATGACCTGGGCGGCGGTTCCATCACCGCACTGCCCATCGTCGAGACCCAGGCAGGCGACGTTTCCGCTTACATCCCCACCAACGTCATTTCCATCACCGATGGCCAGATCTTCCTGGAGAGCGCCCTGTTCAACGCCGGCAACCGCCCGGCTGTCAATGTGGGCCTGTCGGTGTCCCGTGTGGGCGGCGCAGCCCAGACCAAGGCCATGAAGAAGGCCAACGCCAACCTGCGTATCGAGCTGGCACAGTACAAGGACATGGAGTCCTTTGCCCAGTTCAGCTCCGATCTGGACGCCGAGACCCGCCGCCAGCTGGATCACGGCAAGGCCCTGATGGAGATGCTCAAGCAGCCGCTGTATCAGCCTAAGTCCGACGCAGAGCAGGTGGTCCTGCTCACGCTGGCTTCGCATGGCGTGCTCGACGAGATCCCCACGGCCGAGCTGCGCACCAAGACTTCCGCATTTGTGCGCCAGTTCCGCGCGGATGTGTCCGGCACGATGGACAAGATCACCGCCACCGGCAAGCTCGAACCCGATGAGGTCGATGCCATCCTGAACGCCTGGAAAGCATATGCGGGAGGCGACAGCCATGCCGTCCAGTAAGCTGCTGAAAGAGCGCATTGAGAGCATTCAGGACACCATGAAGATCACGAACGCCATGTACCTGATCTCCTCGTCCAAGCTCCGCAAGGCGCGCAAGAATTACCAGAACGTTTCGCCCTACTTCAACCGCATGCGCGACACCATCTCCCGGGTGGTGCCTCATCTGCCGGAGGAGCCGGTGCACCCGTTCTTCCACGACCGTACCAACGAAAAGTCGAACCCCCGCCGCGCCTATCTGGTGCTGACGGCAGACAAGGGCATGGCCGGTGCATTCAACCAGAACATCCTCCGGTTCCTCAAGGAGCACGCGGATGAGAACGACCGGTTCTATGTGATCGGTCAGGTGGGTTACCGCGCACTGTACCACAAGGACCCGCGTCTGGTGGAAGAGTTCCGCTACAGTGCCACCGCGCCCACCCTGCAGCGTGCCCGCGACATCACGGTGGACGCCATTGACGACTTCAAGTCCGGCAAGCTGGATGAGATCTACCTCGTCTACACCAGGATCGAGAATGCACTGACCAGCGAGCCCACCATGGTGCGTCTGCTGCCGCTGGACCGCGAGCATCTGCAGCCCGCCCCCAAGGGCTTTGGTGATCCCAGCGGCGAGGTGGAGATGTTCCCGGACGCCTGGACGGTGTTCGAGCAGACCGCGCCCATCTACATGCATGGCATGATCTTTGGTGCCATGACCGAGAGCTACTGCGCCGAGCAGAGCGCCCGCATGACCGCCATGGATTCCGCCACCAAGAGCGCGAACGACATGATCCGCGATCTGCAGCTGGAGTACAACCGTACCCGTCAGGGCTCCATCACCCAGGAGATCACCGAGATCATCGGTGGTGCAGCTGCTGTGCAGAAGCGGGATTAAAGAAAAGAACGAACTTATAATATAAGAGGCAATCGTTATGTTACAGGGAACTATTATCCGCGTAGCGGGTCCTGTTGTGGACGTGCAGTTCGCAGCAGGCAAGCTGCCTGCCCTGCAGGAGGCGCTGACGGTGACCGCTGAGGGCACCGAACGCACCATGGAAGTGACGCAGCACGTCAACGAAACGACGGTGCGCTGCATCATGCTTTCCGCAAGCGAAGGTCTCGGCAAGGGCATGACCGTGCAGGCGACCGGCCACGGCCTGACCGCACCGGTGGGCGAAGCCACCCTGGGCCGTATGTTCGACCCGCTGGGCAGACCCATCGACGGCAAAGGCCCGGTGGATGATGTGCCGCACTGGCCCATCCACCGCAAGGCTCCCAGCTTTGCGGAGCAGAAGCCTGCTACCGAGATCCTGGAGACTGGCATCAAGGTCATCGACCTGCTGGCTCCGTATGCAAAGGGCGGCAAGATCGGTCTGTTCGGCGGCGCAGGCGTCGGCAAGACCGTGCTGATCCAGGAACTGATCCACAACGTGGCCACCGAGCACGGCGGCTACTCCATCTTCACCGGCGTCGGCGAGCGCTCCCGTGAGGGCTGCGACCTGTGGGGCGAGATGAACGCTTCCGGCGTTCTGAACAAGACGGCACTGGTCTTTGGCCAGATGAACGAGCCCCCCGGAGCCCGTATGCGCGTGGCCGAGACCGGCCTGACCATGGCCGAGTACTTCCGTGAGGAGACCCACAAGGACGTGCTGCTGTTCATCGACAACATCTTCCGTTTCGTGCAGGCAGGCTCTGAGGTATCGGCTCTGATGGGCCGTATGCCTTCCGCCGTGGGCTATCAGCCCACTCTGGCCAACGAGCTGGGCGCTCTGCAGGAGCGCATCACCTCCACGAAGGATGGCTCCATTACCTCGGTGCAGGCCGTTTACGTCCCCGCCGATGACCTGACCGACCCGGCCCCCGCCACCACCTTTGCGCATCTGGACGCCACCACTGTGCTGTCCCGTAAGATCGTGGAGCAGGGCATTTACCCCGCTGTGGACCCGCTGGCCTCCACTTCCCGCATTCTGGAAGCAGACATCGTGGGCGAGGAGCACTACCGCGTGGCCCGCAAGGTGCAGTCCATTCTGCAGCGCTATCAGGAGCTGCAGGACATCATCGCCATTCTGGGCATGGACGAACTGGACGAGAACGACAAGCTGACCGTGACCCGTGCCCGCAAGCTGCAGAAGTTCCTGTCCCAGCCCTTTGCCGTGGCCGAGAACTTTACCGGCCTGAAGGGCAAGTATGTGCCGCTGAAGGACACCGTGCGCAGCTTTGCCGCCATTGTGGACGGCGAGGCCGATGACCTGCCGGAGTGGGCATTCTTCAACGTGGGTACGCTGGAAGATGCCCGCCAGAAGGCCGCTGAAAAGATGGCTGAGGAAAAGGGCGGTGCCGTCTGATGAACAAGTTCATGCTGAATATCACGGCCTCCAGCGGTGAGTTCTATCAGGGCGACTGTGAGGACCTCGTGCTGCCCACCGGCGACGGTGTGTATGGCGTGCAGGCCGGGCACAACCCCGTGCTGGTGGCCATCCACATGGGCATCCTGCACTTTGAAGTAAACGGCGAAGCCCGCGACATTCTGGTGGGTGACGGCATTGCCGAGGTGACCCCCGCGTATGTGATGGTGCTGGTGGACAGCGCCGAGCGCCCGGAGGACATCGACAAGAACCGTGCCGAGGCGGCCCGCATCCGTGCGGAAGAGCGCCTGCAGCACCAGAAGAGCATGCATGAATATTATCAGAGCCAGATCGCACTGCAGCGTGCCATGCAGCGTCTGCAGGCTGCATCCAAGTACAAGCGCTGAGACCTGAACCCGCAAAAACACCCGATTTTCTGGGGAACTTTCCCCGGAGAACGGGTGTTTTTTGTTGTGCGGGGCCGGAGGTCTTGACAGAAAGCACTCAATATGATATGATTTTGATATCACGAAGAAACGCTTCCGACCCTGATAAGGAGGGACTTGTTATGGAAGAGAAAATTCTGAATACCCGCAAAAACGGCATGGCGGTACTGCTGCTCACCCTGCTGGGCTATGTAGCATCCATTGCCCTGTTCATTTACAGCATCACCCTGCTGGATGCAGACCGGATGCTTCTGGGCGTGCCGCTGATGATTTTGTCCATCGGGTATTGGATCGCAGGCATCTTCCTGTTCTGCGGCCTGAAGGTGCTCAAGCCCCAGGAAGCGCTGGTGCTCACCCTGTTCGGTGATTACATTGGCACCCTGAAGGGACAGGGCTTTTACTGGGTGAACCCCTTCTGCACCGCTGTCAACCCTGCCGCCGGTACCCGCCTGAGCCAGAGCGGAGATGTGAACAGCGGCGACAGCGGCGTTGCTGCGCTGCTCAAGAGCAGCAACCAGAGCACCCAGCTCACCACCGAGAGCGCCAGCAAGAAAATCTCACTCAAGATGATGACCCTCAACAACTCCCGGCAGAAGATCAACGACTGCCTGGGCAACCCGGTGGAGATCGGCATTGCGGTGATCTGGCGGGTCACCGACACCGCCAAGGCTGTGTTCAACGTAGACAACTACAAGGAGTATCTCTCCCTGCAGTGCGACAGCGCCCTGCGCAATGTGGTGCGGGTGTACCCCTATGATGTGGCCCCCAATGTGGACACCACCGGCGACGGTGTGGCCGATGAGGGCAGCCTGCGCGGCTCCTCCGAAGTGGTGGCGGCCCGCATCCGCGACGAGATCCAGAAGAACGTGGCCGAAGCCGGCATCGAGGTGGTGGAAGCCCGCATCACCTATCTGGCCTATGCACCGGAGATCGCAGCGGTCATGCTGCAGCGCCAGCAGGCCAGTGCCATCATCGACGCCCGCAAGATGATCGTGGACGGTGCCGTGGGCATGGTGGAAATGGCACTGGACCGTCTGAACGAGAACAAGGTGGTGGAGCTGGACGACGAGCGCAAGGCAGCCATGGTGTCCAACCTGCTGGTGGTGCTGTGCGGCAACCGCGACGCCCAGCCCATCGTGAACAGCGGCAGCCTGTACTGATGGCCGAGCCAAAAAAGCAGGTGCCCCTGCGCCTGAACGCCAAACTCTACGATGCCCTTGCTGCCTGGGCAGAGGATGATTTCCGCTCGGTGAACGGACAGATCGAATATCTGCTCACCGAGTGTGTGCGCCAGCGCAAGAAGAACGGGAAATATGTTTCAGATCAGATCGACGTACCGCCGGAACTGGACCTGAAATAAAACAGACGAACCAGCCCCGGCTGTGGAAGGTAGTTTTCCATAGCCGGGGCCGGTTGCGTTTATGTGACAGAAAAACATGAAAAAAACAGGAAAGATGAAATAAAATCTATTGACAGTTGCGGAGTTGTGACGCATAATAAATGAATGAGATGCTCTGGAATCCCAGAGCGTTTCGGACCAAAGCAAGGAGCAGCAATCCCGTTGAAGAAACAAGAACAAAAAAACAAGACGGTTTTTCATGCTGCAGCAGCATTGCTGGCCGTTCTGGCGGTCGTGCTGGTACTGTACGGCGGGGGCCGCTGGCTGGAGAAACGGGCAGAAAAGCCGGAGACCCGCACCCAGCTGCCCCAGGCCGACCAGGAGACTGTGGAAGTGGACGGCGTGACCTACCGCAAAAAAAGCCGCCTGACCACGATCCTGGTCATGGGCGTGGACCACGACACCCAGGACAGCTACGAGTACCGCAAGGCCGGCCAGGCCGACTTTCTGCGGTTGGTGGTACTGGATGACGCGGACAAGACGGTGCAGCAGCTGCAGATCGACCGGGATACCATTACCCCCGTGACGGTGTTGGGCCTGTTGGGGGACCGCTACGAGCCGGTGACCGAGCAGATCTGTCTGGGTTATGCCTTTGGCGATGGCCGTCAGACCAGCTGTGAGGTCACCGTAGAAGCGGTGGAAAACCTGCTGGGCGGACAGACCATCGACCAGTATCTGGCCATGGGGCTGGACGGCATCTCCACCCTGAACGATCTGGCAGGCGGTGTGACTGTGACGCTGGAGGACGATTTCTCCGCCATTGACCCGGCCATGACCAAGGGTGCGACCCTGACACTGCAGGGTGACCAGGCCGAGACTTATGTCCGCACCCGCCGCAGTGTCGGTGTAGGCACCAACGAGGCCCGCATGGCGCGGCAGGAAAGCTACATCCGACAGCTGTCGGTGCAGCTGGATGAAAAACTGCAGAAGGATCAGAACTTTGCCGTGGACGCCTACGACGCCCTGCAGCCCTACCTGACCACCAGCATGGCCAAAGGTCAGCTGGTGAACGAGGCCTGGGCGGCAAAGGACTACACCCGGCTGGACACCATCAAACCGGATGGCACCTATCAGGTCGGGGAGGATGGCTTTATGGAGTTTTATCCGGATGCCGATGCGTTGCAGCAGGCGGTGCTGCAGCTGTTTTACGAAAAAGTTGAATAAGCGTGCCCAAGACACGTTTATGATAAAGACGCTCTCAAAGCCGAGAGAACTGGTCTGAAAGGGGTATATTCTTATGAAAATGAAAAAGATCGTTTGCGCCATGGTCTCCGCAGCTCTGCTGGTGAGCATGGCTGCCGCTACCGCTTTTGCTGTGGAGTCTGTGCCCAGCAAGACTGGCACCGATGCCGATGCAGGCAAGACCGAGGTCTCTACTTCCGGTTCTGTCAGCAGCGAGGGCCTGCAGGTGGAGGTCAAGACCACGGAGGACTCCAGTAAGGAAGAGACCCAGCTGAAGGGCGAGGGCGTGGAGAAGTACCTGACTGCAGAGGCTGTGGATGCAGCTGCGAAGATCCTGGGCAGTGAGAAGGACGCCGTGACCGTCAGCGAGATCAAGGAGATCAAGGTCTCCGGCTACAAGACCGACATGGACAAGATCACCGTCAAGGTCCCCATGGCAGCTCTGCCGGAGAGCGGCACCACCGTTGCCGTGATCATCCGTGTTAAGACCCCCAACGGCAAGATCGTCAACCTGCCTCTGGCCGGTGTGGTCGTGGAGGAGACCGTTGTGGTGAACGGTGTGGCCCGTAAGGTCCGTAAGGTCCAGCTGGAGCTGGATGCCACCACCATGATCAACCTGCAGGCAGGCAAGGCCTACATTGCAGCTGTGACCCGGAAGTAAAAACAGAACGACTTTGTCCTGCGGCGCTCTCTTCCGAAAAAGAGGACGCCGCATTTTTCACGGAGAAAGCCAAGGGATTTTAAAGGAGCAACGAAGTGCAGCGAGATACTTTAACGCAGGAACCTTATCGTTCCGAGGTGCGGCCGCAGCAGGAAGAAGATACCATTGATCTTCTGGAACTTTGCATGGGCCTGCTGGACCACTGGAAGTTTATTGCGGCAGCCGCCGCAGCAGGAATGGTGCTGGCAGCACTCTATACCTTTTTGCTGGTGACCCCCCTCTACAAGGCCACCTCTACCATCTATGTGGTCAGCCGCAACGACTCGGTGCTGAACCTGTCGGATATTCAGATCGGCAGCGCCCTGACCAGCGACTACATCAAGGTGTTTGAGATGTGGGAGGTGCACGAAAAGGTCATCAGTGCACTGGATCTGGACTATACCTATACCCAGATGGACAACATGCTCAGCGTGACCAATGCCAACGACACCCGTATGCTGGACATTACGGTGACCGATGCAGACCCCGAAGAGGCTGCAGCCATTGCCAATGAGTATGCTGAGGTGGGCGCAAGCTACATTGCGGAGAAGATGAAGACCGACGAGCCCACCATCATGTCCTCGGCCCGGGTACCGGCCAACCCCTTCAGCCCCAGCAAGACCAAGAACATCCTGCTGGGCTTCCTGGCAGGCTTTGTGCTGTCCTGCGGTGTGGTGGTGCTGCGGGTGCTGCTGGACGATACCTATAAATCCGCTGAGGAGATCCGCAAGTACACCGGCATGGTGGTGCTGGCCTCTGTGCCCCTGGTGGGTGGCACCGAGCCCAAAAAGGGCAGCAACTTCCAGCGCCGCATGAAGCGCCTGAGCAAAGATATTTGCCGCCGTGTGGGCGGAAAGGCCGGGAGGAACGCATGAAACAGCTGAAGATCACAAAATTTCCGGAACTGGACTATGCAGGCAGCGAGGCCTTCAACACCCTGAGCACCAACCTGTCCTTTGCAGGTGAAACTGTAAAAAAGATCATGATCACCAGCTGCCACGCTTCGGAGGGCAAGAGCTATCTGTCCATGAACCTGATGCGGACCCTGGCCCAGCGTGGCATGAAGGTGGCCCTGGTGGACGCCGACCTGCGCCGCAGCATGGTAAACACCCAGTACGGCCTGCAGTTTGAGAACGGCCGCAACGACGACAAGGGCCTTTCCCACTTTTTGGCCGGCATGGTGGGCATGGAGGAGGTCATCTACCAGACCGACATCCCCGGTGCCCTGATGGTTCCGGTGGGCCGGGATGTGCCCAACCCCCTGGCTCTGCTGAGCAACCATCACTTCAAGGACCTGCTGGACACCCTGGCCCAGATGGTGGATTATGTGCTGGTGGACGCCGCCCCTGTGGGCGTGGTCATTGATGCTGCCGAGATCGCAAAATCCTGCGACGGCACTCTGATCGCGGTGCAGTACAACGATGTGCGCCGCCAGGAGCTGCTGGACGTCAAGCAGCAGATCGAGCAGAGCGGCTGCCCCATCCTGGGCACTGTGCTGAACCAGGTGGATTACGACAGCTACCTGAGCCGCAAGTATTACTACCGTACCTACGGCAAATATGGCTACTACAACCGGTACTATAAGCACAAGCACACGGCTGAAAAGAAATGAGCGGCTTTACGGATTATCACGCGCATTTCGTCTATGGTGTGGACGACGGTGCCCGCACGCGGGAAGAGATGTTTGCCATGCTGGATGCGGCGGCGGCGGATGGGGTCACCCGTCTGTTTGCCACCTCTCACAGCACGCCGGGCATGGAGCCCTTTCCGCGGGACGTGTATCAGCGGCATCTTGATTTTGCACGGGCTTACTGCGCCGAAAAGGGCTACGACCTGATGCTGGAAAACGGCTCGGAGCTGCTGTATACCCCGGCTGCGGCCTATGCGGCGGCGGAGCACAGCCTGATCACGCTGGGCGGCACCGACTGGGTGCTGCTGGAGTTCGTGCCCGATGTGGCGGCGGCGGAAGTGGAAACGGCCCTGCGGCAGATCACCGGCAGCGGCTACCGGGTGCTGCTGGCGCACATTGAGCGCTACCCCCGCCTTGCCCGCAGCGGTGCGCTGCCCCGCCTGAAGGAACAGTACGGCATCCGCTGTCAGGTCAATGCGGCCACGGTGCTGGAGGGCGGATTCTTTCAGCGCCGGAAGCTGGACCGCTGGCTGAAGGACGGCCTTGTGGACGCGATCTCCTCGGACGCACATAACTGCACTACCCGGGCCACCCGGATGCAGGCGGCCTATGAGCGACTGTGCGGCATACTGGGACAGCCGGATGCGGATGCGCTGACTGGCAGAAACAATGCCTTGCTGCTAACTCCATAAAACAGTCAGAATTGCCATTCTCGGGTCGGATTTCTCGTCAAAGTGCCAAAAGCACGACGAGAGTTTCCGACGGGAATGGCTTTTTGGCTTTTTTTTGCCCGAAAGAACTTGCTTAAAGAGCGTCTGCGTGATAAAATCATAAGGAAAAGGGGAATTTGCTTACATATGTCAGGAGGTGATATGGATGAAAATTCTGGTCGTAGACGACGGACAGCTTGCGATCAATTCTCTGATCCGTATCTTGTGCAGAGTGGCACCGGATTGCGATTATATCAGTGCGATGACCACAGACGATGCGTTGACCTGGCTGCGTCAGGGTCCGACGGATGCAGCTTTTTTGAATCTGGAGATGCCGGGGATGAACGGCCTCGCCCTGGCTCGCATGATCCAGAAGATCCAGCCGCGCTGCAATCTGATCGTGGTGACGGAACACCCTGAGTATGCGCTGGAAGCCCTGCAGATCTTTGTGAGCGGCTTTCTGCTCAAACCGGCTAACGAGGCTGATGTGCGCAATGTGCTGGAAAATCTGCGGTATCCGGCCGAGGATGTGCCTGCGGGCGTCAAGGTGCAGTGCTTTGGCAACTTTGAAGTGTTCGTGGGCGGGCGTCCGCTCTCGTTCAAGCGCAGCAAGAGCAAGGAGCTGCTGGCCTATCTGGTGGACCGCAACGGTGCCACCTGCACCAACGGCGAGATGCTGGCCGTGCTCTGGGAGGACAAGCCCGACACGGCGTCCCTGCACAGCCATCTGCGCAATCTGATCTTTGACCTGAGCCACACGCTGGAGGACGCCGGCGTGCGTGGGCTGCTGGTGCGCGGGCGCAGTACGCTGGCCATCGACACCAGCAAGGTGGAGTGCGATTATTACAACTTCTTGCGGGGAGACCGCTCCACCATCAGCAGCTACCGCGGTGAATATATGACCCAGTATTCCTGGGCCGAGGTCACCCGCTCGGCACTGCGCCAGCAGGCAGCAGCCAGCCAGAAAGGCGGCCTGCCCAGCTATTACGTCCCGCCGACCGGCTTCTGAGCCGACAAACTCACAGCAAAAACAAAGCCCCGTGTGTTCCGCATCGTGAACACACGGGGCTTTTGGTTTTGGGGCAAATTACTGGCGGGTGTGGCTCGCCCAGCCGCTGGAGGCGACCGCCTGCTGGTCCGGGGTGCACCACATGGCCTCCACGCCGTCCAGCGACTCCACCAGCTTCTGGCCCTCTTCCAGCGGCATGCAGAACAGACCGGTGGTCAGGCAGTCGGCCATGCCGGAGTCCGGGCACAGCACAGTCACGCTGTTGAAATAGGCAGCCGGCCACAGGGTGTCCGGGTCGATCAGGTGGTGATAGCGCTTGCCGTCCACCACAAAGTAGCGCTGGTAGTCGCCGCTGGTCACCAGTGCCATGTCGCTCATGTTGATGGCGGCCCCGAACAGGGAGTCGGTGGTGTACACCTCCGAAGCGTTCCACGGGTTCTCCACGCCGCCGGTCCACTGGCTGCCGTCGGGCTTCTTGCCAATGGCACGCAGGTTGCCGCCTACGCTTACCAGTGCGCTGGTAAGGCCCCGGGCCTGCGCGGCCTGGCACACCATTTCCACGGCGTAGCCCTTGCCCACGCTGCCCACATCCAGCGACATCTCCGGGTCGGCCAGGTACACGGTCTTGGCCTGCTCGTCGATCACTACATTGTTGATGTCGCAGTGCTGGGCTGCGGCTTCCAGCTCCTCCTGAGTGGGCAGGGTGTTGTCGGCCTCGTTCTGGTGGCTCTCGGCGGCCTCGCGGTAGTTGTGCCAGATGTTCAGCACGCTGCCCATGGCCACATTCAGCTTGCCGTTTGTGGTGTCGTACATCTTCTGAGCCAGCTCCAGCATGGACAGGATGCGGTCATCCACCTGCACGGGGGCCTTGCCGGCGTTGTCGTTGATGGTTTTCACATTCACCACGCCGTCGTAGTCGTTGTAGATGTCGTACAGCTGATTGTAAGAGATCAGGTCGGCGTGCAGGGCTTCCATCTGCTTGGTGAACTCTTCCTCGCTCTCGCAGTAGGCGATCACCTGGGTGACGGTGTCGAACACATCATAGAAGATGGTGCTGTAGCGGGTCAGCTCCTTCTGGGGCTTGGCGGCACAGCCGGCCAGCACACTCAGACAGAGCACCGCCGCCAGCAGTCCGGCGGTGAGGCGGTTGAACAGGGTGGTTTTCATCGGGTCTGGTTCTCCTTTGCTGCGGTAAAGGCGGTGTGCTCCTCCTGCAGGTGGGCCAGCAGGTCGCCGAACACCCAGTTGCGGTTGGCGGGGGTCACCACGGCCTTGAGGGGGATGTTTACCTGCGCCTGCTTCATCAGGTCCAGCAGGGTGTCCACGTCCCTGTCCTTGAAGTTGGCCAGCACCAGAGCGGACGGGTAAGCCCCCGGCTCCAGCACCAGCGTGCGGGCGGATCTGGTCTCCACTTCACCCAGCAGCTGCGCCACGGTCTTGCCGACGTCGGCAGGGGATACGGGCAGGACCTTCATGCCAAAGGCAGGGGCCATGCCGTCCAGCTTGCCGCGGTCGCCGGCGGAAAGGTTCCAGCCCAGCGCCAGCGGCACCCCGGCATTCTGGTTGCGTGCAATATGTGCTTTCATTGAAAATACCTCGTTTCAGAAGTAAACTGCAAAATATATTATAGTATAACACAAAACTGCGGAAAAGAAAATGAGGAAACGACCCCTTTCGGGGAACGGCCGGAAAGCCAGCACGGGCAGCAGAATGTTCCCCGCAAACAAAAAAGCTCTCCCTTTCGGGAGAGCTGGCATCGCGCAGCGATGACGGAGAGGGTTCAAATGGTTCAGTTCATCTTCTTGCCAAAGAACTCGACCTCTTTGCCGATGAACTGCATCAGCTCGTCGAACTGGTCGGGGGTCAGGCTCTGGGCGCCGTCGCACTTGGCCTTGGCGGGGTTGTTGTGCACCTCGATCATCAGGCCGTCGGCCCCGGCGGCAACGGCAGCCTTGGCCAGCTCCGGCACCATCCAGGCGTGGCCGCAGGCATGGCTGGGGTCCACCACTACGGGCAGGTGGGTCATCTTGTGCAGCATCACCACACCGGCCAGATCAAGGGTGTTGCGCATGCTGGTCTCAAAGGTGCGGATGCCGCGCTCGCAGAGGATGACATTCTCGTTGCCCTCGGCCATGATGTACTCGGCGCTCATCACGAACTCTTCCAGCGTATTGGCCAGGCCGCGCTTGAGCAGCACCGGCTTTTTCTGGCGGCCCACGGCCTTGAGCAGCTCAAAGTTCTGCATGTTGCGGGCACCCACCTGGATCAGGTCCACGTTCTCGAACAGGGGCAGGTGCTCGGTGTTCATGATCTCGGTGACGATGGGGGCACCGGTGGCGCGGCGGGCCAGCTTGAGCAGATCCAGACCCTCGCTGCGCATGCCCTGGAAGGAGTAGGGGGAGGTGCGGGGCTTGAATGCACCGCCGCGCAGCAGAGAAGCACCGGCGGCCTTCACGCGCTGGGCGCAGTAGGTGATCTGCTCTTCACTTTCAATGCTGCAGGGGCCGGCGATGACCGCAAAGCTGCCGCCGCCGATCTTCACGCCGTCCACGTCGATGATGCTGTCATCCGGGTGGAACTTGCGGTTGGCCTTTTTATAAGGTTCGGACACGCGGCGGCAGGTCTCCACCACGGGGTTGGCCAGCACCCAGCTTTCGGCAATGGCCTTGGTGTCGCCGATGAGGCCCAGAATATGGGTATCGCTGCCCTTGGAGTCGTTGATCTGCAGGCCCATGTCCTCCAGCTCGTGGCAGAACTCGCGCACCTGTACGTCGGGGGCATCCTGTTTCAGTACGATGATCATATGGCAAATCTCCTTTATCGGTACGGCAGGGAGGGGCCTCCGCTGCGTGGACTGCAATACGGGACTTCAGTTTCCTGAAGTGATGATGCCATGATATCACTGCTGCTGCCGGAAGTCAAGGGCGGCTTTTCATTTTCTCAAAAAAGTGGTAGAATGAAAGAAAGTGATAGATAGAGAGGGAAGTAATATGGGAAAAGAAGCAAAAACCAATGCCATGCGCATTCTGGAACGTGAAAAGGTGCCCTATACGGCCCACGAGTACGCCCACGAAGAGGGCGTGGCCGTGGCCGGTGTGGATGTGGCCGGCAGCATGGGCGAGGACCCGGCCTGCGTATACAAGACGCTGGTGACCCAGGGCAGCAGCAAAAACTACTTTGTGTTTGTCATCCCGGTGGCGGCCGAGCTGGACCTGAAAGCTGCCGCCCGCAGTGTGGGCGAAAAGAGCGTGGCCATGATCCATGTAGCCGACATCAACAAGGTCACCGGCTATGTGCGCGGCGGCTGCAGCCCCGTGGGCATGAAGAAGCAGTACAAGACCGTGTTCGACGAGAGTGTCCTCGCACAGGAAAAAGTGTATGTTTCCGGCGGGCGCATCGGCACCCAGGTGTGCTGTGCTCCGGCGGACCTCATCCGTGCCGCCCGTGCCACCACCGCAAAGATCATCTTCTGAACCGGGCGGAAAAGTACGTCTTTTGGGACAAAGACGGTTGGAAGATTTTACGGAAAATATACTCAAACCATAAGTCATACTTAAAAAGAAAAACGATGGCGAAACTGCACAAAACTTTTGAAAGTTTTTTGGCGCATGGAAACACAAGGGAGAATTTGCCGCAACACCCTTTGCAAAGCCATTATTTTGCCGTAAACTGTATGTAGCACAGGGACGGTCACCCCATAGAACGGGCCCCGCACCCTGCAGAAATGCCAGCACAGAAACTGCGGAGGAAGAGATCCATGAAAAAGACGCTGCCGGGTCGCATGGAACGAAACAATATTCGTGCATGTCAGGGGCATCGTGCAGCTTCGTGCAAGGCATGGGAACAGAATACGCAAAAATAAAGGCTGTGGTGCAGGTGTACCACTGCCTTTTTTGTTTGTCAGAAGTGGAAAGAGAGGGTTTGGATTATGGTTCGTAAAGTTGCTGTGATCATGGGTTCCGACAGCGATTGGCCGGTGGTCAAGGGGGCCTGTGCCCAGCTCAAAGCGCTGGATATCCCCTTTGAAGCACACATCCTGTCGGCACACCGCACGCCCGCCGAGGCGGCTGCGTTTGCCAGGAGCGCAAAGGCCAACGGCTTTGGCGTCATCCTGTGCGCGGCCGGCATGGCAGCCCATCTGGCCGGTGCCTTTGCCGCCAATACTACGCTGCCGGTGATCGGCATCCCCATGAAGGGCGGTGCCATGGACGGTCTGGATGCCCTGCTGGCCACCGTGCAGATGCCCAGCGGCATCCCGGTGGCCACCGTGGCCCTGAACGGTGCCAAGAACGCCGCCTGGCTGGCCGCCGAGATCCTGGCAATGGGCGATGAGGCTCTGGCCGAGAAGCTGGAAGCCGAGCGCACCGCCATGGCGGCACAGATCGCGGCCAAGGAGGAAAAACTGCAGGCGGAGATCGCCGAACTGTAAAGGAGAACCAATGTCTGATTTTGCATATCCGCTGCACGAAGAATGCGGCGTTTTTGGCCTCTACGACCGGGCCGGCACCGAGGATGTGGCCGCTGCCGCCTACTCGGCACTGTATGCCCTGCAGCACCGCGGGCAGGAGAGCTGCGGCATCGCCGTGAACGACGACGGCGTCATCCAGGGCCACCGGGATCTGGGCCTTGTGAACGAGGTGTTCACCCCGGCGATGCTGGGCAGCCTGGCCAACCCCAACGCCCATATGGCCACCGGCCATGTGCGCTACGCCACCTCCGGCAGCCGCATCCGGGCCAATGCTCAGCCCATGATCGTGCGGCACGGCCGCGGCACCATGGCCCTGTGCCACAACGGCAACCTGACCAATGCCATTGAGCTGCGACGTCAGCTGGAAAACGAGGGTGCCATCTTCCATGGCTCCTCGGACACCGAGGTCATCTGCTACCTCATCACCCGCAACCGCCTGCGCATGGGCAGCATCGAGACGGCCATCAGCAAGACCATGGACGTGCTGGAAGGCGCATACAGTCTGGTGATCATGTCCGCCACCAAGCTCATCGCGGTGCGCGACCCCCGCGGCTACCGGCCCCTGTGCATCGGCACGCTGCCCGGCGGCGGCTACGTCTTTGCCAGCGAGAGCTGTGCCCTGGACGCTGTGGGTGCCACCCTGCTGCGGGACGTGAAGCCCGGCGAGATCGTGGTGGCCGACGCCAAGACCGGTGAGCTGCGCAGCATCACCGACCATGTGGGCCGCCCGGACACCCAGATGTGCGTGTTCGAGTTCATCTACTTTGCCCGCCCGGACAGCATCATCGAGGGCAGCTCGGTGCACGAGGCCCGCAAGCAGGCCGGCCGGTTCCTGGCACAGGAACACCCGGTGGATGCCGATGTGGTCATCGGCGTGCCGGACTCCGGCCTGGACGCCGCCCTGGGCTACTCCCAAGAGAGCGGCATCCCCTACGGCATCGGCTTCATTAAGAATAAGTACATCGGCCGCACCTTCATTCAGGGCAGCCAGAAGCAGCGTGAGAACAGCGTGCGCATCAAGCTGAACGCGATCTCCAGCACGGTCAAGGGCAAGCGCGTGGTGCTGGTGGATGACTCCATCGTGCGCGGTACCACCTCTGCCCGCATCATCAAGCTGCTGCGGGACGCCGGTGCCACCGAGGTACACTTCATGGTGTCGGCACCGCCGTTCAAATATCCCTGCTACTTCGGCACCGACATCCCCGACCAGAAACTGCTGGTGGCCACCGGACGCACGGTGGACCAGATCAATGAGATCATCGGGGCCGACACCCTGGGCTACCTGTCCACCGAACATGTGGTGCAGCTGGCCAAAAACGCAAACTGTGGGTTCTGCACCGCCTGCTTCACCGGCGAATATGCCGTGAAGCCGGACGAGGTGCTTTCCACCGATATCCACGAACGCCACCTGAACGACCGCCCCAAGGACGAGAAAAAGTTAGGAGAGTAACACCATGGAAAAGAGCTATTCGGAAAGCTACGCCGCAGCAGGCGTGGACATCACCGCCGGTTACCGTTCGGTCGAACTGATGAAGCAGTATGTGGCCCGCACCATGAACGAGCACTGCATCGGCGGGCTGGGCGGCTTTGGCGGCCTGTTTGAACTGGACTGCACCGGCTACAAGCACCCGGTGCTGATCTCCGGCACCGACGGCGTGGGCACCAAGCTGAAGATCGCCATGATCATGGACAAGCACGACACCATCGGCATCGACTGTGTGGCCATGTGCGTCAACGACGTCATCTGCGCCGGTGCAAAGCCGCTGGTGTTCCTGGACTACATCGCCTGCGGCCGCAACATCCCGGAAAAGATCGCCGAGATCGTCAAGGGCGTGGCCGAGGGCTGCGTGCAGGCCGACTGCTCTCTGGTGGGCGGCGAGACGGCTGAGCACCCGGGCATGATGCCGGAGGACGAGTACGATCTGGCCGGTTTTACCGTGGGCGTCGTGGACAAGGAAAAGATCCTGAGCAATGACACCATGAAGCCCGGCGATGTGATCATCGCTCTGCCTTCCACCGGTGTGCACTCCAACGGCTTCTCGCTGGTGCGCAAGATCTTTGACATCGACGGCAACCCCGACGTGCTGCACACCACTCCCGCCGAGCTGGGCGGCAAGAGCCTGGGCGAGGCCCTGCTGGCTCCCACTAAAATTTACGTTAAGCCGGTGCTCAAGGTGCTGGAGGAAGTGGATGTCAAGGGCATTTCCCACATCACCGGCGGCGGCTTCTACGAGAACATTCCCCGCAGCCTGAAGAAGGGCTGCTGCGCCCGCATCCACAAGGCGGACGTCCGCACCCCGGCACTGTTCCACCTGATGCAGAAGGAGGGCGGCATCTCTGAGCACGATATGTTCAACACCTTCAACATGGGCGTGGGCATGGTGCTCACCGTGC
>OGZF01000820.1_pt1 | contig 24383 bp, 18 predicted proteins | sample 1576771 | NCBI WGS metagenome assembly OGZF01 (sample SAMEA3541536, study PRJEB24748) | human gut metagenome | biome: human gut; feature: human-associated habitat; material: faeces | place: China | collected 2012
GTCACGTACGGTTCTTAGGCGGGAAGGCGGTGGTAACACCGCTGACCCAGCCGATAACGGATGAAGCAGAGGAACTGCGGGAAATGTGTTTCCGCACAGAGCAGCTGTATGATGCGCTGCATTTGACAACTCCCCTGATATTGAGCGATCCTTTTGAGAAAATGGAGCAGCTGTCAGATATTTATTGGAAGGCCCGCAATGTGGCGGCCTATGCGGATCCGACACAGAAGATCTGCTATTTGGGGAACAGCAGTGCGCAGCGCGGTACCGCGGTCAATGCAACCAATGCAGCGCGGCTTCGGGAATATCTGCTTTCCGGATGCACGGAAGAGGCGGTTTCGCTTCTGAGTGAACTGTTCTCGGTGGATAATCTGGACCCGGAAAACTTCAAGCAGGATTTTTACACGGCAGGCGGCATTCTGCTGAACACGGCGGAAAGGGTATGCTGTCCGGATATCGCCTATCTGTGCAGTTATGACTCTAAACTGACTGCCCGCCAGATGCTGAGCCGGTTGCAGGACTGCTGTGTGGAGATCTGCAACCATGTGCAATTCCTGAAGCATAGCCACAATGATGCGCTTCAAAAGAATATTCTGGACTGGCTGGCACAGAATTTCCAGAATCCGGAGATCAATGCGGCGATGACGGCAGAGCAGTTCAAGATCTCGAAAAAGTATCTTTCGCAATTCCTGAAGGAGCAAACCGGAAAGAGCTATACAGAGTATGTGGAAGAATTGCGTCTGGATCATGCAATGCAGCTGCTGAGAACGACAGATCTGAATATTACGGATATTGCAGAACAGTGCGGCTTCTCCACGGCAAATACATTCTATAAGGCATTCCGGCGGAAGTATCAGCTCTCGCCTTCTGCTGTTCGCAAGGGAGACAACTGATTTCAGCGCAGAAAAAAACGAACGATGTCAGCCCATTCGGACAGACATCGTTCGTTTCTTTTTTACAGGTGGATTCAGGGATGGATGCTTATGGTCACGGTGCAGGGAGCATCCAATGCAAAGGTCAGCTCAAGCAGCCCATCGTGGCGTGTGGTCACGGTGCAGGGCACAGAGGCTGTAACAGCTTTGGGACCCGGCTGCAGAACAGCCAGAACAGTGCTGCGGCCCGCTGCGGTAAAATCCAGTGTGGCATTTAAGGCGCTGTTGTCCGGTGCCCAATCCGTATGCCGGACAAAGGCATCAAAACCGGTCGTGAGGGTGCCGGGGCGGTAGTAAGCGGAAAACCACTGTACAATGGGAGAAGAAAGCCCGCTGAACTGATGCCAGCCGGCACCACGGCGGCTCTCGATCATAAAGTGCTCAAAACAACAGTAGCTTTCGGCACACTCGTTCTGCCACAGGGTAAGAGCGGTGTCAGCAATGCGGTGAGCAAAATCGGCAAGGCCCGCATCCAGTGCAGATTTGAAGAACATCCACTGATAAGGCATCCATACAGCGCCGTTCCAGTAGCCGTCACGCCGATAGTACGGCGCACTCTGATCCACGGTAGAAAGGCCGCAGGCACACCACAGGTGTTCCGGGCTCTGCAGCTTCTGCCACAGAAGTTCCTTCTGCGGTTCTGTACAGGCACCTGCAAACAGCGGCGAAGCGCCATCCATGCCCATATCGTAGTTCAGCCCCTGCTCGGTGCGCAGAATATCTGCAGCATCACCAGAAGGATCGTGCAGGAGGTACCCGAAGTAACCGCTTTCCTCGTCCCATGCAGTCTGCAGGGAGCGCCCCAAGCGAAGCGCATCGGCATCAAAAGCATCTGCGTCGGTTGTCTCGCCCAGCAGGCGGGCGGTGTACGCCAGGATCTTGGCACAGCGTATCGCATGGGCAGTTGTGACCACGGGCGCGCAGCTGGCCTGCAAACGGCGGCGATGGACCTCCTGCTGTGGGGGATAATCGTCCCATCCACCGGAATTATAGAAATAATCCCAGGGACGCAGCAGGCCGCTGTGCAGGTTGGCGGTAGTGGAGCCGCCTTCCTGCCCGGTGAAGAAGCGGTAGTACAGCTTCAGGCGCGGATAGCAGTAGGCGGCAAGTTCTCTGCTGCTGGTGCGATTCAACAGCTCAGCGTACAGATAAAACTGCGTTGGCACCATGGAGCCATGGTGTAAGAAAGCAGCATCCACAGAATCCGGGGGCATCAGGTAGGTGTTCAGGCAGTCAAAGGCATTGCGCAGGCTGGTCTGAGCCAGACCCATTCCAATGAATCCGGAATCCCATGTGTAGACACAGTCCCACCAGCGTCCGGGAGTGTAGTGACGGATATACTGTCCCCGCGTGTACACCGGATACACAACGTTGGTGCAGAGAACAGCATTCATCAACTGTTGGCCCAAGGCAAGCGATTCGGCAGCCGGTAAAGCGGGCGGTGCTGCAAGGGAGGCAGAAGCCTGCTGCCATACATGCTCCCAATCACTGCGCTGCGTCAGCAGCTCATGGCAGCGCAGCGCGGCGGCAGAAGGATCCGGAGCAGCACAGACCGCTCCATAGATCACCTTTGTCTGTCCTGCCTCCAAGGGGATCGGCCCCATAAAGAGATTGACGTAATGCCCTTTTCCGTTGCCGCGCAGCGTGGCGTTTACATGGTCGTGTACGGTGTCACGCAGAAAGATATCCAGTTCATCGTTTTCGATCGTGCGAATATGGGTGGTGATATCATCCCACAGGATCCCGTAGCACTCCTGAATGTGGGGATACTGCAGGGTCAGATAGTTCTCATCTGCGGCGGGTTCAGCCTGAGGCCGGGAGCCATCTCCACGCAGGGTGACGGTAAAGTTACCAGCGTCCGCCTGCTCGCACAGAGCGAGACAATCCAGCTTCGCCCCTCCAACACCGGCAGCGGTCAGGGTCAGAGTGAATTTCCCGGCGGGAATGGAAGCATTCAGCGGCAGGATGGCAATGGAAGGCTTCTGACAGGGCGGCAGCAGTAACGTATCCTGACCATTGACATCATACTCGGAACTTTCATCTGCCGGATTCCAATACCGTACACAGAGACAGGGGGCACGCAGGGGCGCGGTAAGGGAAAACGTAAAGGTAACGGTGTCCCCTTTTCCGTTGGGCACGACCTGCCCAAAAGGTCCTTTGCCTTCGGAACAGCCGAACCCCATGCCAATGCCGTATCCCTGACCAAAGCCGGGAACGGCTTCTTCGCCCCGGCGCAGACCATCCCAGGTCAGACATTCGTTGGGACGGTGGATGGAAAAATCCAGGGTGTCATAATCCTTTGCCCAGACAAAGGCGGCGTTTTCCGGCAGGGACACCTCACAGCCCGGCAGGGAAAAACCGCGGTAGGACGGAACGGGATCCCAGGCGGATGCCATGTAATGGAGCACAAGATTCTGCGGAGCATCTGTATTGTTGTGGAGTTCAGCGCGGATCAGCCGGGCATCCTCCCCCAGGGGGGCAAAAGAGATATCTGCATACAGCTGATCCTTCCACAGAAGCTCGTGGCGGAGCGTGTAGCAGCTCAGGTCCGGAGCCGCAGCCCAGGGGTGAAAGCCGCTTTCAAACCGTACATTGGGCACATCGACCCGGCGGCGATACATTCCCGGAAAAACGGACAGGTCAAACCGAACGCCGTCGTTGGCCGCAGGAACATGGGAAATGCCGCTGTAACGTTTGGTGTAGGGGCCCCACGCAGGCAGGGAAAGGTCATGTGATTGCATGATGTGATATCCTCCCATCAGCCCTTGACTGCGCCAATGGTAACACCGGCAACAAAGTACTTCTGCAGGAACGGATACAGGCACATGATCGGCAGGGTGGAAACCACCATGGTGGCATATTTCAGACCGTCGCCGATGACCTCGACATCACCGGTGGAACCGGCCATGTTGCCGATGTCGCTCTGGATCAGGACCTCACGCAGGATCATCTGCAAAGGGTACAGAGAACGATCCCGAATGTACAGCAATGCCGGGAACCAGCTGTTCCACTGCGCAACGCCGTAGAACAGCGCCATAACGGCGAACACTGCACCGGAGAGCGGAAGAACAATGCGGAAGAAGGTCGTGATATCGTTGCAGCCGTCCAGGGCTGCGGCCTCGATCAGCTCATTCGGGATGGTGTTTTCAAAGAACGTGCGCATGATGATCATGTTATAGGTACTGATGGCGGAAGGCAGCACCAGCGCCCAGATCTTATTCAGCATACCCAGCTTCTGAATGATCAGATAAGTGGGGATCATGCCGCCGTTGAAGAACATGGTAAAGATGAAAAGACTGATAAAGACATTGCGCCCGAACAGATCCTTGCGGGACAGGGGGTAGGCGGCGCAGGCGGTAAGGGTCACGCTGATCAGGGTGCCCAGCACGGTATACAGGATCGTGTTCAGATAACCCGTCCAGATGCTGGCATCCTTCAGAACCTTCTCATACATGGAGGTCGTAAAGCCTTTGGGCCAGAAGGAAACATTGCCTGTCAGCAGCTGCATGGGATCACTGAATGAACCGCTGACGATGTGCAGAAGCGGCAGAATAATGGTTGCGCTGATCAGGATCAGCAGCAGATACACAACAATGGTATAGATTCGTTCCCCGATGCTTTCCTTCACTTTCGTGGGGTGATTCATCGCATCAATATTCTTTTTCATCACCACAGGCTCACCTCACTGATCTTTTTGCTGAACTTGTTGAACAGCACGATAATGGTAAAATTGATCACGGAATTGAACAGGCCCACAGCCGCAGAGAAGCTGTAATCGCCGCTTTCAAAGGCGCGGCGGTAAACGTAAGTGGAGATCACATCGGCAGTCTCATAGGTTGCAGGGTTGTACATCAGCATGATCTTTTCATAGCCGACTGAGAAAATAGAGCCCATGCGGAGGATCAGCATGATGATGATCGTGGGCAGCAGGCCGGGCAGCGTGATATGGATCAGCTTGTCCCATTTGGAAGCACCGTCAACGGTGGCGGCCTCGTAGAGAGAGGGGTCAATGCCGGTCAGTGCCGCCATGTACACAATGGAACCGTAGCCGGCGCTTTGCCAGATGTCAGAAAGAACATAGATCGTCTTGAAGTACTTGGGTTCGGCCATAAAGTGGATCGGCGTACCGCCAAAGGCGGTGATCAGCTGGTTGATCAGGCCGCTGGAAGGAGAAAGCAGGGCGCTCAGAATACTGACAACGACCACGGCGGAGATGAAGTGGGGCAGGTACACCACGGTCTGTACGCTGCGCTTGAAGAATTTACCGCGGACTTCGTTGATGAGCAGAGCCAGAATGATGGGAATGGGAAAGCCCACAATAATGGAATACAGGCTGATGCCAAGCGTGTTTTTGATCAGACGGCCAAAATACTCGGATTTAAAGAACTGGATGAAATATTTGAAGCCGACCCACTTGCTGCCCGTGATGCCCAGTACGGGAGAGAAATCACGGAAGGCAATCTGCGCGCCGTACATGGGCGCGTACATGAACACGATATACCAGATCAGGGCGGGCAGCAGCATCAAAAGCAGATAGCGGCTGCGCCAGAACTTTTTGCAGGCATGATCAAGGCGGTTCGCTGTTGGCAGTGTGATCGGTTTTGCTGCGGTGGCAGTTTTCATGGTGGTATTCTCCTGTTTTCGTTCTGAAGAACCCAGGAAAAAATAGGCCGGGAACAGGGTGTTCCTGCCCCGGCCGTTATTTTACTGGATCAAAAAATAGGTGCCTGCTGAGGCATCAGCCATTCAGAGTCTTCTGGTAGATATCGATGACCTCTGCAATGCCCATGCCATTGACCTTTTCAACGTAGGTGTCCCAGTTGGACAGCGGCTCACGGCCGGAAACAAACTTGATGATCATTTCGTCAACGTAAGTATCCACGTCTGCCATCACTGCACGACGGACGGCATCGTCCTCAGAGGAGAAGGAGGTAGAGCCGGGAATGACGTACTTCTTGGATTCTTCCAGGAAGGGAATGATGCAGTCCTGCTTTGCGCGGTTGACAGACTCATCATCCAGCTGTGTGACCTCATCCTGGCTCAGAATGAACGGGCCGGAGCTCTGTGCAAAGGTGAAGGTGCCGATTGCATTCTTGGGAGACAGGCCGTCAGGGTTCTTCATTACATAATCGGTGAAGATCGGCTTGCCGTCCTGCATGGTGTAGTGAGTGCCCTCAATACCCATGTTGATCAGCCGGGTGCCCTCATCGCTGTACATGTAATCCAGCAGAGCGACCACGCGGTCAACGTTCTTGCAGCTTGCGGTGATGGTGGCGGCTGCAATGGCACGCGGCTCCTGATCAATATAGGAGTGGATCTGTGCATCGCCCTTGGGGGGTACGGTGGCCTCAACATGGAAGCCGGGGAAGGAGGCGGGCATGGTGGCGTTCTGTGCAGCCAGCATACCGCCCAGCGGGCCGTAGAAGGAAGCCACCGCGTTCTGGGCCAGCTTCGGCACGAAGGAAGCGTAGTCCATGGTGATGATCTCGGGATCAATATAGCCCTTCTCGTACATATCGTGCATCCAGGTCACGGCCTTTTTGTACTTGGGGTCGATGGGGCCGTAGTGGACCTTGCCGCCATCGTCCGGGTCGGTATAAAAATCATCCAGGCAGCCGAATGCGGTGCAGAAGTTCCGCAGGCCGGTCATATCGTAGGAGCTGAAGGGGATCTCATCGTTGGTGCCGTTGCCGTTCAGGTCGGTGGTCTTGACCAGATGCCAGTAGTTCTCCCAGTCCTCCAGGGTCACGGGGCTCTCAATGCCCAGTTTTTCCAGCCAGTCGGTGCGGACGATGTAGGGCATATTGCCGGAGACCTTCTCATCCAGCATGGGCATATAATAAATATTGCCGTCGCTGTAAGTCAGTGCTTTTTCGACACCGTCCCGCTTGTCGATCTCCTTCTTCAGGTTGGGCATGTTGTTCTCGATGTAGTCGTTCAGGGACAGGATCACGCCGGACTCGCCGTATTTCAGCACCTCGGTGGTGGGCATATCCATAATGATATCCGGCAGCTGAGCATCCATCATCACAAGGTTCAGGCGCTCGTTGTAGTTGTCCTGCGGGGGATTATCAAATTCAAAATCCATATTGAATTTTTCGCCCAGGACCTTCCAGACATCCATCTGCTCGGCAGCAACCTCGTTTGCGGCCTTGGATTTCAGGATGCGCACAGTGATACGCTCGTTGGAAGCAGCTGCTCCGGAACCGGCAGCAGAAGAAGTAGTAGAGGAAGAGCTGCCACAGCCCTCCAGAACACCCAATGCCAGAGAAGCGACCATAGCGCTGCATACGGCGCGTCTGCTGATTTTTCTTTCTTTCATAAAATCTTTTCCTCCTTGATTTATGGAATGGGACGGGGGAGATCCCCGTGCTTCCATAACCTCCGTTCAGCTCGTACGCTGCCGACCAGTGGTTTTTCCTTACTCAGAAGCATATCATGTTCTTTTTGGAATTGCAACATTTTTTGATACAAAACGCACAAAAGATTTTCTCATTTTTGAGTGTGATTGTTGCACAATATCCACAAAGATGCATTTTTTCTTCCTTTTGTCATGGTGCGGGATGAAATGTCATGCTCCTTCACCTTGACGATTTCCGCACAAAAAGATATGCTGGAAACAAAATTGGAATCGGAGATCCATTCAAAAGAAAGGAAGAGAGAAACTATGAGTAAGCAGATCACAGCCATCATCGTGGGCGCGGGCCATCGGGCGATCCTGTACAGCCTGTATGCGCTGGAACACCCGGACGAACTGAAGATCGTGGGCGTAGCAGATCCGGATCCGATCCGGCGGAAAAAGGTTGCGGAGATGCATGGCTTCGGGGAGGAGATGTGCTTCAAGAGTGCTGAGGAGCTGGCAGAAAGGCCCAAGCTGGCAGATGCGGTGATCAATGGAACCATGGACCGCCAGCATGTGCCCACTGCGGTTCCGCTCCTGCGTGCAGGATATGATATGCTGCTGGAAAAGCCCTTCGCGATCAGCGAGGAGGAAGTAAACTATTTATATAAGGTGGTAAAAGAGACCGGGCGGAAGGTGATGATCTGCCACGTTCTGCGGTATGCGCCCTTCTATGTCGCAATCAAGCAGAGACTGCTGAGCGGGGAGATCGGTGACATTATCAACATTCAGGCCACAGAACATGTCAGCTACCATCATCTGGCCGTCTCCTTTGTGCGCGGCAAATGGGGCAACGAGGAAAAATGCGGGGCTCCGATGCTGCTGGCAAAGTGCTGCCATGACATGGATCTTATTATGTGGCTGAAGAGCGGCGTTTCGCCCAAACAGATCGCAAGCTTTGGAAGTGACTTCCAGTTTGATCCTGCCAAGAAGCCCGCAGGGGCAGGCAAGCGCTGCCTGGTGGATTGCCAGTGCGAGGAGACTTGTCTGTACTCTGCCAAAAAGCATTATCTGGATCACCCGGATCGGTGGGCGTTCTATGTATGGGACTGCCTGGAGAATATTGAGGAGCCGACGCTGGAGGACAAGCGCAAGTCGCTGATGACAGACAATATCCATGGACGCTGTGTGTGGGATTGTGAACATACGGTGGTGGATCATCAATCGGTGTTGATGAATTTTGCGGATGGCGCAACTGCGACCCTGAACATGATCGGCGGCGCAGCGAAGCCGGAGCGCAATATCCACATCATTGGTACGAAGGGTGAGATCAAGGGTGTGTTTGATGATTCTGTTTTCACTGTGCGCACCATAGATACCGCCAGCGAGAAGGGCTGGAACGAGGAAGTGGTAGACCTGAAGATCGGTGGAGATAAGAGCGGCATGACAGGCTCTCATGGCGGCGGCGACCTGCGGCTGGTGGAGGACTTTGTTCATGTGCTTCAGGGTGAGGAGCCTTCCATCTCCTGCACAACGATCAAAGATTCGATCAATGGGCATCTGGGGGTCTTCTGCGCAGAGCGTGCTCGCAAGGAGAGCACCGTCATAACGATGCCAGACATCAGATAATGCAGTGCTGACATAGAAAACGTCCCCGTGCAGTTTTGATATCCTGCACGGGGACGTTTTGTGATCTTTTTATTTCCTCATTTCCGCATTCACCCATTCCCGCACGCGGTCAGGCCGGTTGGTGACAATGCAGTCAGGGCCAAGGGGCAGCAGGGAACGGACTGCGTCCTGGGTGTCCACGGTCCAGAACGCGGCCTGGATGCCCATGGTGTGGAGCTGGTTCACGAGATCGGGGTTGGAGTAGGCGGTGTGGTATTCGCAGCTGACGATATCCACAGGGAAATCCAGCGTTTTGATATAGGCGGCCACATCTGCCTGCTCCTCCAGATGGCCGATGACCTGCTCCACGGTCTCGCCGGGGAAGTTGGCGCGGAGCATATCGACCTTGTCGGCCACAGTGCGGTAGATGAGATTATTCCGCAGGTCGATGCAGTTTTCCTCGCTGAAGGGCTCATCCATGCTGTTCACAAGGCCCAGATCCTTCCACACCACCGGCGGGGGCAGCACCATGCTGAGGAAAGCGCCGTAGGTCAGCGCGCCTACCTTCAGCTCAGGCATCAGCTGCTTTGCCTGCCGCAGCTGAGAGTGGTGGAAGGAGATGAGGGTGAGCCGGTCGGTGAGCCCGGCGGCGCGGACCGCATCCAGCACCCGGGGCACAAAGTCGGGGTCGTCCTGCAGTGGGCTTTTCAGTTCCAGCTGCACCTGCGTGCCCTCCATGCCGGCGCAGAGCTCCAGCGCTTCCTGCAGCGTGGCGATCCTCTCGTTGGCGTAGATGGCATCTTTCCAGCTGCCAAAATCCAGGGTCTTCAGCTCGCCCATGGTCAGGTCGTAGATCTGGCCGGAGATGTCGGTGTGCATGTCCACCATATAGTCGTGGTGGATGACCAGCTCGTTGTCGTAGGTCTTCTGTACATCCATTTCCACGCCGTCCGCGCCGATCTCCATCGCCTTGCGGAAGGCGACCAGCGTGTTCTCAGGGGCCAGATAGGATGCACCGCGGTGCGCAATGATTTGGGGTGTCGTCATCTTGTGCTGTGATTCCTTTCCTTACAGTTGGCTCAGGCCAGATCTTCGCCGTCGGAGGCAATGACCTTTTTATACCAGTAGAAGCTGTCCTTCCGGCTGCGGGCCAGCGTGCCCTTGCCCTCGTTGTCCTTATCCACATAGATGAAGCCGTACCGCTTCTTCATCTCGCCGGTGGAAGCACTGACCAGGTCGATGGGGCCCCAGGTGGTGTAGCCCAGCAGGGGCAGGCCATCCTCGTTGATGGCCTTTTCCATCTGCTCGATGTGGGCCCGCAGGTAGTCGATGCGGTAGGTGTCGTGGATGGAACCATCCGCTTCCACCTTGTCCACCGCACCCAGACCGTTCTCCACGATGAAGAGCGGTTTCTGGTAGCGGTCATACAGGCTGTTCATGGTGATGCGCAGGCCCACCGGGTCGATGGCCCAGCCCCAATCGCTGGCCTTGAGGTAGGGGTTCTTGACGGCATCCATGATGGCATTGCCGCTGGCCTTGTTCATCAGTTCGGGGTCCACAGTGGTGCAGCGGCTGGAATAGTAGCTGAAGGAGATGAAGTCCACAGTGCCCTCTTTCAGCAGCTGCTCGTCGCCCGGTTCCACCTGCAGGGCGATGCCTGCACGCTCCATCCGCTTTTTGGCCCAGACAGGGTATTCGCCGCGGGACTGGACATCAATGAAGAAGTAGTTGTCGCGGTCAGCCTCGGCAGCAGCCTGCACATCGGCAGGGGCGCAGGTGCGGGGGTAGAACTGACCGGCGGCCAGCATACAGCCCACCATGGCATCGGGCATGATGGCATGGGCCAGCTTGACGGCCTTCGCGCTGGCCACCAGCTCGTGGTGAGCGGCCTGATACTTGACCTGCTGCACGTTCTCGCCGGGCACAAAGAGCAGACCGGCTCCCATAAAGGGCATGTGGAGCAGCATGTTGATCTCGTTGAAGGTCAGCCAGTACTTGACCTTGCCCCGGAAGCGCTGGAACAGCACCTCGCAGTAGTGGGCGTAGGCATCCACCATCCGGCGGTCTTTCCAGCCGCCGTACTTTTTGATCAGGGCAATGGGGGTATCAAAGTGGCACAGGGTCACCAGCGGCTCAATGCCGTACTTGTGGCACTCATCAAAGAGCTCCTCATAGAAGCGCAGGCCCTCTTCGTTGGGCTGCGCGTCATCGCCGTTGGGCAGGATGCGGGTCCAGGCAATGGACAGGCGGTAGCAGCGGAAGCCCATCTCGGCAAAGAGCTTGATGTCCTCCTTGAAATGGTGGTACATGTCAATGGCTTCGTGGGAGGGGTAGAAGTGCTCGGCATCGCAGTCCAGCATCTTCAGCTGGCCCAGCGCCACGGGAAAGCGGTCGGGGCCAAAGGGCACCACGTCCACACTGGACAGGCCGCGCCCGCCCTCGTTGTAAGCGCCCTCGCACTGGTTGGCGGCAGTGGCACCGCCCCACAAAAAGTCTTTCGGGAATTTGCCCATAGGTCTTACCTCCTGATGCAGTTGAATTCTGATGATTCAATGATACCATGTTCTGAGCCGCTGTCAACCGGGAAAGTACGACTTTAGCCGTCAATTCGACGAAAAATGTTGCTGATTTTTGACACTTTTCACGAAGAAATCGAAAATTGCGAGCGATTTTCCTTGGAATCTGTTTCTTCCAAACGGACAGTAAGTGTGATAGACTGAATAGGTAAACGGAAAACGGCTCACCCTGCCCTTCATTGCTTTGCAATGCCGGAGCGGGCGAGGACGTTGATGAAAGAGCTATCAGGAAAAATGGAGTGTTTGCTATGACTGAATTCAAGCCCATCAAGGAAGGCAAAGTCCGCGAGATCTATGACAATGGCGACAGCCTCATTATGGTTGCCACCGATCGTATCTCTGCATTTGATGTGATCCTGAAAAATAAAGTGACCAACAAGGGCAAGGTGCTGACCCAGATGAGCAGATTCTGGTTCGACTACACCAAGGATGTTCTGCCCAACCACATGCTGAGCGTGGATACCGCCGATATGCCCGAGTTCTTCCGCACGCCTGCCTTTGAGGGCCGGAGCATGAAGTGCCGCAAGCTGGCCATGCTGCCCATCGAGTGCATCGTGCGCGGCTACATCACCGGCAGCGGCTGGGCCAGCTACCAGCAGAACGGCACCGTCTGCGGCATCCGCCTGCCCGAGGGCCTGCAGGAATCCCAGCAGCTGCCCGAGCCCATCTACACTCCTTCCACCAAGGCTGAGATCGGCGACCACGATGAGAACATCAGCTACGAAAAGAGCATTGAGGTGCTGGAAAAGCAGTTCCCCGGCCACGGCGAGGACTACGCCACCAAGCTGCGGGACTACACCATTGCCCTGTACAAGAAGTGCGCCGCGTATGCCCTGAGCCGCGGCATCATCATTGCCGATACCAAGTTTGAGTTTGGTCTGGATGAGAACGGCAACGTGGTGTTGGGCGATGAGATGCTTACCCCCGATTCCAGCCGCTTCTGGCCGCTGGAGGGCTATGAGGCCGGCCACGGTCAGCCCTCTTTCGATAAGCAGTTCGTCCGCAACTGGCTCAAGGCCAATCCCGACAGCAACTACGATCTGCCTCAGGATGTCATCGACAAGACCATTGCCAAGTACGAGGAAGCTTATGAGCTCCTGACCGGCAAGAAGCTGTAAACACTCTGATCTTCTTTCTCCCCCTCTGCTGTATAACGGCAGGGGGGATTTTTTGTGTCAACGGCTTCCCCCGGAGGGACGGTGGGGTGTTCCACAAAAAATCCCCCCGCCCATGAACAGATGGGTCGAGGGGAAAGCTAAGGGTTGGCAGTGTTACAGGATGCGCACCCGGATGACAGCAGGGATGGCGGCCAGCTTCTCAGCCAGCCTGCCGTCCACGGCACCGGTCGCGTCCAGCATGGTGTAAGCCATGTTCTTTTTGCTCTTGTTCACCATGTTTTCAATGTTCAGGCCCGCTTCGGTGGTCAGGGCGGTGATCTGGCTGATCATGCCGGGCTCGTTCTTGTGGATGATGCAGATGCGCTTGCCGCCTGCACGGGGCTGATGCACCTCGGGCATGTTCACCGAGTGGGTGATGTTGCCGTTCTTGAGGTAATCGCTGATCTCCTGCACGGCCATTGCGGCACAGTTGTCCTCGGCCTCCGGCGTGGAAGCACCCAGATGCGGGGTGCAGACGATGCCGGGCTTGCCCAGAATGGCCTCAGTGGGGAAGTCGGTCATATAGCCGGAGACCTTGCCCGTCTCCATGGCCTCCAGCAGGGCTGCGGTGTTCACCAGCTCACCGCGGGCGTAGTTCAGGATCTTCACGCCGTCCTTGCACAGGGCCAGGGTCTGGGCGTTGATGGTATCCTTGGTGGTGGGCAGATAGGGAACATGGATGGTGATGTAGTCGCACAGGGGGAGCATGTCGTTCAGGTTCACGCAGTGGTGGACCTGGCTGGACAGGTTCCAGGCGGCATCAATGGAGATGTAGGGATCGTAGCCGTAGACCTCCATGCCCAGCTCAATGGCGCAGTTGGCCACCCGGGAACCGATGGCACCCAGACCGATGACACCCAGCGTCTTGCCTTTGATCTCGTTGCCCACGAACTTTTTCTTGCCCTTTTCCACGGTCTTGGCCATGGCGGGATCGCCGGTCAGGCCCTGGCACCACTGGGCGGCGGCGGCCACATTGCGGCTGCCTGCGATCAGCATCCCAATGACCAGCTCAGCCACGGCGTTGGCGTTGGCACCGGGGGTGTTGAACACCACGATGCCCTGCTCCGAGCAGCGATCCAGCGGGATGTTGTTCACACCGGCACCGGCACGGGCAATGGCCAGCAGGTTGTCGTTGAAGGTGGTGTTCAGCAGGTCGGCGCTGCGCACCAGAATGCCATCGGGGGCATCGGTGTCCACCGAAACATCAAACAGGTTCTTGTTCAGCTTTGCCAGGCCCACCGGGCTGATGGCGTTCAGGGTCTTGATCGTAAACATACTTTCCTATCTCCTATACACAAATCAGGCATTTGCCTTGCGGAATTTCTCCATGAAGTCCACCAGCTTCTCTACACCTTCGGTGGGCATTGCATTATAAATGGAAGCGCGCATACCGCCCACCAGACGGTGGCCCTTCAGGTTGACAAAACCGGCTTCGGCGGCCTCGGCGCAGAACTTCTTGTCCATGTCGGGGTCAGGGCTGGTAAAGGTGACATTCATCGTGCTGCGGTAGCGGTGCTCCACAGGGTTGTGGAAGAACTCCTGACCGTCCAGATAATTATACAGGATCTTAGCCTTGGCTTCGTTGATCTTCTGCATGTTTTCCAGACCGCCGATGTCGTTTTCCAGATACTTGAGCACCAGACCGGTCATGTAGATGCACCAGCAGGGGGGCGTGTTGTACATGCTGTCCTTGGCCAGCAGGGTGGTGTAGTTCATCATGGTGGGCACGGTGTCGGCGGCGTGGCCCAGCAGGTCGTCCCGGACAATGGCAATGGCCATGCCGGCGGGGGCTACGTTCTTCTGCACACCAAAGTAGATGCAGCCGTACTTGTTCACGTCCACAGGTTTGGAGAGGATCATCGAGCTCATGTCCGCCACCAGCGGCACACCCTCCACCTGAGGTACCTCAACGTACTGGGTGCCGAAGATGGTGTTGTTCTGGCAGATGTGGATGTAGCTTGCGTCCTTGTCGTAGTCGATGGCGTTGACATCGGGGATGTAGGTGAAATTCTTGTCCTTGCTGGAAGCAACGATCTTCACCTCGCCGAACTTGGCGGCCTCCTTGGCAGCCAGGTTCGAGAAATTGCCGGTGACCAGATAATCGGCCTTGCCTGTGGTCATAAAGTTCAGGGGCACCATGGCAAACTGCTGGGTGGCACCGCCCTGGAAGAAACCGACCTTGTAGTTGTCAGGGATGTTCATCACCCGGCGCAGGGTGGCTTCGGTCTCAGTGATGATGACATCGAACCACTTGCTGCGATGGCTCATTTCCATCACGCTCTGGCCGGAATCGCCGTATTCCAGCAGCTCTGCCTGTGCCTGACGGAGCACCTTTTCCGGTAACATGCTGGGGCCTGCGCTGAAGTTGTATACTCGTGCCATATGGAACTCTCCCTTTCCTATCCATACCGCCGCTCTCATCTGCGGCAGGTGTGTGCTTGATTTGTCCGTAGTATACCGGTTCCGGGGGTGCAAAAACAAGAGCATCTTTGCACAAAGATGGGACTGCTTTGCCCGCCATGAGCGCACAAAACACACAACTGTCCTTGAACAAAGAACACTTTTTAAGACAAATGTAAAAATATGCTGGTTTTACCGCATGGCTCCTCACTTTTAACGCTTGCCTGTTTGTGCCGGGTATGGTATAATCATGTTGAAATAAGACAAATGTAAAAGCAAAAAATCGGAGGTGAAACCGGTGTACGGACTTTCAGACAGACTGAAACCACTCTCTGCTGCCGAGGAGCAGGTGCTGCTGGCGGTCTGGGACTGCCCCGCCCCGGCCACCCGGCGGGACATCAGCGAAAAGCTGACCGCCACCGGCTGGGCCCCGGCCACGGTGCTCAACTTTTTGTACCGTCTGGAGGAAAAGGGCTGGGTCAAGGGCGGCAAGGCGGGGAGCCAGAACACCTATCTGCCCACGGTCACCCGCCGGGCCTACTGCGTTGCGGCCATGCGCCAGCGGATGGACACCCTGTTCGGCGGCAGCCTGCCCGAAGCGGTCCGCGCCCTTGCCAGCGAGAGCGGCGCTTCCCAGAGCCAGCTGGAACAGGCCATCCGGGTGCTGGAGGAGCAGCATCAGGAGGCAGAAGAATACGACCTGTACGATCCCTATGGGTAACGGAAAAACGAAAAAGCTCCCATTACGGGAGCTTTTTCGTTGCATTCGGTCAGAAGATATGCTAAAGTAAAAGCGAAAACCGCCACCCTGGCCGGTGACGGTTTTCTATGCAAATAGATAGCTAAAACCCTTCAGGGCTAACCGCTTGTCGCAGTGCCTTTTCTATTTGTAGTATAGTGATTTTTTCTTGTTTTGTCAAGGAACGGAAGGATATACGATGGAGTGCAGATTGAAAGCAAAAAAGTGCGGCGGCTGTCCGATGCTGGGGCTGGATTATGCCGAGCAGCTGAAACAGAAAGAAGCCGCTGTCCGTAAGCTGGTGGGGAAATACGGCCCGGTGGCTCCCATCCGGGGCGCGGAAAACCCCTGCCATTACCGCAATAAGGTGATCTCTACCTTTGCAGCGGGCCCCGGCGGGAAACTGGTGTCCGGCATCTATGCGGCAGGTACGCATAAAGTGCTGCCTGTGGAAAGCTGCCTGCTGCAGGACGAAGTGCTGGACACCGTGATGCAGGCGGTGCGGGCGGCGGCCAGCGCCTGCCGCTACCAGCCTTACAATGAGGACAAGGGCACCGGCCTGCTCCGCCACTGCCTGCTGCGGCGCGGCGTGGTGTCCGGGCAGGTGATGGTGGTATTGGTGACCGCCCAGCCGGTTCTGCCCGGGGCGAAAAACTTTGTCCGTGCTCTGCTGGCCGAAGCCGAAAAGCGCCATGTCCCCGTGACCACTGTGGTGCAGAACTACAACCCCCGCCGCACCAGCGTGGTGCTGGGCGAAGAGGAAAAGGTGCTCTACGGCAAGGGCTTCATTCTGGATACCCTCTGCGGCAAAACCTATGCCCTGAGCCCCCGGAGCTTCTACCAGATCAACCATGACCAGACCGAGGTGCTGTATGGTCTGGCTGTGGAAGCCGCCCGCCTGACTGGCAAAGAGGTGGTGCTGGATGCCTACTGCGGCATTGGTACCATCGGTCTGACCGCCAGCGGCAGGGCAAAGCAGGTGGTGGGCGTGGAGCTGAACCGGGACGCTGTGCGGGATGCCATCGGCAACGCAAAGCACAACAACGTGAAAAACACCCGCTTCTTTGCCGCCGATGCCACCCAGTGGATCACAGAAGCAGCGGCTGCCGGGCAGAGGGCAGATGTTATTTTCATGGACCCGCCCCGCGAAGGCTCCACCCCCCAGTTTATCGAGAGCGTGGCCCGCATGGCCCCCAAACGGGTGGTCTATGTCAGCTGCAATCCTGAAACCATGGCCCGCGATCTTGCCCTCCTGACCGCCAAGGGCTACCGTGCCGAGGGTTTTACCCCTGTTGATCTCTTCCCCCAGACCGCCCATTGTGAGACGGTATGCGCATTGTCCAAACTGGATATCCACCAGAAGATCACGGTCGATCTGAAGATGGACGAACTGGACGTGACCGCTGCGGAGACCAAGGCTACCTATGAAGAGATCCGGGAATATGTCAAGGAACATACGGGTCTGAACGTGAGCGACCTCTATATTGCACAGGTCAAGCAGAAGTGTGGCATTAAGGAGAGAGCAAACTACAACAAGCCCAAGTCCGAAAACAGCCGCCAGCCGAAATGCCCATCCGAGAAGGAAAAAGCTATCCGGGATGCGCTGAAGCATTTTAAGATGATCGAGTAAACAACCATACACCAGCACCTGACAGGCATCATTTCAAATCGTCTGTCGGGTGCTTTTTGGTTTTCTCCGGGGATGTATCTTGCATTTGGCTTGAAAATTGGATACAATATAAGAAACACGATGATAAAGGAGCGGCATTATGGAGTACATCGGTATCCAGAAGAAGAACGGCAGCGTGGTGGACGCTCTGCAACAGGCCATCCTTTCCGGGCAGATACCCGCCGGGACCGAGATGACCCAGAATGAGCTGGCAGAGAGCCTTGGCGTCTCTCGGATGCCGGTGCGCGAGGCTCTGATGATCCTTGAGTATCAGGGGCTTCTCATCCGTCTGCCCAACAACCATGTAAAAGCCGCTGACCTGAGTGAAGATACCCTGCGTCAGATCCTTGCACTGGGGGCGCAGCTGGAACGTCAGGCCATGCGCTGTCTGCCGCAGGATGCCATATTGGCAGGCGGTGAGATGCTCCAGCACCGGACGCTGCGGAGTGCGCTGGCCTATCCGCTCCACAGCAAATTGCTGGAAAGCATTCAGGAAACCTACATTGCCTTTGCGGTCAACGCCCGCCCTGCGCCGGTCAACGGACGGCTGGCTCATCTGCTGACGCTCGACCGGCAGGGCTCGCCGGAGGTCTTAAACGAATGGCGCAGCTACGAAGAAGAATTGTTACACCTGATTTTATCGGTAAGGAGTCAATATGCTGGGACTGAAACCCATTAAACTGCTACCCGCCCGTGAACGGGTAGCTTCCGCCCTGCGGAAAGCCATCATCTCCAAAAGCATCCCGGAGGGGGCGGAACTGACGCTGGAAAACACCGCACAGGAGCTTGGCGTTTCGGTGACCCCGGTGCGGGAGGCATTTCAGATCTTGGCACGGGACGGTCTGCTGGAAGTAAAACAGAATAAGTGTGCGATCGTGCTGGGCGTGACCGAAAAGACTATCCGGGAGCACTACCAGTTACGCGCCGCCTTGGAAGGGACGGCCTGTATGCTTTGCTGCCAGAACAACGCCGACCTCTCCAAAATCAAGAACTGTGTGGACACGGCAGAAGAAGCCCTTTCCCACCAGCAGACCGGGAATTACGCCGACTACAACCAGTCGTTCCACTTTGAGATCTGGGAAGCATCCGGCAATCAGAAGATGCAAAAGATGCTGTCTGAACTCTGGAATGGTCTGTCCATCGGCGTGGAGATGAGCGAGCTGGACTATGCCCTCAATTCCCAGCGGGAGCACAAGCTGATTTTTGCCGCGCTGGAAGCCCGTGATGCGCTGGCCGCACGGGCTGAGATGGAAAAGCATATCCTGCGCAGCATGGACGATGCACTGACCTATTACTTATAAGGAGAGCGGAAAATGTACACCTGTGCCAACTGCGTCGTTCTGGCCTGCGCCAACAATGAACCGGATAAAATGCCCAAAAACTGCCCCATGCGGAACGAACCTGTCATGGCAGATGCCCGGAGCGGCTATGCTTTGGCGGAGAATCATGATTTCTATGTCAACTGCTCTGCTATTGAAGGACTGGGCTACTGCCAGTGGCCCCGCCTGAAGGAGACGGTAGAGTTCTGCAAGCGGATGGACTACCACAAACTGGGGCTTGCATTCTGTAAGGGTCTGCGGAAGGAAGCCCGCATCGTGGCTAACCTGCTCCGGGAACACGGTTTTGAGGTCGTATCGGTCATCTGCAAAACCGGCGGCATCTCCAAGGAAGAAGTGGGCATTCCGGAGGAAGTCAAGATCCATCCCGGTGAATTTGAAGCCATGTGCAACCCCATCGCACAGGCAAAGCTGCTGAACGAACAGCATACCGAATTCAACATCGAGATCGGTCTGTGCGTTGGGCATGACTCCATGTTCTATAAGTATTCGGACGCAATGGTTACGACTCTGGTTGCAAAAGACCGCGTTCTGGCGCATAATCCCTGCGGTGCCATCTACTGCGCCGAGGGCTATTTCAAAAATCGGCTGAAATAAGATGATGCAGGAGCTGTCTCTGTCACCATACAGAGGCAGCTCCTATTTTTTGCTTACCATTGCATCCAAGGAACCATCCAACCGTCTGTAAGACCTGCACAAAAATCCCCGCCGGGAATATCCGATTCGACGATTCTCGTAGAAACCTCTTGACAACTGCACGATTTGGGTGTATTCTTGCGTCGTCAAATGGATACATTATCACAGATTAAATATAAATCGAATCAAGCGGGCCTTCTCTTTGGCGCAACAGCACCTCTTCCAAAGTTCCGGAAAGTGCCGTCAAAGGGATAAGGCCGACACCACAAGACCCTGTGCCATCCGGCACAGCTGGGGAGTTCCGCAAGTCGGCGTGAAGTCGCGTCGATAATTGGATACATTATTAAAAGTTAAAAGGAGGGACCCCCAGTATGACCCCATCTACCATCACCCTGCTGTTTCTTCTCTTCGCAGTCGTCATGTTCGTGCTTGAGAAGATCCCCCTTGGTGTCACGTCCATGATCGTCTGTATCGGTCTGGTCGTCACCGGCGTGCTGGACGTCAAGACTGCCTTTGCAGGCTTCATTGACAGCAACGTTATCCTCTTTGTCGCCATGTTCATTGTCGGCGGTGCATTGTTTGAGACCGGCATGGCCAACAAGATCGGCGGCATCGTCACCCACTTTGCCAAATCGGAACGCAGCCTCATCGTGGCCATCATGGTCATTGTCGGCCTGATGAGCGGCGTTCTTTCCAACACCGGCACTGCCGCCGTGCTGATCCCCGTGGTCATCGGCATTGCGGCCAAGTCCGGCTACTCCCGCTCCAAGCTGCTGATGCCGCTGGTCTTTGCAGCAGCCATGGGCGGCAACCTCTCCCTCATCGGCGCACCCGGCAACCTCATCGCCCAGAGCGCACTGGATGAGATCGGGATGTCCTTCGGCTTCTTCGAGTACGCCATTGTCGGTCTGCCCATCCTCATCGTCGGTATCCTCTTCTACGCCACCATCGGTGAGAAGCTGCTCCCCACCCACGAGGTCAAGGATGAGGGTGCATTCAGCACCGAGCAGGATTTCAGCAACGTTCCCCAGTGGAAGCAGGTGCTGTCTCTGGTCATTCTGGTGCTCACCCTGTTGGGCATGATCTTCGAGAAGCAGATCGGCATCAAGCTCTGCATCACCGGCGGCATCGGCGCACTGGCACTCATCCTCACCGGTGTCATCTCCGAAAAGGATGCTCTGAAATCCATCGACCTCAAGACGATTTTCCTCTTCGGCGGCACACTGTCGCTGGCATCCGCACTGGACAAAACCGGTGCAGGCGCAGAGATCGCAAACCTCGTTATCGGTGCTCTGGGAGAGAATCCTTCTCCCTATGTACTCACCTTCGTGGTGTTCATCCTGTGCTGTGTCATGACCAACTTCATGTCCAACACGGCCACCACCGCCCTGATGGTTCCCATCTGCCTGAGCATCGCACAGGGCATGGGTGCTGACCCCCGCGCTGTCCTGATGGCTTGTGTCATCGGCGGCTCCTGCGCCTACGCAACGCCCATCGGTATGCCCGCCAACACCATGGTGGTTTCTGCCGGCGGCTACACCTTCAAGGACTATGCAAAAGCCGGTCTGCCCCTCATCCTCATCGCAACCGTCGTCAGCATGGTGATCCTTCCCATCGCATTTCCGTTCTTCCCACAGTGATGCGGGCAGAGCGTTGAATAAGTGAAGCAAATGCACAAATGTACCAAGCCAAATCTTTCAAGGAGGAAATGGAATGAACAAACAGGAACAGGTGCAGCAGATGACGACCTATATGGCCAACTTTGTGAGCCATATCGCCAAAGTGCTGCCGGACGACATCATCAAAAAGCTGGATGAGTTGGGCGCACAGGAGGATGCTCCTCTGTCCAAGGTCATCTATGAGACCATGAAGCGCAACCAGAAGCTGGCCAAGGAGCTGAACCGCCCCAGCTGTCAGGATACCGGTGTTCTGCAGTTCTGGGTAAAGTGCGGTGTGGACTTCCCGCTCATCGGCGAGGTGGAAGGGCTGCTGAAGGAGGCCGTGGTCAAGTCCACATTCGAAGCCCCTCTGCGTCACAACAGCGTGGAGACCTTCGACGAGTTCAACACCGGCCGCAATGTCGGCAAGGGCACTCCCACCGTCTGGTGGGACATCATCCCCAACAGCGACAAGTGCGAGATCTACGCCTACATGGCAGGCGGCGGCTGCACCCTGCCGGGCAAGGCCATGGTGCTGATGCCCGGTGCAGGCTACGAGGGTGTGACCAAGTTCGTCATGGACGTCATGACCAGCTACGGCATCAACGCCTGCCCCCCGCTGCTGGTGGGAGTGGGCGTGGCGACCTCTGTTGAGACCGCTGCTCTCCTGTCCAAAAAGGCTCTGATGCGTCCTCTGGGCAGCCACAACGAGAACGAGCGTGCAGCGACCATGGAGAAGCTGCTGGAGGACGGCATCAACTCCATCGGCCTTGGCCCGCAGGGCATGGGCGGCAAGTACTCCGTCATGGGCGTGCACATCGAGAACACTGCCCGTCATCCTTCTGCCATCGGCGTTGCCGTGAACGTGGGCTGCTGGAGCCACCGCCGCGGCCACATCATTTTCGATAAAGACCTGAACTACACCATTGATACTCATTCGGGGGTGACTTTGTAATGCTGACCATCAAAGACGGAAAGAAAATTCTGACCACTCCGGTCTCCGCAGAAGACCTGAAGGATGTCCACATTGGCGATATCGTTTATCTGAACGGAAGCCTGACCACCTGCCGCGACGTGGCACACCGCCGCCTCGTTGAGGAAGGTCGTCCGCTGCCCGTGGACGTGAAGGATACCGCTATTTTCCACGCTGGTCCCATCATCCGCCCGCTGGAAAACGACAAATTCGAGATGGTCTCGGTCGGCCCCACTACCTCCATGCGGATGGAAAAGTTCGAGTACGAGTTCGTCCAGAAGTCCGGTGTCCGCGTCATCGTGGGCAAGGGCGGCATGGGTCCCAACACCGAGCGTGCCTGCAAGGAGTTCGGTGCTATCCACTGTGTGTTCCCCGCCGGCAATGCCGTCGTCGCCGCCACCGAGGTGGAGGAGATCGTGGATGCCCAGTGGCGCGACCTTGGTATGCCGGAGACCCTCTGGCACTGCCGCGTCAAGGAATTCGGACCACTGATCGTTTCCATCGACACCGATGGCCGCAACCTGTTTGAGGAAAACAAGGTGATCTTTAACCAGCGCAAAGAAAAGGCCATTGAAGAGATCTGCAAGCACGTTGGCTTCATCAAGTAACCCTGTCTGAAACCAACGTTGCCGATAGATCGCGGAGAGCAAAATTCAACGCATCATCTTCTCCTAACCTGAACCCGTTAACACGCTAATTCTAACAACCGTATTCTGCTTTCATAAGATCTGACAAACTCCTATCTACTTCATTTACCCTGCTTCTCCGCACGGACACCCGCAGACGCTTTTGCCATACAAGCGCCTGCGGGTGTTTTTTTAGCTTGAGAATCAAGCTTCCGGGAAGAATCCAAAGAGCGGCGGAACGCTCGTTGGCACACGACTTTGCCTGCAAAGTCTAGTGTGTTACACCTTGGTTCCGGCTGATGCGGAAAAGGGGCTGCGAGAGGCTCCGGCAAGCACCTGTTCTGCGGCAGAAGGATGCGCGGATGGGCGTGGCAGTTGACGGTCTTTGCCCACCCAGCGCAGGCTTGCAGAGGAACCAATGGTGTACGTTCTCCTGCCTGTCGTGGCATCGTCTTTTTAAGGATAACAGCTTGTCAAGATGGCTGGCACCGTCCAGTCCTCTCTCTTTTTGCCAAAGTTTTCACCGTGTTTTCTTGCAAGCTGCCGAAAGTGACGTGTTCTCGAAACTTTATGTTGACACGGCTCGATTTTTGTGGTAATCTATCCCAACAATTTAATATTTACATATTTTACTTATTCGCTCAGTACCTGCGGGGCTGGGCAACTCCCCTTTTTGACTTTTCAAGTCGCTACATAACCGACTGGCAAGACCTTCCGAAAAAGCGAAGGCATGACCGGTCTGTTTTGTGGCGACTTTTTTGTTGCCGTTTTGTCCGGTGCACCTTGAAAACCGCATGACCGTCTGCATGGGATACCCGGCGATGACCCTGAGAAGGAGAGCCGGAAAACGCCGCCGGAAGGGGGCAGGAAATCCATGCAGGGAGAACGGCAATTCGCCTCATGTGGACATTTTGTCTACATGAGGTGAAACGGACGTTTATCTACCTGTTGCGGCAGAAGAAATCCATGTGGTCAAATTGACCACATGGAAAAGCCGCAACACCGAAGAAAGGACGTGTGCCTATGGGAAACAACTTTACCCCTGCATGGATCAAGAAAGGCTTCTTCAACGAATCCCTGTTTTGTGACGATTTTCTCAGCACCCACCAGCTCCTCTATGTGAATGGCGCATTTTTCACCCCGGAAGGCAGGGTCACGGACACCATGAACCTGCGCTGTGAAATTTTCGATATGCTGCGAGACCATATCGGCGCAAATATCGCCAAACGGGTCAGCAATGTCGTGGACGTACTGAAGCTGGCGGCACAGGTGGAGGACTTCCCGCCCGTCACCGACCGCATTGCGCTGGCAAACGGCACCCTGTATCTGGACGGTAACTTTCAGGAGGGCAAGCCGGAGATCGTCCGCAACCGGCTCCCGGTCAAATATGACCCGAAAGCCCCACAGCCCACCCATTGGCTGCGGTTTCTGTCCGACCTGCTCTACCCGGAGGACATCCCCACCGTGCAGGAGTTCATCGGCTACTGCCTGATCCCCAGCAACAAGGGACAGCGCATGATGGTCATCAAGGGCAGCGGCGGTGAAGGCAAGTCGCAGATCGGCGTGGTGCTGTCCCGGCTGTTCGGCTGCAACATGAAGGATGGCAGCATCGGTAAGATCTCGGAGAACCGCTTTGCCCGTGCCGATTTGGAGCACACCCTGCTCTGCGTGGACGACGATATGCGGATGGAAGCCCTGCGCCAGACCAACTATGTCAAGTCCATCGTGACCG
>OGZF01000821.1_pt1 | contig 24379 bp, 19 predicted proteins | sample 1576771 | NCBI WGS metagenome assembly OGZF01 (sample SAMEA3541536, study PRJEB24748) | human gut metagenome | biome: human gut; feature: human-associated habitat; material: faeces | place: China | collected 2012
CTTAACATAAGGAGCCACTGCTCTTCCACATATACAGGTTCCAGCAGCAACCTCCTTTTATTCCTGCTGAATCATCTTAAAATGCTCCAATGCCTCCACAATTGCTCTCTCCTTATCCTCCGGGCACTGTGGTTGCCTACTATCTTCATTTTTAGATAAATTATAATTCTTTCCAACCTCAATTCCACATTTTCTCTTTACCTGTGAAATATACAGATTGGAAACCTTCATGCCGGCATTATGTTCAAACACATACTTCTTTATCTCATCATATGTTGCCTTAGTCTCTGCAGATGTTATATCCACATCATCAAGTTCAATTGTGACATTAATGTAATCATCCGGCTTTTGTTTCAGTTGGGATAAAAGAACAACCGTCTCCACATGATACGTATTCGGAAACATATCCACGCAGCATATCTTCTCCACTCTATACCCTCGGGCCATAAATATCTGCAAATCCCTTGCCAGACTTGTTGGTTTACATGAAATATAAACCATATTTTCAACACCATACTCTATGATTTTCCCGATAGCCTTTGGGTGGATACCGTCTCGTGGTGGATCAAGAATTATATAATCCGGTTTTTCCTCTATCTCATCAAGCACCTTGAGTACATCACCTGCGATAAATTTACAGTTATCAAGACCATTAAGAGCTGCATTTTCCTTTGCTGCGCAAACTGCCTCCTCAACTATTTCGACACCTACTACTTCCTTACACACCGGTGCCATAAGCTGCGCGATGGTGCCGGTTCCACTGTAGAGGTCGTAGACTGTTTTACCGTTTAGCGAATCCTTGTCATCTCCCAGGATAAACTCTCTCGCTGTCTCATAGAGCACCTCCGCTCCGAGTGAGTTGGTCTGGAAAAATGAGAATGGTGTGATTTTGAATTTCAGACCTAAGAGCTCCTCGTAGAAATATGAATCTCCGTAGAGCACCTCTGTGCCCTCGTTTTTGACCACATCCGCCACGCTGTCATTTTTTGTGTGTAAAACTCCCTTAAATCTGCCGTCATAGTGCCTGATCAAAAGCGCATATCTAAAGCCTGCGAGCAGCTCCTCCTCGTTGAAGCCCTCTGTCTGTGTGCTAGTAACAAGGTCGACTATGATTTCACCTGTTTTTGTTGCCTTTCTGACAAGCAGATGACGCAGATAGCCCTTGTGTGTTGCTCTGTGGAAATATGGGATATTGTTTTTTGAAAAATAATCAAGTGTTGCCTTTAATATTGTCCTGAAATCCTCATCCACTATCTGACAGTCCGATACTGTCACAAGGTCATAAAAGCTGCCTCTTTTGTGCATGCCAAGCGCAAGAGGGCCATCCTTGTACTCATCACCGAAGGAAAATTCCATCTTGTTTCTGTATTCACTCTTTTTCGGACTTCCATGTATCCCTATAAACTCATATCCTGCCTCTTTTTCAGTTCCGATGGCATCCGAAATGAGCTTTTTCACCTGGGTAAGCTTCATATCAAGCTGCTTTTCGTAAGGCACTGTCTGATATGTACAGCCCCCACACATTCCAAAGTGAGGACATGGCTCTTCTGTCTCCAGAGGTGATTTTTCAATTACCTCCATGAGTCTTCCCTCTGCCCTTTGATGCTTTACTTTATTTACAACAAATTCCACCTTCTGTCCCGGAATTGTATTTTTCACAATTACTCTGTCGCCGTCATCTGTAACGGCTATTCCCTTGTTCGGGAAGTCTACTCTTTCTACGGTTCCTGTTCCTCTAAATCCTTTTTTCATGTAATTCTTATCTCTCTTTAAACTTTATTATTTCTTTGTATGCCTGACTGCAAATGCCTTGCTTCACAAATAAAGAAAAATGGGGACTACATATGTAGCCCCCATTATCTAAAAACGATTATTTCTCTTCTTTAGTCTTTGGTGCCTCTTTTTCCTCTTCAGCATCATCATCGTCTTCATCCTCGAAGAAATCATCATCGAATTCATCATCATACTCATCATCGAAATCATCTAAATAATCCGGTGTGAAAAATCTGTAGATACCATATGCCGCTGCTGCAACTGCAACTAATACACCAATGATGGCAAATATGATAACAGCCTTGGAAGGCTTCTTCTCTTCCTCTTCTTTTTTGAGAAGGTCATTAAGCTTTGCCATGCTGAGCTTCTCTGTAAGCTTGTTGTCCTTTAATAATTCTTCAACTTTACACATAATTGAATCCGCTCCTTTTCCAAAAGTAATTGTCAAATGCTATTTGTTAAATCTATTATAGCATATTATATCCAATTTTCCTATAAAAATTACAATATTTTTAGTCAATTTTTTTCAATTTGGCAAATGAGGCAAACATTTTTTTGGTACCAGCCTTGTCGAAGTCCACAGTGACCTCATAATCCCTGCCGCCTTCTACGATTGCCATGACCTCGCCTGCACCAAACTTGATATGTGATACTCTGTCGCCTACCTTATATGAAAGACCGCCGGTGGTATTGGCACTGGCAAATGACTTCTGGTTGCTCACAGGCGTGTAAACCGGTGTCCTTGTGCGCTGTGTATTAAAGGTAGTCGCATACTCTGTGCCGTATGTAGGTGTCTTTTTGAAGGCCTCCTTAGCCTTCCTGTATGTGCTCTGCGAATTTCTTTCAAGGTCATCATCCCGGCGCTTTGGCTCATAAACCTCGCCTGCCATAAGCTCACGTGGAATCTCCTTCACAAATCGCGATACCTTGTTGAACTGTGTCTCTCCACGCACCATGCGCATACGTGCAGATGTGATGGTCAGATGCTCCTTGGCCCTCGTGATGCCAACATAAGCAAGACGCCTTTCCTCCTCTATCTCGCTTGTCGCATCATCACTCGTGATAGACATATAGCTAGGAAAAAGGCCATCCTCCATGCCCGCCAGATACACATTCGGAAACTCGAGTCCCTTAGCACTGTGCAGAGTCATAAGAACCACATAGTCGCTGTTTTCATCAAGACCATCTATATCGGCTACAAGCGCCACTTCTTCCAAAAAGCCACTGAGAGTAGGAGCCTCCTCCCCCTGCTCGTAATCAACAGCCTTGTTTATAAGCTCATCAATATTCTCAATACGCTGCTCTGCCTCATCAGTGCCCTCAGCCTTCAGCTCATCGACATAGCCCGTCTCATCGATTATAGCCTGTATGAGCTGCGAAACCGAATCCATCTCGGCTCTCGCACGAAGTGACTGTATAAACATCACAAAAGGCTTTATCTTGCCTGCTGACCTCGCCATGCCCGGCACCTCATCTACATAGCGCAGTGCCGTATAGAAATCTATACCCTTCTCAAGAGCATAGTCTGTCACCTTATTGATGCTCGTAGCTCCGATGCCGCGCTTTGGCACATTTATTATTCGCTTTACCGCAAGGTCATCATGGCCATTGTCAATAGTCTTTAAATATGCAAGGATATCCTTTATCTCTTTTCTGGCATAGAAATTCACGCCGCCGACAATCTTGTATGGTATGTTTGCAGCAATAAATTTCTCCTCGAAGAGACGCGACTGTGCGTTGGTTCGATAAAGCACAGCACAGTCCTTATAGCGGGCCTCACCCTTTCTCACGAGTCTCGCTATCGAACGCGCCACATAATCCGCTTCCTCGAAGCCACTCTCAAGCTGTTCAAAGGTAATCCTGTCTCCGGCTCCGTTGTCAGTCCAAAGGCGCTTGTCCTTTCTGCCCACGTTGTTGGAAATGACGCTGTTGGCGGCATCCAGGATATTCTGGGTAGACCTGTAATTCTGCTCAAGCTTTATGACCTTTGCATCCTCAAAATGCTTCTCAAAGTTTAAGATATTGTAGATATTGGCACCTCTGAACTTGTAAATGGACTGATCATCATCACCCACCACACACAGATTCTTATACTTCATGGCAAGAAGCCTGATAAGCTCAAACTGCACGGTGTTTGTGTCCTGATACTCATCCACCATGATATATCTGAAGCGCTCCTGGTAGTAATCCAGCACCTCTTTATCCAGCTTAAAAAGCTCTACTGTCTTCACAAGCAAATCATCAAAATCGAGTGCGTTATTCTGCTTTAGGGCATTCTGATACTCCTTGTATACAAGTGCCTGCTTGCGCTTCACAAAGTCACCTGTGAAGCGGTTTTCAAACTCTATCGGATCAATCATCTCATCCTTTGCAGATGAAATGACATTTAAGAACATCTTTTCCTTATACATCTTGGTATCTATCTCAAGACGCTTGCAGATGTCCTTCATCAAAGACTTCTGGTCGTCAGCATCATATATGGTAAAATTCGTATCATATCCCAGCCTGTCAATATACCTGCGCAGTATACGCACACATGTCGAATGGAAGGTAGAAACCCATATGCTTTCCGAACCATAGCCCACCATATCATCAATTCGCTCACGCATCTCTCCCGCAGCCTTGTTTGTAAAGGTGATTGCCATGATATTGTAAGGATTGACACCACGCTCATCTATCAGGTAGGCAGTCCTGTATGTAAGAACCCTGGTCTTGCCACTGCCTGCCCCCGCTAAAATAAGAAGCGGTCCCTCTGTGGTCAAAACGGCCTCCCTCTGCTGTTCATTCAACATATCTAAGTTCATCTGTTTTCCTCTCAATTCTCCAGTCTTATTACAGGCACACATACCATAAATACAAAAATAATTTATCTACAGCATACCACAAACATATGTTTTGCACAACCCAATATGAGAAAATTCAAAAAAAACTTGTCATATAGTTTTCAATACTATATAATAAAAGCCTGAGGTGATGATATGGAGAATGACGTTAAAGATTTTTTATCAGAATTATTAAAACAGCTTAAATCAATAGATTACATAAAGCCGGAGGATATCCCAAACATTGATCTGTACATGGATCAGGTCACAACCTTCATGGACGAGCAGCTCGCTGCATCAAAGCGCTATGAAAGCGACAAAATCCTTACCAAGACAATGATAAACAACTATGCCAAAAACAATCTGCTCCCTTCTCCGGACAAGAAAAAGTATTCTAAGGAGCATGTGCTCACACTGCTTTTTATATATTATTTCAAAAATATATTGAGCATCAACGATATCCGCTCAATTCTTAATCCGCTTACCGAGAAGTACTTCGGCAACGATGACGGATTTACGATGCAGGATGTCTATACGGAGGTTTTTGGCTTAGAGGCTGAAGAGTCGCAGAAGCTCCTAAAGGATCTCGGCAAGAAATACAAGATTGCCGGTGAGACATTTGAAGATTTTCCTGATGAGGATCAGAAATTTCTTCACACATTCAGCTTTATCTGCATGCTGAGCTTTGATGTCTACATCAAGAAAATGCTTATTGAGCGCATGATTGACGATCTAAATGAAGAAAAAGAGGCTTCTAAAAAAACAGGCTCAAATTAACGAGCCTGTTTTTCTTTCCCCTATGATAAACTAATCCTCTTTGTCAGAGCCATCCTCCATGCGTGAAAAAACCATATCATATCCATCGTTGCCGTAGTTTAAGGATCTGTTCACACGGCTGATTGTGGCTGTGGAAGCCCCGGTCTTTTCTGCTATATCAAGATATGTCTTCTGCTCTCTAAGCATCTTTGCCACTTCAAATCTCTGTGATAGAGAAAAAAGCTCATTTACAGTACAAACATCCTCAAAAAATGTATAACACTCTGCTCTATCCTTGAGACACAAAATAGCATCAAACAAATGGTCTACTGCTTCTGTTTTAAGATTCTTGCTCATCGTGTTCTCCTTTTTCATGCGATTTATTTACATTTAATTTTAACATATTAAAGTTTTAAAGTAAACAGCTTTCTTGCAATTAAATTATGATATGTTATACTAGTGTTACTATCGCCTAATAAATCAGAATGGAGTAAATTGAAAATGAAAAAAGTAGGATATTTCTTTTACACATTTGTCCCACTGCTTGCAGTTGAGGCAATTCAGACTATCGCCTTATTCTTTATGATGGGAATGGGAGTGTTTGGACAGGGTTTTGTCGGAAAGCTTGCTTTTGCGTCTGCAAACGTATCGGACCGCCTTGAAAAGACATTTACCTCTGTAAATTTTAACATGATGATTATGGTCATCTATGCACTCATTACCATTGCGATTTTTGGCATGTGGTACTATGCCAGATACGAAGGTAATTTTCTTCCATCCCCTAAGAAAACCTTCAATCCCATGATGCTTGCAGCAATCGTCATACTCGTGCCGGGTACACAGTTTGCTGCCAATTTCATCGCAAACTTAACCGGCTACATCCGTCCCGACTGGCTGCAGCAGTACAACAAGCTTTTTGAGACATCCGGCATCACAGATATCACCTTTGTAACAGTACTTTATTCTGTAATACTGGCGCCAATCTGTGAGGAGCTTATATTCCGCGGTGTGACCATGCGCTGTGCCAGAAAGGCTTTGCCATTTGCTCTTGCCAATCTGATGCAGGCTGCACTTTTCGGACTGTTCCATCTCAACTGGATTCAGGGCATATATGCCTTTGCACTTGGCATAGTGCTCGGATATGTGTGCGAACGCGGTGGCTCTATTTACTACTCTATGGGGCTTCATCTGCTTTTCAACCTTTGGGGCACACTTTCAGGATTTTTCCCTGATCCCGGCAATAGCGTGGGTGTCCTTGTGGCTGTGACTGTTGTTACAATTGTTTCACTGGTGACCGGATTTGTACTGTTTAATAAGGGGCGAAGAAAACGCATTGTTAATCAATCATTGCCTGAGCATCCCATAAATTCTACAGGAATATAGACACGCCCGCCAGACTTACTAACATCATAATCATGCCTGCGAGCAGTACTCCAAGCATGACAGCGACAACCGTTGACTTGAAATCCATATCAAGGATACTTGCAGCAAGTGTTCCTGTCCATGCACCTGTTCCCGGAAGCGGGATACCTACGAAAAGTAAAAGTGCAACAAACAGACCTCTTCCGGCCTTTGCCTGAAGCTTCTTACCACCCTTCTCTCCTTTTTCAAGGCAGAAGCTAAAGAACCTACCAATGACCGGTTTGTCAGCTCCCCAGATGAGCACCTTTCTTGCAAAAAGATAAATAATTGGTACCGGAAGCATATTTGCAATGATACAAACGATAAATGATGGCACTATCGGCAGCCCCATCACCTGCGAAACCGGAACTGCTCCTCTGAGCTCAATAAGTGGTACCATTGAAATTAAAAAGATGTAAATATATTTTTTTAACATGAATAATTCTCCAAAAATTTAATTAATGTATGCATCTGCTCATCTGTTCCTATGGATATGCGCAGATAGTCGTTGATTCGCTCAGGTGAGCTGAAATGTCTGACAAATATATTGTCTGCCTTAAGGTCCTCAAAAAGCTTTGTTGCAGAAACATTTGCAGGCTTTGCAAATACAAAGTTGCTCTTTGAGTCACAGAATGTAAAACCAAGTCTCTTAAGCTCTGTCTTTGTCCACTCACGTGTCTTTATGACCTTTGCTGTGGTCTCTTCAAAGTATGCTCTGTCTTTTACAGCTGCTGTAGCTGCTTCGATTGTTATTCTGTCCATGGTATATGAATTGAACGAATATTTCACATCATTCAGATACTTGATAAGCACAGGACTTGCCATGGCAAAACCAACTCTTGAGCCTGCCAGCGAGCGTGATTTCGAGAATGTCTGTACCACGATGACATTATCATATTTGTCAATGAGCGGAAGCGCACTCTCCCCGCCAAAATCCACATATGCCTCATCTACTACGACAATTACATCCTGATTGTGCTCTATTATATCCTCTATCTCATCAAGAGGCATGAGCTTTCCTGTCGGAGCATTAGGGTTTGGAAATACTACTCCGCCGTTTGCCTTATAGTAATCTGACGGTACTATTGAAAAATCATCAGACAATGGAAGCTGCTCATAAGGGATTCGAAGCATATCTGCCCACACATCATAAAATGAATATGTAATATCAGGAAACAGTATCGGCTTTTTCGAATTGAAAAATGTCATGAAAATCATGGCAAGTACATCATCAGAGCCAACTCCGACAAACACCTTCGAGCTGTCTATCTTATAGAAATCCGCAATTGCATTTACCAGCTTATCAACCCTTGGATCAGGATACAGTCTTAAATCATCTGTATTGAAATTACTTAAAACCTCCTTCACTCCCGGCGCTGGCGGATAGGGATTCTCATTTGTATTTAACTTAATAACACAGGTATTCTTTGGCTGTTCTCCCGGTGTATAAGGTACAACCCTTCGAATGTTATTTTCCCAGTCTCTCATTCTTTTCCTCCAAATTTAATTATATGTCAGCCCATACATATTTACTGATTATTCAATTTTCTTCTCAAAAAAACATGATATCAAACATAAAATCAGCGTTTTTATTCACTTTAAAATATGCACCCAAAAAAATGCTAACAATTTAACTTTACCTCATTTACTTATGTTTGTAAAGGTTGTATATTACACTTAATCACTATTTTTTATATATATTTTTATCTATTTTTAATCAAGGGGGATTATAAATAATGACTAAAAATAATTCAAAGGACCTCACTGTAGGTTCTCCTACCGGGCTCATTCTGGGCTTTTCCCTTCCGTTACTTCTCGGAATGCTTTTCCAGCAGGTTTACAGCCTTATGGATACTATAATCGTCGGCCGTTTTCTAAGTGTTTCGGCCTTAGCCGCAGTCGGCTCTACCGGAAGCATCTGCTTTCTCATCATCGGCTTCTGCCAGGGTGTGTGTGCCGGCTTTTCGCTTCCTATAGCCCAGCGCTTTGGTGCCAAGGATGAAAAAGGACTTAAAAAATATGTAGGAAATGCAGGAATTGTGTCTGTAATTATCGCAATAATCATGACGGCACTCACTGTGCTTCTCTGTGGTCAGATTCTGACCTGGATGAATACGCCAGGCGACATTTACGACCTCGCCTACCAGTATCTGATTGTCATATTTGCAGGCATTCCTGTCACAATACTGTACAATCTGCTGTCAGGATATCTGAGATCTCTCGGCAACTCGGTCATACCTGTTATTTTCCTTATAATCGCGGCTGTTCTAAATATCGGTCTTGATTTACTTTTCATTCTGGTATTTAACATGGGCGTGTTTGGAGCGGCTTTTGCAACCGTACTGTCACAGGGTATATCAGGAGTGCTGTGCATCATTTACATAGCCAAAAAGGTGCCTCTGCTGCATGTAAGCAGAGACGATTTGGAGCTTGACTCTTCATATGTCAAAAATCTGATGATCATGGGACTTCCTATGGGCTTTCAGTATTCGATAACCGCTATAGGCAGCGTCATACTGCAGACTGCCGTAAACGGCTTAGGCTCCATCGCAGTTGCCTCAATGACCGCTGCAAGCCGTATTTCAATGTTTATGATGTGTCCATTTGACGCACTCGGCTCCACAATGGCCACCTACAGTGGACAAAATGTCGGCGCAGCCAAATTTGAACGTGTAAAGAAGGGGCTTATTTCAGCCTCAGTGATAGGATCGATCTATTCGGTTTTGATTTTTGTGGCACTGCTGTTTATAGCCAACTATCTGATTTACCTGTTTGTATCACCAATCGAAACAGAGGTTGTCGCACAGGCTCATCAGTTTCTGCTGACAAATGCATTTTTCTACATCCCGCTCGTTCTGGTAAACACAGTCCGTTTCACTATACAGGGCATGGGCTTTTCAGGTTTTGCAATGTTTGCAGGAGTAGCAGAAATGATTGCGCGTTCGCTCATCGGACTTGTATTTGTACCGATATTCGGCTTTTCTGCCGCCTGCTTTGCAAGCCCACTCGCATGGATATTCGCAGATGCCTTCCTGGTGCCTGCATTCATCCACTGCCTGCATAAATTGCAGAAAGCAAAATCTAGTCAAGTTACAAGTCTTTAGTAAAAAAGTCATTAACAATAATGGCTTTAACATGTCCTTTAAAAATCAGTTTATCTCACAGCCGAGGAAAGCACCGGCGAACATACTATATATTGAGCTTTACGAAGCAGCTTAGAAGCAGTTAGAATTATGTCCATATACAACAATGCCCCAGCATGGACGCTGGGGCAAGGCGTTATGTGCCATGGACGGCACATAAAAGCCGGTTGTGTCATGGTCTAAACACCCTAAATCATAATTCTTACTGCTTCTTAGCTGCGTAGTACTTGCGAAATATATAGTATGGTTCGCCGGTGCTTTCCGCATTATAAAAAGATAATTGAAAATCTTATGCATTTACCGCATCTATAAATTTTTGGAACGCTGCACGTCCCTCATCAGTGCACTTGTACACTCCTGCACACTCAAGCACTTCTTTAAATACAAGTCCAATCTCCTCATTTATGATATCATCAATATTTGACTCATCAATCTTATCATACTTAGACATAAACTTAAGAGCCCAGTCAGCATGTGATGCAAGAGTCTCTGTCGAGTGCAGATCCTTTCCTGTAAGGATTGCATCCCTAAGCTCTGCCATCTCACCCTTTAATCTGGCCGGAAGTACTGCAAGTCCCATTACTTCAATAAGTCCGATATTCTCCTTCTTTATGTGATGAAGATGGGCATGCGGATGATATACCCCAAGCGGATGCTCCTCTGTTGTGATGTTGTTTCTAAGCACAAGGTCAAGCTCATAGTCTCCGTCACGACGTCTTGCTATAGGTGTGATAGTGTTGTGTGGCTCTCCATCTGTCTCTGCAAAAATAAATGCTTCTTCATCTGTATAGCCTCTCCATGCAAGAAGAATCTTATCTGCAAGGTCAATAAGCTTATCTTTGTCTGCTGACTTGATTCTGATAACAGACATAGGCCATTTTACGATACCTGCCTCGACATCCTCGTAGCCCTTGAATGTGATTTCTTTCTCTATCGGAGCCTTTGCCATAGCGAAGGTATAGTGTCCGCCCTGGAAATGGTCGTGACTTAAGATAGAGCCTCCAACGATTGGCAGATCTGCATTTGAGCCTACAAAATAGTGTGGAAACTGTGTCACAAAATCAAGCAGCTTTCCAAATGTGGCACGCTCGATTTTCATCGGTGTATGCTTTGAATTGAACACGATACAGTGCTCATTGTAGTATACATATGGTGAGTACTGGAAAAACCACTGGCTGTTGTTTATTGTAACAGGGATAATTCTGTGGTTTTCTCTTGCAGGATGGTTTACGCGGCCTGCATAGCCCTCATTTTCCTTACAAAGCTGGCACTTTGGATATGCGCTCTGCTTAGCATTTTTAGCGGCAGCAATTGCCTTTGGATCCTTCTCAGGCTTTGAGAGATTGATTGTCACATCAAGTGTGCCATACTCTGTGTCTGTGGTCCATTTCATATCCTTCTTTATACGCTGTCTTCTGATATAATTGCTGTCACAGCTTAATTTGTAAAAATAATCGGTTGCCGCAAGCGAAGACTCATTGTCGTATAAATCCTTAAAGCGAGCTCTGATCACGCTTGGTGCATTTACAAGGCAGCCCATCAGCTTTGTATCAAAAAGATCCTTGTATACAATGCTGTTTTCTTTCATGATGCCATTGTCATATGCGTATGTCATCATATCCTCGAGTATACCCTCAAGCTTCGCCTCTGCCTCTTCCTGTGTCCATGCAGGCTGAGCCTCTACCTTTTCAAATGTCTCATCCTCGATATCGTCCACTCCGAGTACCTCGAGAAGTCTGTTTACGATGTATACCTCATCAGCAGGGTCAACAAGTCCTGTTGTAAGACCATATTTTACTAATTCTAATATTCTCTCCTGAATCATGTCATGCTCCTTAATCATTGTCGGGAAAACCCTATTTGTCCGTTACTGTTATTTCATATTGCTAATTTTATGCCAGACGGCTAGGTCCGTCTCCGATTGAAACAACATAAAACTCAGGTGTCTTTCCAACCTTCTCTTCATAGGCCTTTGTCAGGTTTGCCTTAAACTGATCAACAGCCTCGTCCTTTACTATGCTGACTGTGCAGCCGCCAAAGCCGCCGCCTGTGATTCGTGATCCGATCACACCCTCAATCTTCCATGCCTCATCAACAAGTACGTCAACCTCAGGACATGATGTCTCATAATCATCACGAAGTGATACATGTGAGGCGTTCATAAGCTTTCCAAATGTCTCAATATCATTTTCCTTCAGTGCTTTAACAGCCTTGATGGTACGCTGGTTCTCATAAACCGCATGTTTGCCTCTCTTACGTGCAACCTCATCCTTAATTGCATCCTTATGAGCCTCAAACTCTTCATCTGTCAGGTCTCCGAGAGTCTTGATGTCACACACTGTCTGTAAATCCTTAAGCGCCTGTGCACTCTCATTTCTTCTGTCATTGTAAGCACTGGTTACAAGGCTGTGCTTAACCATGCTGTTTGTAACTACAATCTTTGCACCATCCAAAACGATTGGCGCATACTCGAAATCAAGAGTATTGCAGTCAAGAAAAATTGCATTGTCCTTTTTGCCCATTGCAGAGGCAAACTGATCCATGATGCCGCAGTTACAGCCGTTATAGTTGTTCTCTGAATACTGACCGATAAGTGCCAGATCCTGATTTGTCACGTCAAAGCCGTAAATATCCTTTAACATATATCCTGTAACCACCTCAAGAGATGCTGATGAAGAAAGTCCTGAGCCGTTTGGAATATTTCCGAATAAAACAATATCAAGACCGCTTTCAAGCTTCATTCCGCGTCCCTCGAAGGCCCACATAACGCCCATTGGATAGTTTATCCAAAGTCCGTTTGGATCAGGTGTAAACTCATCAAGTGATGACTCAACCACACCCAGATTGTCAAAATTCATAGAGTAGAAACGAAGCTTCCTGTCGTCGCGCTTTCTTGCTGCCATATATGTACCGATGGTCAGTGCACATGGAAACACATGTCCTCCATTGTAGTCAGTATGCTCACCGATCAGATTTACACGTCCCGGAGCAAAATATACTCTGATATCCCCATCTGCTCCAAAAAGCTCCTTGAATTTGTCTAATACGTTCTGCTGTATCATTTTTTCTTCTCCTTTGCTGATTGTATTTGCGTTAAACTGATAGTTAAAATAATTCGTTTTTTCTTTATAACTCTATTATAACTGCACATTTTTACATTGCAATACATCCGACTGAAAATGCAACATAACAAATCAAATCATGCAACAAAATTACATATGTTATTATTTTATTTTTTAAAATTCTTAATAACATCAAGTGCCGGCAGCACATTTCCATCATAGTCAAAAAGTGCCTGGTTTGCCCACTCATTGCCGCATGGTCCCGGATCATTCATGTACTTAAGTGAAGCAGGTGTAGCCCAGCCTGAGCCCGGTACAGGAATCCACGCAGGCTCCCACCAGAAAAATCCTTTTCCGTGGTCATCCACCACATTTGCCACTCTGTTTAAGAAATCCTTTGTAAAGTCAGCCTGCCCCTCAATAGTCATAGGATAATCTATCTTCTCGACAAGCTCCGGTTTTGTCGCATAGCCCTTGCGCTCAGAGTCAGCAAGCTTCTCGTACTCCTGGTAGCTGTCCATTGTAAAGCCCATGGATACCTCAGCGATGATAAGGTCCTTATTGAAACGCTTTGCAATGTCGTTCATGTTGAACTCAAGCTGGTCAAGAGAGCCGTGCCAGAACGGATAGTATGACAATCCGATATACTCAAACTCCTCTCCTCTTTCGATGAAGTTTGTAAACCATCTGACATAAAGCTCATTGTTTCCACCATTATCGAGGTGAATCATAATCGGAATATCAGCATTTACCTTGCGGCAGGCACGTATTCCGGCATTCACAAATTTTGCTATATTATCGTAGTTAGGTACCTTTCCCTCAGGCCACAAAAGTCCGTTTGAAAGCTCATTACCTACCTGAATCATTGTGACATTTACGCCTGCCTCAATAATCTTTGTCAGATTTTCAAGTGTAAAATCATATACAGCCTGCTCCAGCTCGTCCACACCGAAATCCTTCCATGCCTTTGGCTTAATCTGCTTTCCCGGATCTGCCCAGAAATCACTGTAGTGGAAATTCAAAAGCACTCCAAAGCCTGCATCTGTAACCTTTTTTCCAATAGCGATAGTCTCAGCCAGGTCATTGTTACCTGCACCGTAAGGCTCACCATCCTCTGATTTTGGATCGTTCCACAGACGAAGACGGATTGTGTCAACATCATGCTCCTTCATGATGTCAAGAATGTCCTTCTCCTTTCCGTCCTCGTAGTATTTTGCTCCGCAGCGTTCCAGCTCGAGCAAGGTTGATAAATCCATACCCTTAAAAAATTTTGACATTTTAATCCTCCTTAATTCTTATATTGTTTATTTGTAACTGTCCAGTATCTCCACATCTGTTCCTACATATTATAGATTTTCCTGCATTGCCGCAGCAAATTGCTGCTTTTTCGATGTACTAGATTCCTCGGAAACAGAATGTGAATTCCATTTTTTCTGAGGCATCAAGCAGGTACTCCGGATGAGTATGTGAGCCCCAGCTGTCGTCTCCGCCTACACCCATCTGCTTCTTTGCCACACGGACAACAGTATAGTGTACAGGTGGAAGCTCAAAGTGATGCGCTGCATTTTCCAGCTCATGCGGTGTATATGGCAGTGCCGAGAACGAGAGCTCATCACCAAAGAACAGCATGCCTCTGCCCTTCTTATCCATTACCTTTGCATATCTTACTCTGCACTTGTTGCCGCTCTCCTGCGGAACGAGATACTCGGCAATGTTGTCTGCCACTTTATTCTCGTATACACCATACTTTCCGCCATGCTGTCTGTCCTCATATGTCTCCTGTGGTCCGAGTCCGTACCATTTCACTGTATCATAATCGGCATCCAGCTTGAACATCATGCCAAACTCCGGCATATCGCCAAGTTCATTTACAGGGTCATATGACAGAGTTGTCTCGATGGTTCCGTCGCCAAACACTCTGTATGTCACCTCGCATGAACTCTGCGGTGTGGTAGGCATGAAATAAGTGTATGTGATGGCGATATTGTTGTCATTTTTTTCTACCCTTGGTGATGTATCTGCAAAGCGCTGATCCTGTCTGGTGGTCACATACATGCTGGCAATCTTCCACTGTGCATAGCGCTGTGGCATCATGTTGCCGGAATCATTGTTGGTAGGTGTTCTCCAGAAATTCGGCAGTGGGATAGTATTTGGAAGCATCTCAACGCCACCGTATACATATGAAACCATTCCCAGATTCATTCTTGAGAAAAGTGCCTTGAAGTTCTCACCTCTTACAAGGATATTTCCGTTTCCAACAACAAGCTCAACTGATTTGTCGCATGAATACTCACTTACAGGCTTCTTTATCATATGCTGCCCGAATGCAATCTCATATCCTGCCTTTTCCCAGATGGTGTTTTCCTTCAATACAAATGATACCACAATACAGTACTCTTTTTCCACATCTATCATGGAATTTTTAAGAGTCACCGGCACCTCATAGCTTGCCTTCTCCATCGGTGGAACAGATATCTGAAGCCTGGTCCTGTAGACCTCATTTCCGTCTGCAAGAAGAATAGCAAAAGCATCAAAAACAGATGTATTTACAAAAAGATTTTTGTTTGTGACTGTAAAGATGTAGTCACTGTCAAAATCAACCGAGATATTCTGATAATTGAACTTCACCTCCTGCATCTTCGGAGAAGCTTCCCTCTCTCCGCCATAGCAGATGCCGTTTCCGCTGAAATCTCCATCGGTAGGCCTGTCGCCGAAATCTCCGCCATATGTGAGGAACCATTTGCCGTATCTGTCCTTTTTGTAGATTGACTGGTCGATATAATCCCAGATAAATCCACCCTGATATCTAGGCTCACGGTCTGAAAGCTCTGTGTATTTATGCATAGCACCGCAGGAATTTCCCATTGCGTGTGTATATTCGCAGCAGATAAATGGTTTCTCAGGGTTGTCCGCAAGGAATTTCTCAATACCTGCAACAGAAGTATACATCTGGCTTTCCATGTCACTTGTGTCATTGTAGCTTCTATCGTTAAATACTCCCTCATAATGTACCAGACGATGCTTATCAAGCTGCCTGAAAAGCTGTGACATCTCATATATTGTCTTGCCGCCAAACGACTCATTTCCGCATGACCAGATAAGGATTGCCGGATGATTTTTATCTCTCTGATAGCATGAGTTGGCACGGTCCAGCATCATTTCTCTCCACTGCGGCTTGTCCTTTGGCACAACAAAGTCAAGGTCAACATAGCCCTTATTATATGCCTCCCATGTGCCGTGACTCTCAAGATTGTTCTCAGCTATCATATAGATTCCATAAATATCGCAAAGCTCATAGAGCATGGAATCATCAGGATAATGGCTTGTTCTTATAGCATTGATATTGTTCTTTTTCATTGTGACAATATCCTTTATCACCTCATCACGGTTTGGCACACGGCCTGTTATTGAGCTGAACTCATGGCGGTTTACACCCTTAAATACAATACGCTTACCGTTTAGCTTCATGAGTCCGTCTACCATCTCAAAGCGTCTGAAGCCTGCCAGCTGGCTGATAAACTCGGTCTCATTTCCATGCGTATCTTTAACTATAATTTTAACCTCATACAGATTCGGCTTTTCAGCGCTCCATAACAGAGGATTTTTCACATTACATGAGCCCTCGCAGATTTCCTTATTCCTAAGCTCTATATCAAACTCTTCCAGTAAAAGCTTAGCCCTGTCATATTTTTCCACAGACAAATCGCCCAGCTCATAAAGCTTTACACTTGCAATACCATCACCATCTGCCTTTATTGACACACTAAGTGTGCCCTCGTCAAAGGTATCATTAAGTGTAGGAACAACTGACAGATCCTCCACATGTGCACAAGGAACGACATACAAAAATACATCCCTGAAAATACCCGAAAATCTATAAAAATCCTGATCCTCACACCAGCTGCTTGATGTCCATTTCCATACTCTGACCGCAAGCTTGTTCTCACCCTCAATAATATAATCAGTCAGCTCGAAATCCGACGGATCAAAGGTATCCTCACTGTAGCCGACATAGTGTCCATTCAGCCAGAGTGCAAAACCGCTCTCCACTCCCTGGAACGAAATACACACCCTCTTGTTCTTCATATTCTCAGGGATTGTGAAATACTTCACATAGCTTGCAACCGGATTAAAAATCTCAGGTACCTCGCCCGGCTTTATAAACTCGTCAGCCTCCCACGGATATGTGGTATTCGTATAGATTGGCACATCATAGCCTTCCATCTGGATATGTGCCGGAACCCTGATTTCATCCCAGCTTTTGCAGTCATAATCTGCTGCTTCAAAGCCACAAGGAGCCAGGGACTGATTCTTTGCATATGCAAACTTCCATAAGCCGTTCATATCATATCTCAGGCTTGATTTTCCTTTAATCTTCTCCAATTCATTTTTATAGCACACATGATCCGAATGAGCCGCAAGTCTGTTCTGCTCAAATATTTCCGGATTTTTAACAATATCTGAATCAAAATTACCCATATTTATACACTCCTATTTTATTTATTATTTGTCTTTTTAAACTTAAAGTCCTCTTGGTAAATTCCTCTTACAAGACGAAGGCAAATAATAAACATTATTTGCCTTCTTGATTTTTAACAATATTATTTTACTTTTATTTAACAGATCCTGTAATTCCCTCTGCAAACTGCTTCTGGAGTACGAAGAATACGATCATTGTAGGGATGGAGCAGAAAAGAACTCCCATCATCAGTACACCGTAATCTACTGTATATCCTGCTGCAAGGTTTGCGATAAGCATTGGCATTGTGATAGCATCAGGCTTATTGAGTATTACCTTTGGCCACAGGTATGAGTTCCATGCATTCATGAATGTGATAACTGCAGCTGCTGCATATGTTGATTTCTGTACAGGCATATACATCTTGAAGAAAATACCAATCTCACTTAGTCCGTCAATTCGTGCCGCCTCCATTATATCGACTGGGAAGTTTCTCGAATTCTGTCTGAACATCATGATAAGGAACGGCGTTGAAATAGCCGGGAGCATGAAGCCCCATACCGTATTTATAAAGCCGAGCTTTGACATCATCTTGAACAGAGGAATAAGTGTAGCTACCTGCGGAATCATCATGGCAAGAAGTAAAACTGAGAATAGCTTATCCTTTGCCTTGTCATGATAGAGCTCAAAGCCGTAACCGGCAAGTGAGCAGACAAGCAGTGCTATAATTGTCTGAACTGTTGCATTGATAAGTGAGTTTTTCATTCCAAGTGCAACGTTCTGTGATGCAAACAGTTTCTTTAAGTTCTCAATGGCATAGCCACCAAATGCAATTCTACCTCTTGCAACGTCAATAGACTTGTTGGTCGCTGCCGATATCATCCAGAAAAACGGAAATACTGAGATGAACGAAACTATTACAAGAAAAATGTATGAAGGTATAAGCCTTTTTTGTATTGATGATCCATGTTTTTTCTTAGTCACGCTTGTCACCTACTTTCAGATTGATAAATGCCAGTATAGCAACCATGATGAATACGATAACAGACATTGCTGATGCATATCCAAAGTTTGCAACACCTTCACCAAACGAGCCGTTATAGATATAATGTGACATGGTGATTGTCGCATTTGCAGGTCCACCCTTTGTCAGGTTTACAGACTCATCGAAGAGCTGTAATGTACCGTTTATTGACATGATGGTTGTCATAACAATTGTAGGTCTAAGAAGAGGAACCGTGATAGACCAGAAGGTCCTCCAGCCGCTCGCTCCATCTATCTTTGCCGCCTCGTAAACAGAATACTCGATATTCTGCAGACCAGCTAAAAAGAACACCATATTATATCCTGTCCATCTCCAGATAAGAGCTACTATGATAATAATCTTAGCGCTCCAGCCTGTACCGAGGAAGTTAAAGTTGCTCTCTAATATTCCAAGTTTAACAAGGATTGTATTGATAAGTCCCTGTGTTGCAAAAAGCGATTTAAAAATCAATGCATATGATACGAGTGATGTTGCACATGGTAAAAATACACATGTACGGAAAAATCCTTTAAATTTAAGATGCTTGTTGTTAAGCAGCTGTGCCAGTAAAATTGCCAGTACAAGCATGATTGGCACTTCGATAATTAAATATAAGAATGTGTTTCCGATAGATCTCTTGAAAACCGCATCCTGAAACATTCTTGTGTAATTGTAGGCAAATGGATTAGCCCACTGCATATTTGCACTTGAACCGGTTTTAAAGGATGTGATAACAGCCTGGATTATAGGCCAGAAGCTCATTATGAAAATGAGTATTGTAGCCGGAGCCAGATAAATCCATCCGGCAGCCCTTTGTTTACCGGTTATGCTCATTCCTTTTTTCTTATTCTTCACTGTAAAGGCCTCCTAACTATACGTCTTTGAGAAAAAACAGGGAGCCATTTAATGGCTCCCTGTACATTTGCCATCAAGCTAACAGATTAAAGTCCCATTGTGAATTTAAGGTCATCCTCTGCTGTCTTTATCTCTGAATCGATATCTGCACCGTTCTGAGTAATATTGATAAGTGCTGTAGCAAGCTTCTTACGTGCATCGTAATGGAAATCGCTCTGCTCAATTGTCTTAACATTTGCACCCATCTCAACGATCTTAGCGTAAATTGGCTGGTTGTTGAAGTACTCAACGCCCTCGTTGTAAACCTCTGACTTGCCTGCAGGTGTATATGTAGTGATAACACCACCATTCTTAAGAGCATTGTCATATGTCTCAGATACACCCTTGTCTGTATAAGATCCGCCACCGAATGTATATGCTAAGAATTTCTTAGCAAGGTCTGTCTGCTTGCAGTTGCTTGTGATGTAAAGTGAAGAACCACCGTTTGATGCATAGCCTTCGCCACCCTCAAGTGTTGGAAGAGATGTAATCTCCCACTTTCCACTGTTGTCTGTAACCTTCTCGATTGTAGGAATGATCCAGTTTCCGTTCATAACACCTGCAACCATATCTCCCTGGATAGCCTGATCTGTGTAATCTGACCAGTTATTTGCAAGGTAAAGAACATTGTTGTCGATCATATCCTTAAGTACCTGCATGATTTCTTTTATTTTAGCGTTGTCTACAAAGTTTGGCTTGCCATCCTTAAACTGTGACTCGCCCTCTGCCTGAAGCATCATGTAGAATAAGTCATTTCCGTCGCCGTCCATGCAAAGTAAGTATTTTCCTGTCTTCTCGTATACCTTCTTACCTACCTCGATGAAGTCCTTCCAAGAAATACCTGTCATATCATCGATTGTGTATCCTGCCTGCTCAAGAAGATCTGTTCTGTAAGCAAAGATAACTGTTCCGTTATCAACAGGGAATCCAAAGTGCTCTCCATCGATTGTAGAGAATGATAATTTTTCCTGGCTGAAATCATCCCAATTAACATCTGCATCATTTGCTGATACCCATGCGTCAGGATAATTTGTATGGTACTGCTGGAAGTAGTGATCCTGGAATAATACTATGTCAGGAAGTGTACTGTAATCTCCTGCTGAACCTGCTGTTGTAATTGCTGTCTCAATATCAGATGACTGTGACTGCTCTTCGATATTGAGTACGAAATCAGGATCTACATTTTTCTTGTAATCCTCTGCTGCTGCTTTGAGTGCCGGGATATTGAAGCTTGCATCCCAAGCCCATGCTGTAAGTGTATGGCCGTCATTTACGGTCTCTACCTTCTTACCAGTCTTTTCTGTGCCATCTCCTGATGAAGATGAATCTCCACATCCGGCTGCAAGTGAGGCAACCATTGTTGTTACGAGTAATAATGAAACTACTTTCTTTTTCATTTTTCTTCCTCCCTAATAAAAATGATGTTTTCGCAATACTCCGTTCACAATTCATTCATAGTCATATTATTTTAATTGGGCATTTTGACCATAAATGCTTGTCCGTTTCTCGATTACATAGTCATTATATCCATATATATTGTTTCTGTGTTAACACATTCCACACAATTACATGCATATTCAATCATAAATGTACAAAATTATACGAAAACATGTATTTTCTACCATCCCTTTAGTGCAGATATCCTAAAATTCAGCAGCTTATGCTCATAATTTTCAGGATTTATCTTCCACTGATATGGCGAAGTGTCCAAAAATTTGCGGAAATTACGGTTAAAAGTTGACTGGGTTGTGAATCCACACTTTTGTGCAATAAGCTCCATAGGTTCATTTGTTTTTTTCATAAGCTCGCACGCCTTCTGTACTCTTATCAGATTCAGATACTCCATAGGCGGCATATTGATGTATGATTCAAACAGTCTCCTGAAATGAGTCTCGCTCATGTTGCATAGTTCCGAAAGCTCCCCTGCCTTTATCGATTCGCTGTAATGCTTATTCATGTAGTCAAGTGCTGTGGCTATCTGTGACATATTGGTACCCTTTACGATATTATTATCCTCCTTTGGAAGCTCATCATACCTGCGCAACAGCTCTATTACAATTCCCTGCACAAGGAGCTTTACCGTCCTTTGGCAATAAATCTTGTGTTCACGGGTTTCCCTGATTATGGCATTTATATACTCAGTCATGGCCGGGCTCTGATACACGTTAGTCATAAACGCTTTTTTTGATATAGTCGTAACTGCCTCATTCTGGAATGCTGTATTGTTTGGGAACATCTCTTCTATCACAGAGCGTATGTCAATAAAAATATACTCCCAGAAATTCACCACCTCACCATAGCTGACTGTAACATGTGGAAAATTCTCAGGTATAAATGTGATATCGCCGTCATGATACTGGTAAATATCCTCATCCAGATACATATTTCCATCCCCCTCGCGGCAGATGCCGATTTCAAGCAGATTATGGAAATGCAGGTGAAATTCCTCATGACCATACACTCTCTTCCAGGATTCTCCGCACAGCACGAGTGCCGACTCTCCCTGTGGCAGCTCATAGAATCTGAATTCCATCGTGTCTTTTTTTCTTTTCGCCATATATACTCTCCTTTGTAGCGAAATGCAAAATACGCTGCTGCTATTATAGCAGCAGCGTACCAATCACTACTTTAATCAAAATCGAACTTGTCGAATCTCTTGTACATAGCCTTGTACTTCTTGCGTACATCCTCGTTGCCCTGAAGCACCTCTTCCTCTGTACCTCTGAACTGACAACGGATGCAGCTATAAATACCTGTTTCCTTATTATAGAACATATCAATATCAAGATCCCTCATAAAACATAAAGGACATCTATAGTTTAATTTGCCTTTTCCAAGTTGAGCCATGTTGCAAATACCTCCTTGTCTTTAATCTGTTTCTTGTAACCAAGTTTGAACATTGGAGAGAATGCATATCCTTCCTCAATGTATCCCTCTGCCTTTGCAGATGGTGTGAGTGAAACCTTTGTCTGAATTGCAGGAATTACTGCGCTTACTGCAGTTGCTCCGTCAAGCTTTGCATCACGACACTTGTACTCATAATTGATGCTCTGTGGGTTTTCTCCCTCACATGTAAGTGTGATGCCTGTCATATCCTCTGGATACTCTGTTGTTCCGTAGCATGCTGTGATGTACTCATCGAGATAAACCTCTGCATTTGGATCACTCATGCTAAGGATATTACGCTCAATCTTGATGTTTGATGAGCCCTCCTCAAAGTATTCCTTTGTCTGAAGAGTAAGCTTAACATCATAAAACTCAATATCTACAGGATCAAGTGTAAGGATTCTTGTCTTCTTGCCATCAATAACTTCCTCTGAAAAATGGCTGTGTGTAGGACAGAGACACAGGTCAACCTCCTCACCGTTGTGTGAAAGCTTGGCACTTCTTACTGTTCCTGCTCCGGCATAGTGTGTAAAGTATCCTGCTCTGTATTTTTCCTGGATAAGGAATGGGTATGAAGCATCCTGAACATGCTTTGTTCCGATTCCTACCGGCCATTCAAGCTTTGCAACATATGGACGAAGGTCTACGATTGCTCCACCCTGATCCATGTTTACGCATGCTCTCATGTATGGGTCACAGTACCAGAACAGCTGCTTGTCTGATCCATAAAGGATATCTCTCCAAGGAGCACACTCAGGCTCATTGTAGTTTCCTGCGTTTACACCCTTTTTCTCTCTGTAGTAATCAGCGAACTCTGACATTGTCATGTCGATGAGCTTGCCCTCTTTCTTTAACTTGCCATAGTAGTTACAGCCGTCTGTGTATGACTTTAAGAGAAGCTCATATGGCTGCTCCCAGCGTCCCATCTTGTTCATCCAGCCAGGTCCTACGAACATCATGTTGTATGAATATCCGTTATTGTATTTTGCAAGGTCTCTGTACTGGTCGATGAGGTTGTAAAGATATGGATACTCCCATGTCTTTGTATCGTAAATCATTCCACGGAGCACGTTCTGTGGATGTGTTCCGAAGTTTGAGCCGTTTCCATCATAGCAGGCGATAAGGTCACGTGAGAGATGTGGAATTGCTACGATTCCGCTATCCTCTTCCTTATTTGCTGCAGGTGCATGTGTATTCTGCTTTGATGGAATCCATGGTGCCCATGGGCCTCCGTCGAAGAGTGTATACCATGAGTTGTTACATGTATGGTATGCCTTTGGGCCCTCCTCCCAGCATGTTGCAACTGCACATTTTACCATTGGGTATTTTTCTTTGATGTAGTTTGTAAGGTCTGCATCCATATAGTATGAGCCTGTTGACTCAGGATAGAAACCGAATCTGTCATGGAATTTCTCGAAAACATCATTTACGATAGCTTTCTTGTCCTCCATTGAGAACATCCAGATACAGAAATCCTTTGTCTTATACTTCTCTCTAAACTCCTCACATGGGAGTCCAAGGAGTGAAAGTGCTATCTCATCACCGTATTTCTCGTGATCCTGCTTTGCAAGCTCTACTGCCTCATCATTAAAAAGTGAAGCATATGTCATCTGGATTGTAGTTTTGAGTCCCGCCTCATGTGCAAGTCTCTGCTGTGTCTTGAAGATGTCGAGTGACTCTGTGATAAGCTTCTTATCTCCGATATCCTCTTCTTTTCCCTGTCCTGTCACTGTTGCTGAGTACTCAGGCACCATCTCAGGGCGGTGAATGATGTTAACAATAAATTTGTCCATCCGTTGTTTCCTCCATTTGCTTGTAATTTGATTTATTTCTTAGGTGCGTTTTTCGCGCAACCGCTTGTTCTGAACTTAGTATATTACAGTATTATGATTATGTCAATGTGCAATTTCGACATTTTTTAACTTTTGTTTTCAAGCATTTTTCACAAAAAGGGTTTTATGTGCGCGCTTTCGTGCGCAACTTTTGCGCGTTTTGTATGTGTCGGTACGTAAGCCGGGGACTGTGGGGATACACGTACTTTCGCCATCGTTACGCTTAGCGCCTAAGATTCTGTACGAAATTATGCTCTTAGCTCTTCTATGCCTGACGAAACCGTCGAAACGCGCCGTCCATGGCGCGGTTCTCCTCGCCCCTGCGTC
>OGZF01000830.1_pt1 | contig 24151 bp, 16 predicted proteins | sample 1576771 | NCBI WGS metagenome assembly OGZF01 (sample SAMEA3541536, study PRJEB24748) | human gut metagenome | biome: human gut; feature: human-associated habitat; material: faeces | place: China | collected 2012
TATGGCTTTTGTACTGCAATTTTACTGCAGTTATGGAGTGCACAAGAGTGAATGTAGGGGATTGAAAGGGCGGAATCGTTTAAAAAAGCTCTTTGATACGCCTATATTCACGCTTGTTCTTCATAGTTCACGGTTGTGGCCGTAAAACAATGGTGCCGATGACCGGACTTGAACCGGTACGGTATTGCTACCGAGGGATTTTAAGTCCCTTGCGTCTGCCGATTTCGCCACATCGGCGCATTTCATGCTTTGATATTATATTAAATTAAAGCCTCATTGTCAATAATTTACTAAAATTTTTTCAAATGCAAGCAGGTATTACGCACATATTTTGCGCCGTGTTTTATTGACGGCGCAATATTTATGTAGTAAAATATCAATAAGTTGCAAGATAAACCGCAAAATCGACGCTTTTTGCCGGTTCGTCTTTGCAACTTGGGCTTATACAGTTTAATATTTGATAAAAAATACGGTTTCGCGGTCTTTGCCGCGAATTAAAAGGGAATCCGGTTAAAATCCGGAACAACCGCCATTACTGTGTTTGACGTAAGAGAGTCCGATCCATTGGAGCTTTCCGAGAAGGCGACTCTTCCCGTGATGTATGGGATCATAAGTCAGGAGACCTGCCGTATTTTTATGGTTAAACACAACTTTGGTGAGAAGAGTGCAGCCGATTTATCAGCTTTTGATTTGTGCTGTCGTTGCACTCTTTGCCCGATTGCGCAAGATTTTTTCGTTGGTTAATTTGTTGCACTCTCCCTGCTTTTCGGCAGGGAGAGATTTTTTGTGTTCGGAGGATTTTATGTTTGGCGACGACAAAGAAAAATGGGCAGTAAATGAGCTTGTGCGTAAATCCGAGGAGCTGAAAAGGCTTCCGCGAAAAGACGATTTCGATGACGCCACACGCTCGCGAATTAAGGCATTTTTAGGCCCTTGGCCGCGCGCTCTCGAAAAAGCCGGTCTTAAAACTCCCGGCGGGAAGCGCAAAAAGTAAAGAGTTTTGAAAGGAGTAAGGTATGTTAAAACCTAAAAAGACAGTAAAGAAATGTCTGTCATGGCTTCTTGCTCTTGTGATGATATTGTCTGTGATACCCGTTGCGGTACTTGCCGCACCGGCTGATCTTTCAATATCGTCGGCAAAGGAGCTGCTCGCGTTCTCCGAAAAGGTGAACGGCGGTGAAGACTTTTCGGGAAAAACAGTAGAGCTTACAGCCGATATCGACCTCGGCGGAGAAGGCTCCGAATGGACGCCGATAGGCTCCTCGTCATCGGCTTTTGCCGGAACATTCGACGGAAACAACCACGTAATCAGCGGACTTTACATTTCTTCGGGCTCCAATGCGGGACTTTTCGGAAAGGTAAACGGCGGTACGGTTAAGAATGTTACGGTTAAGGGCAGCGTCAGCGGTTCTTCATCGGTTGCAGGCGTTGTCGGTTACCTCAATGCAGGCAATATAATTGGCTGCGGAAATAATGCCGATGTCAGCGGCTCTTCGGAAGTCGGCGGCGTAGTGGGCTATGTCGGCGGCGCATCTACCGTTTCGGGCTGCTACAATTCGGGTAATGTCAGCGGTACAACAGGCTACATAGGCGGCGTAAGCGGTCAGCATTGGCGCGCAGGCAAACTCGAAAACTGCTATAACACAGGTAAGGTATCGGGTCCTGCCTCTGTCGGCGGCGTAGCCGGCGGACACAAAGCGGCGTCTCCCGAGCTTGTAAATTGCTACAATGCAGGCACGGTTGAAGACTCGGCAGGCTACCAAAACAATATCGGCGCATTGATAGGCGCCACAAGAGGAACGGCGGAGAACTGCTATTATCTCTCAACCTCGTCTTTCGCGGCAACAGGCAATAAAGGCGATGTTGACGGCGTGGCAAAGGTTGACTCCGTAACCGAGACTATGCTCGGTTCGGCATTTGTTTCGGGCGACACAAATCCGAAGCTTGCTTGGGAGAGCCTTGTTTCCGCAGATAAGCCCGTTCGTCCTTCGTTCAGCGAGGGAACCGAGCTTTCGGCAAAGCTTTCGGGTTACATTAAAGAGGCAGTCAAGAGCTCAAAAACCAAAGCGGGGCTCACTTCCGCCGACACTCTTTTGGGCAATGAAAGCTATATGTCAGGCGCCAGCTCTACGGCTACCGACTGGATGGCACTTGCTATGGGTCGTTACGGATATTTCGATTCCGTAGACGGAAAATATACTTACCTTATCGACGACGGCACAGGCTACACCGACTATCTCAATGCCATGAAGTCATATGTCGAAAAGACATACGCCGAAAACGGCGGTACACTTCACAGCGTAAAGGCTACCGAGTGGCACAGAGGCGTTGTTGCAATAGCGGCTCTCGGCGGCGACCCCGCAAGCTTCGGAACATATAACGGTCAGCCGATAAATCTTATCGCGGACGGCAGCTATAACTGCAAGGTAAAGGGCGGTCCCGGCAAACAGGGTATAAACGGCTGGATATGGGGTCTTATTGCTCTTGATACCGGTATGTATGAGGTTCCGAGCGACGCCGCATATCAGCGTGAGCTTTTCATAAAAGAAATACTTAAAATGCAGCTTACCGACGGCGTAGACGGCAATAAATACGGTGGCTGGGTTCTCGGCGGTTACGGTTCATCGTCGGATGTCGATATTACCGCTATGGCAATACAGGCGCTCGCTCCTTATTACAATGACGATACTGTGTATACATATAAAAATGAAATTTCGGGCGACGAAGTTTCAAAAACGGTTCGTCAATGCGTGGACGAAGCATTTGACCGCTTAGGCTCAATGATGAACGATAAAGCGGGCTTTACTTCCTGGAATACCGATAACTCCGAAAGTATAGCTCAGGTTATAGTTGCGCTGACTTCTGTCGGAATCGACCCCCAAAAGGACAGCAGATTTATAACCTCCGACGGCTTAACGCTCCTTGACGGACTTCTGAGATTCCGCGATACAAACGGCGGCTTCTGCCATGTTGTCGGCAACGGCTGGAACAGTATGGCAAACGATCAGGCAACTTACGCTCTCGTAGCTTATTGGAGATTTGAAAATAAGATGAGAGCACTTTATGATATGCGCGGCGACTGGAGCGCGGAAACCAAAGCGGCAATCACGGACGCAGTAAGCGCCATAGACGCTCTTACTCTGCCGACGGACGCAAATTATAAGTCTGCGGCAAAGAGCGCACTCGCAAAATTCCGTGCGGTTCCCGAAAACGAACGCAGATACGTAAATAATTATTCGGCTCTTGTTTCGGCAATAGAGCTTGTCGGCGGCGAGGGAGAACTTGACTCAAATACGCCGTACATCACTTCTATCGCGGTTACAAAAGCACCCGATAAGACCGAATATTATGACGGCGACTCTTTTGACGCTGCCGGCATGGAGGTTACCGCATATTACAGCGACGGAGCGCAAAAGCCCGTAACGGATTATGAGATAATTTCCGGTGATTCACTTGAAGTCGGAACTCAAAAGGTATGTATAAAGAGCGGTAAACTCAAGACCTTTGTAACAGTTACGGTAAAGGATAAAATCCCGTGGGAGGGCTTGGGCTCCGAGACTTCACCGTACCGTATAAGCACGGCAGAGGACCTTTACAATCTGTCATATTACGTAAATACCAAGCTTATGGCAACTACCGGTGTTTACTTTGAAATGACCGATAATATCGACCTCAGCGACTATGACAACTGGACCCCGATAGGCTCTGACAGAAATCAGTTTGACGGTGTATTTGACGGTGACGGATATGTCATAGACAATCTTACTTCTCTCCGCGGCGGACTTTTCGGAACTGTCTGCCAAAATGCCGTAATTAAGAATGTCGGTGTCGCAAGCGGCGAAATCGGCAAAGAAAATATATACACTTCGTTCCTCGGCGGTATCGCCAAATGGAGTAACGGCGCAGACTTTATAAACTGCTGGAACGGTGCCGATATTTACGGCAGCGGTTACATGGGCGGTATAGTCGGTACAGTGCGCGACGGTGGCAAGAGTAATATCACGGGCTGCTGCAACGTAGGCTCGCTTTATGCAAGCAGCGGCCATACAGGCGGTATTGTAGGACATCTCGATACTACAAGACGTGATACTTCGGTTGAGGTTACCATAGACAACTGCTACAACCTCGGAAGCATAAACGGTATTTATGCACTCGGCGGCATTGTAGGACAGGCTCAGGACGGCCACACCATAGTCAATTGCTATAACGCAGGTAAAATAACTTCCGCATCCGACGGTCAGGCAGGCGCAATAGCAGGCTCGCTCACAAATGATAACAGGGTCCAAGAATGCTATTATGACTCTTCCGTTACAGAGAACGGAATCGGAAACGGTGACGGAAGTACCACAGGCGAGACAACCGAGTTTATGAAATCTCCCGAATTCCTCGCGCTTCTCGGCGAAAAATTCAAAAAAGACGAATATTCTCTTGTAAACGGCGGCTATCCGATCCTTTATTGGCAAAAGACTTTTGATGCCGACGATGTAAACGAGGTTGTCGAAAAAATCAACGACATCGGCGATGTAACGGCGGACAGCGGCGTTAAAATAAACGAGGCAAGAAACGCATATGACAATCTCGACGACGATTTAAAGCCGTACGTTTCAAATCTTGATGTGCTTTTGAACGCCGAAAAAAAGCTTTCCGAAATAATAAGCCTCAAAGAAGCCAAAAAGACAGCACTCGAGCAGCTCGAGAGCTACAAGGACGCTTCGGATTACACACTCAATCGTGAGGCATTTAACAAGGCTCTCGAAAAAGGTATGGCTGATATAAGTGCGGCGAAGAATAAGGACGAAGTGAATACCGCTTTGATAAAAGCCAAGGCGGCACTTGACGAAATTCCGACAGATTCGTCACTCGGTAGCAATGACAACGGAAATGCCAATGTACCGTCGGTACCGGGTACAGACGGGAATACGTCAAATTCCGGAAATACCGCCGATACGGATATTAAGGGCGTTTCAATTCCCAAAACAGGCAGAATCGGAAATGCGGCGGTTGCATTTTTAATGTTATCTTCTTTTGCTGCGGCAATGGCTGTTACCGCCAAACGCAAAAAGGACGAAGAATAAGACGGATTGATTACGTACCCGACGGGGCATTTTGTCTCCGGCGGGTACATCGCTTACACTAAACCGAAAAATGCCGATTATCGGCGGATCCATTTTGCAAGGGAGGTATATACCACGGATAAAAACAAAACCAAAAGAGCTCTTATTTGCTTTTTTATGTGTTTTTTGCTTATTCTGCCGTCGTCTCGGGTTTTTGCCGCGGCAGGCCCTACGCTCAGAACTACGCTTTCCGACAATACAACTCAGCGCGGAAGCAAAAAGACATTTGACGTATGGGCGAGAAATGCGTCAGGCGAAAAAATAAAAGCGACGGTTACGTTTAACGGCGAAAAGCTTTCGCCCACATGGGACGATAACGAAAAATCAAGCTATACCCTTAACTTTACCTTTGAGGGCGATAACACGGTTGTCGTTTCGGCATCGTCTGACGGCGGGCGAAAAAAGCAGCTTACATATCACATTAACTACAAGAAAGCGCGGCAGGGCGAAAAAATCGGCACGGCTGTTTGGAGCGTCGAAATGTTCACCATAGGCTGCGGATATCTCGTGTATCCCCAAAAAGTAAATATATACGAGGGCGAGACGTCCGCTCAGCAGCTTTTGCGCCTGCTTAACGAAAACGGATATGTGGGTTATTACGGCGGCAGCGTAAGCTCTTCGTTTTACCTCGCATATGTAGCCGACGGTACGGCGTCTGCGGCGAGATATAACAATTATCAGAGAAGCTCGTCCGCTTCGTCTCCGAAAGCACTCGGAATTTCACCGATAATACCGTCTGTTTTGGTGCCGCATCTTAAAAGCACAATGACGTTTTATGACCCTGGCGATTATGAGAAAAACTGGAAAGGCCATCTCGGTGAATTTGTAATAACAAACGGCTCGGGCTGGATGTATTCCGTCAACAACGTTTTCCCGAATGTCGGTTTTGCCGATACATACCTTTCCGACGGAGATATCGTCAGAGTACAGTTCACTCTCGGCTACGGAGCGGATATAGGCGGCTTCGGTGCTATGGGAACCTCAATTCCGAATGTCGAAAATCAGCCGAAATCCGGCTATTTTTCGGTGGCGAATAAGGACTCGCTTACAAAGGCGATAGAAAGAACCATTTATTCGGGTCTTATAACGCGCTCAAATGTAAAAAATGCATACGCCGCGGCATTATCCGTTGCCGAGACGCTTGACGCTTCGCAAAGCGCGGTCGATAACGCGGTTTCCGCTATCAATTCGGCACTTCAAAATCCGGGGTCGGAAACAAACTCCGCTCCTGCGGATGCTCCTTTGTCCGTCGGCGGTAGCGGCGCTCATGTGTCCTCCGGTGCGGCATTAGGCGGCAAGAATGCGTCGGGCGGCGCGGCAGCTGCCGCTTCCGGTGGGTCTGCCGACGCTGTCGCGGCTTCGGCTGCGGAGGAATCCGCTTTTTCCGAGACCGATGCGGAAACGGAGGAGATAACCGAAGCTTCAGAGGCTCTTTCCGAGAGCGAAGAGAGCACGGAAAACGCCGTATCATTGTCGGAAAACAAAAAATCAAAAACGCTTGTCACGGTAATATGCTTGGTATCGGCATTTATCGTTTTGACAGGCGGAGTATGCTTTATTGTGTTTTATGTAAAGAAGCGCCGCAAAAACGGCGAAAAAGAAAAATCTGTTAAGGAGAGCTCTTCCCAAAAATGACAAAACGTGTTATTTCGGTGTTTTTATGCGTCCTGTGTGTTATATCCTCATTTTCGTTCACCGTATCGGCAAAAGAGAATAAGGAGTATACGTCCGACAATTTTCTTAGCGTCGCGGACGGTATTATCGCATGGAAAAAAGCCGATAACGGCTCGGAACCCGACGGATATTTGATTAACGATAAATATTTGGAAAATGCGGGTACTACGCCGGGGGATTGGTATCCCATAGCTCTCGGCAGACTCGGAATACAGGATAACAACGAGGGCTACCTTGCGGTCATAAAAGACAGGGTAGAGGAGCGTTATCGCGAAAGCGGAAGGCTCAGTGCCGCAAAGGCAACCGAGTGGCACAGAATAGCACTCGCCGTTCTCGCTATGGGCGGCGACCCGACAAATTTCGGAACCGACGAAAACGGCGCGCCGATAAATCTGATAGCGGACGGAACCTACGACCGCGGCAAGACAACGCCGCTCGGAAGACAGGGCATAAACGGCTGGATATGGGGGCTTATAACTCTTGACAGTATGCGCTATGCCGTGCCTGACGGAGCGTACAACACCCGCGACGATATAATCGTTGAAATAATTTCAAAGCAGCTTTCCGACGGCGGATTTGCCCTGAGCTCGGATGATGCAGACCCCGATATTACCGCTATGGCGATAACTGCACTCGCACCATATTATAATTCCGAAAAAATATATTCTTATCACAGAAAAGCGTTGTCCGCCGATGAGAGCAAAACGGTGCACGAGGTTGTTGATGAAGCGGTTTTGTGCCTTTCACGTCTGCAACTCGACACGGGCGACTACAAAAGTTGGGGAACTCAGAATGTAGAGAGTACCGATTGGGTGGCGGTGGCGCTGTGCAGTCTTAATATCGACCCTCTCTCGGACAGCCGTTTCATAAAAAACGGCAACACCCTTTTTGACGGTATAATGCGTTACAGAATGACGGACGGCGGATTTGTCCATTCGTTTACCTACGACCCCGACAATCCCACATCTTTGCCCGATAAATCAAATACCATGGCGTCGGAGCAGACCCTTTATACCATGGCATCTCTTTGGCGGCAAAAAAACGGTATGAGAACTCTTTTCGATTTCAGAAAAGAGCAGAGCTCCGCGCTTAAATCGCGAATAAACGACCTTACTTCCGACATTTCAAAAATCGGCAATAAGACCGATAAACAAACGCTTCGCGAGCTTCTTGCGGTTTTTTATTCGTTGCCCGAAACAGAGCGGTGCTACGTGAGCAATTATTGGACTTTGTCCGATGAAGCCAAAAAACGCGGAATAGACGTTTCGGAAATAGCGGGTGAAACCGCGGTGATTGTGTTTTCGGATGATGACGCAAACGACGACGCCATTTTGTATTTTACCGATTCCGACCGTGCAATGGTTGACTCTCTGCCCGAAAAACTCACTACGGAGCAGTATGTTTTGGTTGTAACATTGCTTGATAAGCTCGAAAGGAGTGAAGATTTTGACGGTAAAGACGCATATCTCCGAAAGCTTGTTTCGGCAAAGGAGCAAATTGCCGCGGTTCAGGCGGAAATAGATTCGCTGAACGACGACATTAAAGCCGAGCTTTATCCGTTTGATAAAATCACGCTCAAGGATAGGGGCAAGGTGAATAAAATCGTTAAACGCTATAACGCGCTCAGCGAATATGACAGAGCAAAAATCGAGCGTTGGGAGGATGTCGTCAAGACAAAGACAAAGCTTGACAATATCGTTCGCGCCATAGTAATATCTGTTGTACTGTTTGTTTTAGCGGTAGGACTTACCGTGTTTATAATTATAAGAATCAGACGCCGTAAGATGAAAAAAACTCTCGAAATGGAGGAGCTTGCGGCAATGTATAAGGATGAAGACGACGAAATGCGGTAATTTTTTCTCGCGGAAGGGGAGTCATAATTGAAAAAAGATATTTTGGCGCTCCTGTCGTTGGCGCTGATAATAGTCGTATTGATTCACGGCACAAACATTCAGTCCGTTGACGAGTACTACCTTACTCATATCGACGATATAACTCCGCAGAGCGAGACGGTTTTTATCAGTATTCGCTGTGATACCGTGCTTCAAAATTACGACGAGCTTGACAAAGTCCTGCAATCCGATAAATACGTGCCGCAAAACGGCGTTATATTGCCGGAAACCGAATATGTGTTAAGACCCGGCGACACCGTTTTTGATATACTTGACAGAGCGGTAAGGTATAATAAAATACAGATGGAGTATCAGGGTGCCGATAAAAACAGCTATGGCAGCGTATACGTTCAGGGTATAAATTATCTGTACGAATTTTCCTGCGGACCGCTTTCGGGTTGGATGTATCAGGTGAACGGCGAATTTCCGAATTACGGATGCTCAAAATACAAACTGAAGGACGGCGACCGAATAGCATGGGTCTATACCTGCGATCTCGGCAAGGACGTCGGCTGTATATGGATGGGAGATGAAACGGGATGAAAGCTTTCGGCGGATATCATCCGGCTGTTACTTTTACATATTTTATATCTGTGCTGTTAACGGCTATGTTTGTATGGAATCCCGTAATACAGCTCACAGCACTCCTCGGCGGCATTATGTTTTCGCTTATGCTCGTGAGGGAAAAGGCTATTTTAAGCGATATGGGCTTTTATCTTCCGCTTTTTCTGCTTGTGGCTGTTACAAATCCTCTGTTTTCGCATAACGGCGTTACTCCGCTTTTCTTTATGAACGGTAATCCGGTAACGCTTGAAGCGGTTGTTTACGGCGTTTTTATCTCGGTGATGGTTGTCGGAGTGCTGTTTTGGTGTAAGTGCTATAATGAAATTATGACCGAGGATAAATTCTTGTATCTGTTCGGCAGAATTATTCCGAAAATGTCACTTGTGCTTTCCATGGCTCTCAGATTTGTTCCGATGTTTAAAAGACAGATGAAAAATGTGAGCAGAGCGCAAAAGGCAATGGGGCTTTATTCGCAAAAAAGCTATGTTGACAGATTGCGCGGCGGAATACGAGTGTTTACGGCGATGATTTCGTGGTCGCTTGAAAATTCCATGGAGCTGTCGTCATCTATGAGAGCGCGCGGATACGGTCTGCACGGCAGAACAAACTTTTCGCTGTTTAAATTCGGGGCGAGAGACGCGGCGGTTTTATTGTCGGGATTATTGCTTTTTGCTGCCGTACTTATAGGCGTCGGCAGCGGAAGCATCGATTTTACATTTTATCCGAAGCTCGGCAAAATCAGCCTTTCGTTAAAATCGTTAATTACTTACATTTCGTTTTTTATATTATCGTTTCTTCCGTTTTTTATTGAGGTAAAGGAGAATTTAAAGTGGAAATATTACATATCGAAAATTTGAATTTCCGTTACCCCAAGGCGGAAAAAGACACTCTTCACAATATTTCTCTTAATATCGGGCAGGGTGATTTTACTGTAATATGCGGCGCAACGGGCTGCGGAAAGACCACCCTTTTAAAGCTGATTAAAAACGAGCTTGCTCCCGCAGGTGAAAAGAGCGGCGAGATACTCTATAACGGGAAAAGCATCGATTCACTCAGCCTTCGCGAGAGTGCATGTGCCATAGGGTTTGTCGGGCAAAATCCCGATAATCAGATAGTTACGGACAAGGTTTGGCACGAGCTGTCGTTCGGTCTTGAAAATCTCGGCGTGCCGCAAAACGTAATTCGCCGCAGAGTGGGTGAGATGGCGAGCTATTTCGGCATACAGGATTGGTTCCGCAAAAAAACAGACGAGCTTTCGGGCGGCCAGAAGCAGCTTTTAAATCTTGCGTCGGTTATGGTAATGCAGCCCAAGGTGCTTATCTTAGATGAGCCCACAAGTCAGCTTGACCCCATAGCCGCGGCTGATTTTATAGCGACGCTTAAGAAACTGAATACCGAATTCGGCATTACCGTGCTTTTGGTAGAGCACCGTCTTGAGGACGTTTTCCCGATAGCCGACAAGGCTTTGCTTATGGAAAACGGCTGCGTGCTTTTATATGATTCACCGCGTGCCGTCGGCAAAAATCTTAAAAAAATAAATCCCGAGCATCCTATGCTCAAGGGCCTTCCGAGTGCCGTAAGGCTTTACAATCTGCTCTCGTCGGACGAAGTCTGCCCGCTTACGGTTAAAGAGGGGCAGGAGTTTTTTAGACGTAATTTCAAAAGGAATATAGACTTTTCCGACGGTGATAAATCAGAATATTCCGATAAAACCGATACGGCAATCGAGCTTAAAAATGTTTGGTTCAGATATGAAAGAGATTTGCCCGACATTCTGCGCGGCGTAAATCTTAAAGCGAATCGCGGCGAGATAATTTGTATTCTCGGCGGCAACGGCACGGGAAAAACGACAATGCTGAATGTTATTTCGGGTCTTAATAAGCCGTACCGCGGCAAAATAAAGATAGACGGCAAAAAAATCAAGGATTATAAGGGCAATTCGCTGTACCGAAAGAAGCTTGCATATCTGCCGCAAAATCCGCAGACGGTATTTTTAAAGGATACCGTTTCGGGCGATCTCGAAGAAATGCTCAAGGCGATGGAGTATAAAAAAGAAGAGCGCGAAGAAAAAATACGCGATATTTCCGAAAAACTTGGTATAACGGATTTGCTTACGAAGCATCCTTATGACCTCAGCGGTGGTGAACAGCAAAAATGCGCCCTTGCGAAAATATTGCTTTCAGAGCCTACAATACTGCTTTTGGACGAACCTACAAAGGGACTTGACGCCTTTTCAAAGTCCTCGCTTTTGAATGTATTGAAAAAGCTTAAATCGGACGGAATAACGGTTGTTATGGTAACTCATGATGTTGAGTTTGCCGCTGTCGGTGCCGATAGGTGCGCGCTGTTCTTTGACGGCGAAATCATTTCTTCCGATGCGCCGAATTCGTTTTTTGCAGAAAATAATTTTTATACGACGGCGGCGAACCGCATAGCCCGTCCGCTTTGTCCCACAGCGATAACGAGTGAAGAGGCGGCTGAGTGCTGCCGCGGAAACGGAGAAGATAATGGTTAAAAAATGGCTTTCGTATATTTTTCCGTGCATTTTGGTGCCTGCGGCGGTTTTGCTCGGTGCCACAGTGTTTAAAGATAAACAGTATGCATGGATATCGCTTTGCGATGCCGTGTTGTCGTGCGTTCCGTTTTTTCTCGCCTTTGAAAAGGGCAAAAGCGGTACAAAGGAAATGATTTTAATAGCTGTTATGGTCGCGTTGTCGGCAGTCGGCAGACTTATTTTTGCGTGGGCACCCAGCGTAAAACCGGTGTCGGCACTCGTTATAATAACAGCAATGTATTTCGGCCCACAGGCAGGCTTTATGACGGGTGCGCTGACCGCCGTAATATCGAATTTTTATTTTGGGCAGGGTCCATGGACACCGTTCCAGATGTTTTCGTGGGGTATAGTCGGGCTTATAGCCGGAGTTTTCGCTCCGCAGCTTAAAAAGAGTCTTGTGTTCAGAATAATTTACAGTGCCGTTTCGGGAGTGCTGTATTCTTTGCTTATGGATATTTATACAACCCTTTGGTATGACGGCACGTTTAATCTGACGCGATATATTGCCGCTGTTACGTCGGCTGTGCCCGTTACGCTTACCTATGTAGTTTCCAATGTTGCATTTATAATAGTGCTTGCAAAGCCTATAGGCTCGGTTCTTGAACGAATTAAGACAAAATACGGAATGCAATAATGCACTCGTATAAAATCATTCACCTTTACCTTTACCGTGCCGATAGAAGACTTTTTTATCTGAAATGATGCCGTAATCGCCGTTTTTGCGCAAACATTGACGGATTTTACCATGCAAATCCGTTTTGCGTAGGCACAAAACCCTTATTGATTGCAATAAATTAAAATATTTGAATAAATCATTTGACAAAGGTATGTACGTTTGGTAAAATATATAAGCTCTTTGTTGAGCTCAATAAATCTAATACGGAGAGTTATCGAAGTGGTCATAACGGGCCTGACTCGAAATCAGGTAATCCCTAACGGGACCGAGGGTTCGAATCCCTCACTCTCCGCCAATGCGGCTTAGACCGCACAACAAGCCGCAAAGCAACATTGCTTTGCGGCTTTTTAACATAACAAAATAATAGGATATTATAAACATTTCTCTTGTATATGGAGTTAGTATTATGGGGCTTATTAAAAAAATTATTGCAAAACACAAAGAACGAGTAAAAGTCAGAAACGAGGCTTGTGACAATCTTATTGCGCAAGTTGATACAGCTATACAAGAAATAAATTTATTGTTTTCAGATTCTCAATCTTTTGTTGATCCAGGCAAAGAAATTGAATGGAGCAACCACAATGCCTCTCTGATTGCAGATATGAATATAATTAACATTCAAAAATTGAAAAAGGCAACACACTATAAAATGTTATTGGAGAAACAAGCGGAATTATATCGCAACGCCAACTCTCTTAAACAACAAATAAGCGTTCACAATGATAGAGTTGCTGATGCAAAAATACAAAATGCATATGCATTGATTGGAAATGTCGAGGGACGAAAATTAGACAAACAACAAATGACTTGTATTGTCAAAGATGCTCACAACCATCTTGTAATTGCTGGGGCAGGAACGGGCAAAACAACTACTGTAGTTGGGAAAATTAAATTTCTATTAAAATCGGGGAAATATAAACCGGAAGATATTTTGGTATTGTCTTTTACAAATGCTTCCGCAAGTGAGATGAGCCAACGAATCAACCAAGAAACCGGTTGCAACATAGATGCATCTACATTTCACAAACTTGGGTTAAACATTATTACTAAGGTAAATGGTATCGTTCCTAAAATAACACAATTAAATCTACGCAAGTTTGTTAAAGAACAGTTGCTGCTGAATATGCAATCAGATGCATATTTAAATTTATTGAGCTCATATTTATTGTATAATCGTGTTGTTTCAAAGTCCGAGTTTGAATTTAAAACACAATCAGAATATGAAGAGTATTTACGATTGAATCCACCTACTACAATAAACAACGAAACCGTAAAAAGCTATGGTGAAATGGACATAGCAAACTTTTTAACGCAAAACGGAATACAATATATTTATGAACATCCTTATAAAGTCGATACCCGCACAAGTGAATACGGACAATATAATCCGGATTTTTATTTACCTGAATATGATATTTACATTGAATATTTTGGTATAAATAAGGATGGCGAAGTTCCTTCCTATTTCAAAGGTGTTAATGGAATGACAGCCACCCAATCATATCAGGCATCTATGAAATGGAAACGGGAAACACATAGTACTAATGACACTATCTTAATTGAGTGTTATGCTTATGAAAAATTCGATGGTGTTTTGCTTGATAATTTAAAGGAAAAGCTTTCTGCAAAAGATGTAAAACTAACTCCTAAAACTACAAAAGAATTATGGGAACAAGTATCTGCTGACGGCGATTCTATTCTTGACGGTGTTATTGAGTTATTTGAAACTGTTATCAATCTTATAAAAAGCAATGGATACACAATCGCTACTGTGCGGCAATTAAATATCGGAAACAGCAATGCTCAAAACAACAATATGGTTCTGTCACTTCTTGAACCTATATTTAATGCATATTGTAACTATTTGAGTGAACATAAAGAAATTGACTTTAATGATATGATCAATATGGCAACAAAGTATGTGGAGCAAGGAAAATATGTCAGTCCTTACAAATATGTTATTGTTGACGAATATCAAGACATTTCTAAGGCTCGTTATTCTTTGTTATGCAGAATGAGAGAATCTAATGATTATGACCTATTTTGTGTGGGCGATGATTGGCAAAGTATTTATCGTTTTGCCGGCAGTGACATCGGATATATTTTGAATTTTGAGCAATATTGGGGTTCTACTGAAATCAGTAAAATTGAAACTACTTATCGTTTTACTCAAAAGCTCATAGAAATTAGCGGCAATTTCATAATGCAAAATCCCGTTCAAATCAAAAAGTCCATCAAAGGAAAAAATGATACTGTCGGGTTTGCTTTAGGTGAAATCAGCGGATACACTGATAAATTCTCTATTGAGTTTATGACTAAAAAACTTGAAGATTTGCCAAGAGGTAGTAGTGTTTTCTTCATCGGAAGATACTCGTTTGATGCAAAATTGTTGAGTGATAGCGGATTATTTGAATGTCAGTACAACAATGTAAGCGGATTTGTGGAAGTAAAATATCGCAAGCGAATCGATTTAAAAATGAGTTTTATTACTGCACACAAGTCCAAAGGATTACAGGCAGATTATATTTTCATCATCAATAACAAAAAGTCAAGAATGGGTTTTCCCAGTAAAATACAGGATGCAGCAATCCTAAATCTATTACTTGATAATTGCGATCAATACCCATATGCAGAGGAACGCCGCCTTTTCTATGTTGCATTGACAAGAGCGAAGAAAAAAGCCTTTCTTGTTACTGTCAAAAATCAAGAATCCGAATTTGCTATGGAACTAAAAGAACGCTACGGCGAGGAACTCAAACGAGAACAATGGGAATGTCCGTTATGTGGCGGAAAATTATTAAAAAAGTCAGGACCGTATGGTGAGTTTTATGGGTGTTCAAATTATAGAAGTCTCGGTTGTAAATATAAACGCAACATTAAATAATAGTGTCTCAAACGCATATGACAGATTTGTGTGCGATAAAAATCATTAAATTGCTTCTTAATCAATACAATCTCTGCTTTTCATTTTTCTTTTGCATCTACGCTGTTCGTTCTCGTGTTCTCTGCGTTGCTTATATTTAAAGGCTTTGATGAGTTCTTTATATTTCTCTGTGCGTGGGGTGGATAATTTTTTCGGCGAAGCCATATAGGAGATAAACTCTGTTTTGGGTATGTACTGTACTGCACCGATTTTAATTCCGTGCAGTACATTTTCTTTTATAAGCTTGTGTATGCTTTGCGGATTATGTCCCACCAATTCCGCCGCCGTCTGCGTGGGCAGAGCCTCCGGCAGCTCTGCCCACTGTGAACTTAGCCACCGCCGAAAGGCTTCGCAGTTTTCCGGGGTGGCTTCAAACATCGGGAGCGGATGCCATTCTGTGCGGTTGGAGAACATGCCGCTCAGTTCCGATAAAAAGCCCGGCTCGGTATCCATACGGGCTTTGAACCGCACCGCGTCCTCTGTCCGCACCCGATATTTATGGGTCGCGTGTCCCGTGTTTTCGTGCGGGATATAGTTGTTATCCATCAGATATTTCATTTTGCGTGTGGAGATGTGCAGGTATTGACGAAGCTCGCTCCCGCTCATAAAATCTTTTTGGGTCATATATAAAATCATCCTTTCCGTCAGCAAAAATGCGCCCGCCGTGGGCGCATTACTCTTTTGCTTTGTTGAAGATATTGCTGATCACATCGGCGCTTTCCTGTTTTTTGGACTTATCCAGATGCGCATAGATGTTTGCCGTGGTGGACAGGTCGGAGTGCCCGAGGAAGGTCGATACATTCAGCAGCGGCACGTCCTGATTGATGAGGATGCTGGCGAAGGTGTGGCGCAGATCGTGAAACCGAATCTTGCGCAGACCGTATTTTTGGATCAGGTCGGCGAACCGCTGTGTGACCCGATTCGGGCGTATCAGCCCGCCAAGCTGATCGACGCAGATATAATCGTCGTATTTGCGGTTGTAGCCGCCCTTGAACATTCGGCGGTACAGGTCCTGCTTTTCCCGCTCCTCGCACAGCATTTCATACACTGGGTCCGGCAGCGGCAGTGTGCGGCGGCTGGATTTGTTTTTCATTTCCTCCACGGGTTCGACGATGACCTTGCCGTTTTCCTTGTACTCAATGATTTTGGTGTCGAGCAATATGGTTTTCTTTTCCCAGTCTACTCTCGACCACCGTGCGCCCAACGCCTCGCTGCGGCGCAGCCCCAGGCCGCCCGCCAGCATGACCGCCGGGTAGATAATACCCCCGCGGATAAGCCCCAGCATGGCGATCAGCTCCTCCTCGGAATAGTTTTCTCCGGTGAACTTGTTTTTCTTCGGGCGGTCGATGCGGTCAAAGGGATTGGAGTCAATCAACCCGTCCTTGAAAGCCCGTTTGAAGGCACTGTGCAGGACGGTGTGGTAGTGGATAACGGTGTTGGCGACTACGCCCGATTCGAACATCCACTCGTAGAAATCCTCGATGTCCTTTGCGGTGATGCTGCCGACCGTCAATTCTTTTCGGGCAGTAAAATACCGCCGAATTCTACCGTTTATCATTCCGCGGTAGCTTTCGGCGGTACTCTTTTGAATGTTTTTCTCAATCTTTTTATAGTAGGCGCACATATAATCGTAGATCGGAATATCCGAGGCGGGCTTTTGGTTTTGGGCAATCTGCTCGGCATAGGACTGTTCAAAGGCTTGCACCACCTCTCGGTAGGCTTTGTTCACCTTTGATTTGTTTGAGCCTTCGGGAAGACCGAGGGCGCGCCATACGGGTTTTGTTTTGCCGTTTTCTCTGACCTGTATCACGGCATACAGACGGCCTTTCTTAGCCTGTACGCTGGCCGCAAGTGTGTTTTTGGCATCCATTCGTCATCACTCCTTTTTTGCTTTTGCCAACACGAACAATATCACAAGTCGGTTCACAAGTCCAGACATTATCGGAAGTTTTCTCAAGAAAACAGACCTTTGGGTTCAAACTAATGGCTTCTCTTTGCCGCAGATAGTCGATCAGCTGCGATTTGGCAATGCGGTTTTCTCTGCCGACCTTAACCGCCGGCAGTGTTTTTTCTTTGATGAGCTTGTATACGGTTTTTGTACTGACTCGCAGTATCTCCGCTACCTCAGTAGCTGTCAGTGCCGCAGGATAACTGCGCAATTCTTTTTCGTGTTCTTTTTTCGTCATAGGCAATTCCTTTCTTCTACATTTCCATAATCGGTTCTTCGTTTTCTTCTGCCGATATATCATCTCCCGAATCAGTCGCGGCGGTGAGGATTCCGACCGCAAGCCCGATAACGGCACCGAGGTTGGAGGCGGTTTCCTGCGCCTCAATGCGCTTTCGACGTTCCTCCGGGTCCTCGGCAGTGCCGTCGATTATACAGCCAGCTTCCAGAATACCACGCAGACCAGCAGCGACAGCGCCACTGCCGATACCGCCGTGGCTATCATAATTTTCAATATTTTTCGGCGCAGTTTCTCTATCGTGCCGTCCAGTACCGCTGTACTCTTTGAAAGGGTTTCGGAGCAATTCAAAATAAACTGCTCTTGATTCTTCCCAGCCTGTTCGACGAGGTTCTGCATCTGCGCCGCCGTCTTGCGGTTCTCCGTTACCACTTTCCGCACCGTCTTTTCCATATACTCCGCCTCGATATTCTGTATATTGATGCAGTGGTCTCTCAGCTCCTCCGCCGTTGCCAGCCGTTCGATCATCTGATACAGTTTCGGCTGAAACTCCACCGCGTCCGCCAGCAGTTTGCTTTCCCGCTTGCGCTGTTCTATCGGGATCGCATACACCTGCGGCTGATACGGTATCTGCTCCAGTTCGGACAGCGTCCGCGTGTTTTTCTTTCTCAGCATATCCATTGCCGAATTCTGCTGTTTGCTGTTTTCTGATTGTGAATTCATATTCCAATACCTCTTTCAAATATTTTTCATCGTGCAGGCGTATATCTCTGCACTTCATTCCGTTGGGACAAGTGAAAGTGATATATTTTCTTTCATCTGTCCATGTGATTTGATAACCGAGCCGCTGCATTTCCCGTATAAAATTCGCACGGTTGCCGCTGCGGTTCATCACGAAATCAATGTCGGACATCAGCTTGAACTTCCAGCTGTCGCCCTTTGCCGCGGCACGGTACTCTCGGCTTGAGATATTTGCACCGTCTTTTTGATACGGTTCGAGAACGCTCAGCCCATACTGCTGACAGATGCCGTCGTTGAGTGAGCGCAGCTTTGTCGGCGTTCCGGGGTTTTGGCGGAGCTTCTTTCCGTTTTCATAATGCACAGAGTTTATAACAAAGTGATTATGAAGGTGCTCGGCATCGGTGTGCGTGGTCACCAGCACCTCATGCCCCGGCCACGCTTTTTCCGCAAACGCCAAACCGATTTCGTGCACCTGCTCGGCGGTAACACTTTCCGTCGGCGAAAAGGACTGCACATAATGGTAAAAATTCATTCCGCCTTTTTTGTGATGCGCAGTCTTGGTCGCCATAAATTCCGTAAAAGCATTTTCGCCGTTGCAGTTTACGCCGCTCACCAATCGGCGACCGCTGTCCTCGTCCGCAACCTTTTTCTGCTGCAAACAGTATTCGATCACCGCTTTCATTGCGCTGATGCTTTGATGGGATTCCGGAATAAAACTTACCGTTGCCATTATCCTTTCCTCGCAATCTCTAAAAGCTGTTCGTAGATTTTCTTCTGTTCGTCAACGACATCCTGAAAATCATACGACCGGAACACGCCTGAATTGATTTTTGCCGCAATCTGATTCAGATTGTTGCCGATGCGCTTGAGTTCAATCAGCAAGGGTTTTACATCTTCCGCAACATGGATAGGCATTTCGAGCGAAAGCAAAACAATATAGTCGGTGATGCTGCGCTCGGCGCGTTTTGCATTTCGTTCAATGCGTTCTTTTTCGACTTTGGTCAGCCGTATTGTCAGCGTGGTGTCACGCCGTCTTTGTTTACTCATAATTATCACTCTCCGTTTCCAAGTTCAGTGGGTTCGGGCTACCGCCCGAAAATAATGGGCGTCACGGCGAGGACAGCCGGACGCTCTGCTTGCCCCGGACGATGTCCGGGAAATCGGTAAAACCGACGCTCCCGCAAACGCCCCGAATTCGCGTTGTTTCCGGCGCATCGGCGGGTTTATCCCTACTCCCCGCCGAAAGCGGCACAAATCGCCTGTAAACCGCCGACAGGGACGAAAGGAACGCTTGGGACGAATGCTTTGGGGGTGCACCGATTCAACCGTCACCAACGGCACTTTCGTCACCGGCAGAAAAGGAATATTCGATTTCCAGAAGTCGTGCGCCATTGCTGCGGTGGCTGCGAAAGCGCACACCGAAATCGGCAAGGCGATATTCCCATAAATTCATCAGCCGTTTCAGCCCTCTTGCCGATACCGCCTATCCTGCGTATTCGTTATACCGTTCGCAAAACTCCGTGTTGCTGCCACTGTATTTTTTCTGCACTTTCATAAATTCGACCAGCAGTTCCATCTCCTTCGGCAGCAGCATTTCCCGGTTCTCCATACTGTCGCCGAGCATTTTCCAAACAAATTCCTCTTTGGAAAACCGCAATTCAAGCTGGCGGTCCTCCACATCACGGCCGGTGCAGTAGAGGGTGGCGCTGTCGGCATTGCGGCTCTTGTCCAGCACAAAGGCGGTATCCACTGCGCCTACGATTCCGGTGGTGCCGGTCAGCTTGTTGAATGGATCGCTGTCGCCCTGTTTGCGCAGGTGATGCACCAGCAGAAGGCAGATACTAAGCTCGTCCGCCAGCTGTTTTAATATCCGTATTTCCTCATAGTCGTTTGCGTAAGAGGTGTCGATGCTGTTGTTGCGCACGATCTGAAAGGTATCCACGGCAACAAAAACCGTGTCGGGATGCTCTTTTACAAAATTCCGTATCTGTTCGCACAGACAGTCGGACAGCGTTCCGGCAGAGGTAGCAAAAAACGCATTGGGCGGCACTTCATCGGTGATGCAAAGCAGACGGTTCTGCACGCGGCGCAGCGTGTCCTCCAAGCAAAGGTACAGCGTTGTTCCTTTTGTCGTTTTCAGATCCCACATCGGTTCGCCCTTTGCAATACGCACGCACAGATCCAGCGCCCACCACGATTTGCCGATCTTTGACGCGCCGCCGAGGATGCACAATCCCTGCGGCAGCAGCGTGTCGACACAAAACTTTGTCGGCGGAAGTTTCATGTCCATTAAGGTTTCGCCGTCGATAACGGCAAGTTTTGTTTTTTCGTCAGTCATACTGAAATCTCCTTGTAAAAAAGTAAGAGCAAAAGCAGCGGCGGCGGAACCGATGCTTTTGCTCCCCTATCTATCTAATGGCTGAAAACAGAAAAATCACATAAAATGCTGTGAGCGCAAAAATTCGTTTCTGAAATTTTTGTAATTTTCGGTGACAGCAAAACGATTTTATGATATACTGATTACAGAAACGAGGTGGCACGCATGAATCTGATTGAAACAAAACCCGTAGGCGACGCGAATTTTTATAAATTCTCTGTTGATTTTGTAGGCGATGATTTTGTTTTAGGCGGCAAAACTTTGCCGCTCGGAATTGTTACGCACGATATATTAAATATCCCCGCCGACAGGCTGCTTTCCGTTTTTAGGGCGGGCGATAAACTCAATGATTTGTATAACCGACTGAATGCGGAAAATTACAGCGATGAGCTGTTTACAAGCATTCGGAAGACCGTAGAAAAAATACTTGATATTATCGGGAAAATTAAACCGTTTTCGTATTTTAATATCAGCGAAGAGTACGAGCATATTGATTTGCTTCTCGGTGATGATAAAATCAAAGAGTGGCAGCGCAGCTTTTCTTCCATGCCGATACCGAATATCAATTTTGTTCCCGAAGGCACGGGTATGCATGACCACATTATCGTTCTTACCGAATTCATAAAATCCTACATTTACCTTTGTGCCGACACCTTCAATTTCTATAAGGTTGCGATGATGTATTTTGTAAATCTCACCGAGAACGGATTTCGGGACAAAGTTCTCCTTGCCGGTTTTACAAAAGAATTTTTTGGAAGAGAAGAAGTAGCGGAATGGATCGAGGAACTAAACGCCACTGAAATTACGCACAATTTTACGCTTGAGCCTGGCGTTTGGATGGCGCCGGTTGTCCTTGAAAACAAAAACGGCTCTGCTATGCTCGGCCGCCGAATTCATTTCGACCGTATGCTCAATTTCTATGTTACCGATATGTTCGAGGGGCTTGCCGCCGGACATTACTCCTGGCAATGCGGAATCTGCCACCGATTTTTCTTTATGGAAACTGCGCATAAGCAGTTGTATTGCAGCACCGTCAATCCGGAGTACGGCGTTCCCTGCGCCTATGTTGCAAAAAACAAATTGAATGTGCCAAAGCAAAAGAAAAAGGACGGTTTCGGCTATGCGATTTGGAAAAAGAGATATGATTCTCTGCGCAATGAAAAGCACAAAACCAATAAAAATCTGCCGTCCGCCAAATACGGTATCGATGTGTGCGATAAGGCTATCGAGCTTGCCAAACGGCATTATGAGGAAGCGCAGATTGATTTTGATTATGCGCAAAATCGGTATGAGCAGGATATGGTTTTACGGAATCTGATCAACGAGGCAAAAGCGGCACTGGGTAAGAAATAAAAGATTTCTTCTTTGGGAAGGGGGTGCGCGTATGAACGCAGAATACAAAAAGGTTGCCGAAAAACTGCTTTGCGGTATTACGGATAAGCGGCTGCATGAGCCCGCGATATGGAACGATATTCTTTCTTCTGTCCGTTCGGGCAAGCTGCGGCTTTGGGAAATTAACGATGAGATTCTGCGTATCAAATATTTCTGCAAAGAAAAAATCGAACGCGCATCTACCTTTACCGAAAGCGATAAAAGCGGCGTGCGGTTCGATGATCTGAACGCATATTTTATTAAGGCAATCAAGAGCCGTGATAAAGGATATTTTGAAGCATTTATCAAAACTTACGAGTCTGTGCTTCAGAAACGTGCCGAGCATTTTGTCAGCCGTTATAACTTAAACGAGGACGACACTGAGGATATCAAACAAATCTTTTTAGAGACACTGTGGTTTGCTTTTATTGACTATGATACCTCCGATCCTATTCCGCTTTTGCAGTATACAAAAAAGGCGGCACACCATAAACAACTTGATTATATCCGCACGGCCAAAAATGCCTGTACCGTGCCAACGCAAAACGGATATAATGAACTGCGAAAGGTTATGGGCATTTATAACAGCGCTCTCGAACTTTCCGCCGATGCGCGCATTGCGCTTGCCGTAAAAGAAACGGGCTTTGCCGAGAAAAAAGTTACCGAGCTTATTGCCATCAGCAAGGCTACTGAGTATCCCTTCGGCATCGTACCGACAGAGGATGACGAGGAAGAACTTGACGGTGCTATCTCGGACGAGCTTATTGAAGATCCGTCTATATCTCTGTTCCATGAGGCTTGGCGAAATATTTGCCGTGAATATTTTCGTAAGGCTGCTGATAAAATTTCACCTAAGGATAAGCAAATATTATCACTGTCGCTCGGTGTTTGTTTCGATTGCTTCGGTATTTTCAAACCGAGCACCTATGCAGAGATTGCTATGAAGCAAGGTGCTTCGGGTGAGAAGAGCATTGAGAAAAAACGCAAGACAGCAATCGAAAAGTTTGCAAAGCAACTTTGTGAATTAGGCTTCTGCGATGGTGTTTCCCTAAAGCAAACGGATATTGCTATTGTTAAAGAAAGCGGTGAGAAAAAGGTACAGTCGGTGACCTACGCCTATACTCCCTACGGAGAGGGCGAAGCCGGAGAGATCATTCATACCCCCATTGGTAAACACCGCTTTCAGATTATTCGCCTTGCAGAGTTTGATATGACCGGTGCTTACGCTGAACAGGCCGCAAAAATCATCGACAGCATGAACGGAAATTTCATCAAGGAGCGGTTCTACGCTATCCCGCTTGAAAGCCTGCCCCGCATCAATAGCCATAACGCAAAACCAAGAATGCCGTTTTATCATCAGCCGCACACAGACGGACAGGAATAGTTTCAAAGCCTTCTCTCGATTTTTTCGAAAGAAGGCTTTTTTCTGCCGTGTAATTCATGACTTTTTCTTGAAAACCCCGAATAAACCCCTGTTAAGCCTTGTGAAATCTCAAAAAATGTGGTATAATATATATTGTAGTATTGCATTTTCATGAAAACGGAGGGTTTCACTATGGATAACAACCTTGAGCGCTGGTATTCGATGAAGGAAATCGTACAGTCTGTAGATCAGCAAAGGAGATGCAATGTCTAATCAAAATATGTCATCTGAAAAAGAAGCAAAAAGCATGCAGGAAAACATAAAGAAAGCAGGTGGATTATTCTATCAGTATAGACCTTGCAGAAGGGACGCAGAAACAATTTATGATATAGAAAATATTCGTCATGGGGTTGTTTACGCTCAAACACCATTGAATATGAATGACCCGTTTGATTCGATGATTGGCTTTTCAGCCGAAAAAGTATATTCTGAATGTATTGCTATGTTAGTCGATGCGATGAGTACTGACGAAATAACGAAGGCCTTGGTATCCACATTGCTTCAGCAAAGAGCCTTTGGTAAGATGGCAGAGTTGATTCTTTCTATTAAAGAGCTAAAGCAGTATTTATATCAAAAACAAACAATCATGCATCAAAGAAATATCTCATTGTCTAATTTTATAAAATCAAATGCAAAAGTATTAAGTTCTAAAGTGCCAG
>OGZF01000837.1_pt1 | contig 24024 bp, 14 predicted proteins | sample 1576771 | NCBI WGS metagenome assembly OGZF01 (sample SAMEA3541536, study PRJEB24748) | human gut metagenome | biome: human gut; feature: human-associated habitat; material: faeces | place: China | collected 2012
CACATTAGTTTATTGCGAAGGGTATCAAAGAAAATATGGTTGAACCGTTTCACTACCTTTATGCTATAGTCGGCACGTGAGATGTGCAACCGGGTCGTTTCTTTGCAGGACTCGCTACGGCCGTCGATGGCAACCAAGAAGTTGTGGCTGCGGCTTTCCACATCAAGTGGAATTTCCCAGTCGTCACAAATGACGATGGGACGGACGTTGAGGCTGTGTGGAGCCACCGGGGTGATGGCGATGGTTTTACTGTGGGGCACAATGACCGGACCGCCGACGCTGAGTGAGTAGGCGGTGGAACCGGTAGGTGTGGAGATAACCAGGCCGTCAGCTTGATAAGTGGTCAACGGAGCGCCATTGATGGCGGCGTGGATACTGATCATGGACGAACTGTCCCGCTTCAATACGGCTATCTCATTGAGGGCGTAAGGGGATTGCATCAAGCGTTCATCGTCGCACCTCAGTTGCAGTACACTACGCTCTTCCACCTTATAGTGATTATTGTAGATTTCATCGAAGGTCTCTTCCATCTCTTCCGGTGAGATGTCGGCAAGGAAACCCAGCCGGCCGGTATTGATGCCCAATATGGGGATATTCTTCTTTCCTACACGGCTGGCTGCTTTTAGGAAAGTGCCGTCGCCACCGATGCTGATAACCATGTCGGCACAGAAATCATCTCCGTCAAACAATTCGGCGTCAGGTATGTTTAAATGTAAATCGGCAGTCAGGAAGTGATGGAATTCCCGGCAGATGCAGAGCTGTGCATTATGCTGTCCGAGCAACCGGAAGAGGTTTTCTGCATGCGAGGATTTCTTTGCTTGGTAGGTATTTCCGAATATGGCAAATTTCATAATCAATTCTGTTGGATTGAAGTGCAAAGATGCTATTTTTTTCTCAGAATGCTGCCAATATATAACTATTATTTGTACTTTTGTCCCAAACTATAAACCGAATTATGACTAGATTAAGCGTTAATATAAATAAGGTGGCAACGCTGCGCAATGCCCGTGGAGGTGATGTCCCGAATGTTGTGAAGGTAGCGCTGGATTGTGAAGACTTTGGTGCTGATGGCATTACGGTGCATCCCCGTCCTGACGAGAGGCATATCCGCCGTAAGGATGTATATGATTTGCGGCCGTTGCTGCGGACAGAGTTCAATATCGAGGGGTATCCTGCACCCGAATTTATGGATTTGGTCTTGAAGGTGAAACCGCATCAGGTAACTTTGGTGCCCGACAGCCCTACACAGCTGACTTCAAACGCAGGCTGGGATACCAAGACCCATTTTGACTTCTTGAACGAAGTGTTGGATGAGTTCAACAATGCTGGTATCCGTACTTCCGTATTTGTTTCCACCGATGCCGAAATGATAGAATATGCTGCCAAAGCCGGTGCCGACCGCGTGGAGCTATATACGGAACCTTATGCTACGGCTTATCCCAAAGGACGGGAAGCGGCTGTAGCTCCTTTTGTCGAGGCTGCCAAGGTGGCCCGCAGCTTAGGCCTGGGGCTGAATGCCGGACATGACCTGAGCCTGGTGAATCTGAATTATTTTTATCAAAACATTCCGTGGCTGGACGAGGTGTCCATCGGGCATGCGCTGATTAGTGACGCGCTGTATCTGGGATTGGAGCGTACGGTCAAGGAATATAAAAACTGTCTTCGCTGATGAATGTAATGTTGTTATTGGCCCAAGTGGCTCCGGCACTGACTGACTCTATTGCAGGTGCCAATCCGGTACTGACACAAGTAAACGCTTCCGACGAAATGAACTTATGGAGCATGGCCGTCAAGGGCGGCTGGATTATGGTTGTCCTGGGCTTGATGTCCGTACTTTGCTTTTACATCTTGTTCGAACGCAACTATGTTATCCGGAAGGCGGGGAAAGAAGACCCCCAGTTCATGGATAAGATAAAGGATTATATTTTGGGTGGGGAATTGAAAGCTGCCATTGCTTATTGTCGCAGTGTGGATACTCCCTCGGCCCGTATGATTGAAAAGGGTATCAGCCGTTTGGGACGCCCGGTGAACGATGTGCAGGCTGCCATCGAGAATGTGGGTAATATTGAGGTTGCCAAACTGGAGAAGGGAATGACGATTATGGCCACGATTTCCGGTGGCGCTCCTATGCTAGGCTTCCTTGGCACGGTGACGGGTATGGTACGTGCATTTTGGCAAATGGCAAATGCCGGAAATAATATTGATATAACGTTGCTTTCCGGTGGTATTTATGAGGCGATGATTACTACGGTGGGCGGTTTGATAGTCGGTATCATAGCTATGTTTGCCTACAATTACCTGGTGACATTGATAGATGGCGTGGTCAACAAGATGGAAGCCAAGACAATGGCATTCATGGATTTGTTGAACGAACCGGCGAAATGATTAATTAAAGAATTAAGAATTAAAACTTAAAGGCGTGTTAAAACGTAGAGCTAAAATATCACCCAATTTCAGTATGGCGTCCATGACGGACCTGATTTTCCTGCTGCTGATTTTCTTTATGATAACATCTACCATGGTATCGCCCAATGCTATCAAGGTACTGCTGCCGCAGGGAAAGCAACAGACTTCTGCAAAGCCTTTGACAAGAGTCATCATAGATAAGAATCTGAATTATTATGCTGCTTTTGGCAATGACAAGGAACTGTCTCTGACGCTTGAAGAATTGACTCCTTTCCTACAATCGTGTGCGGAGAGGGAGCCTGAAATGTATATAGCTTTGTATGCTGACGAAACAGTGCCTTACCGGGAAATCGTGAAGGTGCTGAACATTGCAAACGAGAATAAATTCAAGATGGTGCTGGCTACACGACCACCGGAAAACTAAATCGTACATTGTACATGGCTAAATTGTAAATGCAATGGTGAATCGGAAGAAGAAAGGAAAATATATAGGTATGGCAGGTGCACTTGTGGTGCATGTTGCCATTATTGCCCTTCTGATACTGGTAGGATTCACACCGCCGGAACCCTCGGAAGAAGGCGGTGTACCCGTTATGCTGGGAGAGGTGCCCGATGCACTGGGCGCTGCCGACCCTTCTTTAGTAAAGGTGGATGTCATGCCGGAGGAAACCGCTCCTCAGGTGCAGGAAACGGTGGAGCAGGACATCATTACGCAGGAAACTGAAGAAACCGTTGCCATAAAGCCTCACAAGCCGAACCGAGTATAAGTCCCTCGCGTTTTTCTTCAAGCAAACTTCTTGGTATTCTCGGTGTTCTGAAGAAATATTTCAAATGCGATTCCGAAATCATTTCATAAATATGTCTTAAACCGATTTGATTTTTTGCAAGTATGATAATGTGATACGCTTTATTTTTCTTTGACGCACTTCTTAAATCAAAAATATCATTGAATGTTTTAAGCTCCGTCTTATCTTCTTCACGAAGTTTTTCTATCATCTTAACGAAAACATCAGCCGTAGCCTTTGCATCATCTACCGCACGGTGATGATTTTCAAGAATAACGTGAAGATGTTTTGTAAGCGTATCAAGTTTAAAATTCGGAAGTTCGGGATACATACATCTTGCAAGCATAAGCGTATCAAGGTAGCAGAAATTAAATTCAAAATTATGACGTTCTGCCGCCTTTTTTATAAATCCTATATCGAACGCCGCGTTATGTGCAACAAGTATGCAATCCTTACAAAACTCAAAAAACTCACCGAGTATTTCTTCGATTTTCGGTGCGTCAGCCACCATACTGTCCGTAATACCCGTAAGTTCCACAATATTTTCGGGTATCGGCTGACACGGATTAACGAACGTAGACCACTTATCGACAATCTGACCGTTTACAACCTTTACCGCACCGATTTCGGTAATATTGTTTTTGTCGTTGTGAAGTCCGGTTGTTTCTATATCGAACACAACAAACGGTGAGTCGATATTCTGATTTTCCGCATTATAGACAATCTTCTTGCTGTCATCAATCAAATATCCCTCAACACCGTAAAGAATTTTAATTTTTTCATTAAAGTTAGACGCTTTCATTGCGTCCGGGAACGACTGCACAACTCCGTGGTCGGTAACAGCAATCGCTTTATGTCCCCAATAAATCGCTCTGTTGATAAGGTCGTTTACGGAGGAAACCGCGTCCATCGCCGACATCTGTGTATGCAAGTGAAGTTCTACACGTTTTTCCGATGCCTCATCCATACGAACAGGCGGTTTTTCAATTTCCGCAATGTCGTTAATCATCACAATCGTTTCACCTGCATATTGGTCGAACTGTGCCTTACCGCGTGCAACGATATATATACCGCCGCCCTTGACTCCCTTTTTCAATTTTGAAAAAAGCTTGTTAAACGGCTCGTCATCTTCCGTTTTTGTAACGAACATTTTCGCCGATATTGAGTCCTCGTTATCGGTAATATCCATTGTTATAAGGTGAAATTCCTTGCCAGTTTTTTTAGATTTAATATCTCTGTCCTCAACAAAAAATACCTTACCCGAAAACACAACTCTGCCCGAATTATCGTTAATCGAATGAATTGATATAATATCATCATTAATTGGTCTTCCGTAAAGCATATCCGAAACATTGGCTTTACCTTTGATTTTCGGGCCTGATGATGCAGACTGCATAGTCCCCTCATGACCGGGTTCGACTTCGTAAATCATTACATTTTTATCTTGCTGTTTAATTCTGTTATCAACCCTAACGATTACTTCTGTAAGATTACAAGCCTTTTTTACTTCACTTTCGACCTTCGCCTGCTGATAAGCGGACGTGTCAGAGCCAAGCAAAATGCCTATTTTTCTTCTGTTTTTTGAAACTCTTATTTTTTCTATTTCCAAATCGGCTATATCTTTATCCGTTATCTTTGGAAACACAACACCAATTTTCGGTTTCATATAACATCTTTCTCCTCGTGATAAAACAGGCTGCCGACATTTGCCGACAGCCTTTTTGTATTATTTAAAATATTTAACGCCTGCCTCAAACAGCTTTTGGTCTTTGTTACCCGGAACGTTAAACGATACGTTCTTACCGATACGTTCACTGTGTCCCATTTTACCAAGCACTCTGCCGTCAGGACTTGTTATACCTTCAATAGCATATACCGAACCGTTTGGATTCCAGTCAATGTCATATGTTGCCTTATCTTCAAGGTTTACATATTGAGTTGCAATCTGTCCGTTTGCCGCAAGTTCCTTAACCTGTTCTTCCGACGCGATAAATCTACCTTCACCGTGTGAAAGTGCGATTGTATGAACATCGCCTGTATTTACATTTGCAAGCCATGGTGACTTGTTTGACGCAATTCTTGTTCTTGCCATACAAGAAACGTGTCTGCCGATTGTGTTAAATGTAAGTGTCGGCGAATTACTGTCAAGGTCACGAATTTCTCCGTAAGGTACAAGACCAAGCTTTATAAGTGCCTGGAAACCGTTACAGATACCAAGCATTAGACCGTCACGGTTTTTAAGCATATTCATAACCGCGTCTTTTACAAGCGGATTTCTGAATGCGGTTGCGATAAATTTACCGCTGCCCTCAGGTTCGTCACCGCCTGAGAAACCGCCCGGAATCATTACGATTTGAGAATTGTTTATTCTCTTTTGCATTTCTTTCATTGAGTAAACAACGTCGTCACCCGTAAGATTTCTTACAACAAATACATCTGCCACAGCACCTGCGTTTTCAAATGCTCTTGCAGTATCGTATTCGCAGTTTGTACCCGGGAATACAGGAATAAATACTCTCGGTTTTGCAAATTTTTCTGTTGCAACAGTTATATTTCTCTTATCATAGCTGAATGTTTCAGGCTCACTTGTAAAGTGACCTGCTTTTGTAGGGAATACCTTTTCAAGCGGTTTTTTCCATACTTCAGCCGCCTCGCTAAGCGGAATATTTACTCCGCCTACTGTAAATGCGTCAGAGCCTGTTGTACCGACTGTTACGGCACCGTCAATTTCTTCTTCAACTTCAAGTACGATTGAGCCAAGCGGTGCATAGAATAGCATATCATTTGTAAGGTTCTTGTCAAATTCAACACCGATCATATTACCGAATGACATTTTTGAAACAGTTTCAACAAGACCGAATCCCTTAACAACGCTTGCCGACAATACTTTGCCGTCAAGAATAAGCTGATGAACTGTGTCATACATTTTCTTCAATTCGTCAAACTTAGGTAAATCGTTTTCGTCACGTTTAACTGTGAACATAACAAGCTTTGAGCCTGCTTTCTTGATTTCCTGTGAAATAACCTTATCAGCCTTTACAGGTGCAACAGCGAATGATGTAAGTGTCGGAGGTACGTCAAGGTCGTTGAACGAACCGCTCATTGAGTCCTTACCGCCGATTGCCGCAATACCTAATGCAAGCTGTGTTTTATATGCGCCAAGCAATGAAGCAAAAGGCTTGCCCCAACGCTTAGGATCGGTTCCAAGTCTTTCAAAGTACTCTTGGAATGTAAGATAAATCTTCTTATAATCAGCACCCAACGCAACCGCTTTTGAAACAGATTCAACGATTGCATATGTTGAACCGTGATATTGGCTCCAGCTTGAAAGTTTCGGATTATAGCCGAATGTCATAACGGTTGCCGTATTTGTTTCGCCGCCAAGTACAGGAACTTTTGCAGCCATACCGTCTGACGGAGTAAGCTGATACTTACCTCCGAACGGCATAAGTACACTGTTTGCACCGATTGTTGAGTCAAACTTTTCACATAGTCCCTTTTGTGAGCATACATTTAGATCTGAAAGTGTTTCAAGCCACTTTGCCTTTACGTCAGTAACAACTTCTTGCTTAAAGAAACTGTTTTCAGTATCAGGAAGAACAACTTCAATATCCGTATTCTTTGTTGCACCGTTTGTGTTAAGGAAATCTCTTGAAATATCACAGATTGTCTTACCTCTCCAGTTCATAACAAGTCTGTTTTCGTCTGTGACATATGCAACCTTTGTTGCCTCAAGATTTTCGTTATTTGAATATTCTATAAACTTATCTGAGTCCTCCGCTCTTACAACAACAGCCATTCTTTCCTGCGATTCGCTGATTGCAAGTTCGGTTCCGTCAAGTCCCTCATACTTTTTAGGAACTTTGTCAAGGTCAATAACAAGTCCGTCCGCAAGCTCACCGATAGCAACCGATACACCGCCTGCACCGAAGTCGTTACATCTCTTTATAAGTGTGGTAACTTTTTCATCTCTGAAAAGTCTTTGAATTTTTCTTTCAACAGGAGGATTACCCTTTTGCACTTCACTTCCGCACGTAACAACGCTTTCTTCATTATGTGCCTTTGACGAGCCTGTTGCACCGCCGATACCGTCACGACCTGTTCTTCCGCCGAGAAGAATAATAACATCGCCCTTTGACGGTACTTCTCGAATAACATTCTTCTTTGGTGCCGCACCTATAACCGCACCGATTTCCATTCTCTTTGCAACGTAGCCTTCATCATATATTTCCTGAACCTGTCCTGTTGCAAGACCGATTTGGTTACCGTATGAGCTGTAACCTGCCGACGCACCTGTTGTAATCTTTCTCTGCATAAGCTTTCCGGCATGTGTATCCTTTAGTGATACTCTCGGATCACCGCTACCGGTTACACGCATAGCTTGATATACATAACTTCTTCCTGAAAGCGGGTCACGAATAGCACCGCCAAGACAAGTTGCCGCACCGCCGAAAGGCTCGATTTCTGTCGGGTGGTTGTGAGTTTCGTTTTTAAACATAATTAGCCATGGCTCGTCCTTGCCGTTTACGTCAACATCAACAACGATTGAACAAGCATTGATTTCTTCCGATTCATCAATTTCTTTTAAAAGACCTTGCTTTTTAAGCTGCTTAACTATGATTGTTGCCATATTCATAAGGCAAGTATCTCTGTCAGGTGCATACAAATCAGCTTTTGCAGCCTTATATTCATCATATGCAGCCTTAATGACATCGGCATATTTGCCGTTATTTATCTTAACATCATTTATCTTAGTGGAAAACGTAGTATGACGGCAGTGGTCAGACCAATATGTATCAATCATACGAAGTTCTGTAATTGTAGGATTACGCTTTTCCGTATCCTTAAAATACTTCTGACAGAATGCAAGGTCGTCCATATCCATTGCAAAGCCCATCTTTGAAAGAAACTCTTCCATTTTGCTCTCGTCCATTTCGGTAAAGCCGTCAACTGTCGCAACGTCATCGGGAACAACTGTTTTCATAACAAGCGAAGTCGGCTTTTCAAGACTCGCCTCTCTTGCCTCAACAGGGTTTATAACGTAATTTTTAACAGCCTCTGTTTCTTCGTCAGAAATATCTCCGATAAGAACATATACCTTTGCACTTCTTACAGTCGGACGTTCCTTTTCCGTAAGAATTGAAATACATTCTTCAGCCGACGCGGCTCTCTGGTCAAACTGTCCCGGCAAAAATTCAACCGCAAACACTTTGCCCTCACTGATTTCAATTTCTTCATCATAAGCATTATCAACAGGAGGTTCTGAGAAAATAAGATTTCTCGCCTTTTGATATTCCTCATCGCTTACGCCCGAAACATCATATCTGTTAATAATTCTGACGTCTTTAAGACCTTTTAAAGAAAGGTTTTCTTTAAGATCGGCAAGTACACCCTTTGCCTCAACGTCAAATCCGTTTTTCTTTTCAACATAAATTCTTCTTACGTTTTCCATGATTTAACTCCTTTATATTAAAACTAAACTCAATATATATTCATTCTATCACAAAATAAAAGATTTATCAACATTAATTGCACAAGATTTTGTGATTGCGCGTACAATTTTTATTGCAAATGCTTCCGTTATTTTGTATAATAAATTTACATTACTGATTTTGGAGTGATTTTACTTGAAGAAAAAGATTTTTTCCACATACGATATAATATTTATAATATCGGTCATTGTTGTGTTTGTATACGCGGTATTTGTACCGCCTGTCCATTCGGTTGCCGACCAAGGCGATTTTGAAAGAGTTATGCGTCCGTGCGGACTTGATTTCCCGTCCGACTACTCTTTTTACGATTATGCCGTAAGATTTTTTAATATGAAATTTACATCGGTTGACTTGTTGTTATATGTGCCAAGACTTCTGTTTTTAGTGCCGACTACAACGTTTATATTCCCTACCGCAACAGCAAGGCTTATATGTCTGCCGTTCGGTGCGTTTGATATGCGAATTTTGGCGGTTATGATGTTTTTGTGGTACGCAACGGTATGCTTTTTTATACAACGTAAATTTAAAATTGAAAATAAGTTTTTGCATTATATTTTTCTGTTGTTTTTTATCGTTGTATTTTTTAACGGAGTTAATTTGACGATTTTAAACAGTCTGTACGGTCAAAGCGTTATGCTTGTATCGTTTGCAACTGTCGTGCTTTTCGGATTGTATATGTTTGAAAATGTACACGATGCTAAAAACAGCGTAATAATATTTTTCACTGTTTCGTCTTGCCTGTTACTCGGTTCAAAATTGCAGTGTGCCGTATTTACACCGTTCCTTATTATCGCTGTATTGTATGTCGGTTTTAAAAGCAACAAGCGAAATTTGTGCATTGTGTGTTCAATCGTTTTACTTTGGCACGGAGTCGGCGGATACGTTATAAACGGCGGTCAGCTTAATTTGGATACACAGTATAACAGTGTGTTTTACGGTATTTTAAAAGACAGTCCCAATCCGAAACAGGATTTAATCGATATGGGACTTGACGAAGATATGGCGGCCGACAGCGGTAAGCACGCATACCTTGATAAATCAGAATACAAATATCCGCCGCGAAGTGATATTATGAATGAAAAGTTTCATTCAAAAATGAGTAACGGAAAACTTATAAAATTCTACATCACTCATCCCCTGCGTCTTGTATCTGTTATGGAAACAACCGCACAAAATGCTTTTACAAACAAAATAAACCTCGGTACATTTGAGAAAAAATACGGCTATGCACCGAATACGTCCTCATATCGTTTTGATTTATGGGAAAATATCCGTGAGCATTTGCCGAAAACATTGTTCTTTATAATACCGAGTTATGCGGTATTTTTACTGATTGGTATTGTGATGTTGAAAAAGAAAAACAGATATGCCGTTCCGTTTATTTTCGTGATACTTATGGGACTTATTCAGTTCCCTATGCCGTATATCGGCAATGGTGCGGCTGATATTTCAAAACAGCTTTTTCTGTTTAACATATCGTTCGATTTTGGCTTAACCGTGCTGATTTATATGCTGTTTGAGACAGTTTCAAAAAAATTATCGAAAAAAGTTTCAAAAAACAGTTGACAAACCGTATTTCCCGTGCTATAATAACAAAGCAGTCAAGAAATGCGGGAGTGGCTCAGTGGTAGAGCGTCACCTTGCCAAGGTGAACGTCGCGAGTTCGAATCTCGTCTTCCGCTCCATTTACTACAAGACAAAAGACGCAAAAATATGCGTCTTTTGTTATTTGTATCCGGCGCCATAGCCAAGTGGTAAGGCAGAGGTCTGCAAAACCTTTATTCCCCAGTTCAAATCTGGGTGGCGCCTCCAATAAGGAAGATGCTGCGGCTTAAGAATATACTTAGGTCGCAGCATTTTTTATATAAAATTTGATTTTGGTATGGTGGTATGATATGAAAACGATAAAGAAATTTTTTGCCATACTTTTGATATTAGCAATAGGAATAGCCGTAATTAATTCGCAGACAGACTTTTTCTTGAATTTCGGAAGTTATGTTCCGTATCTTAAAGAAAATTGTCCGGAGGTTACGGATTCGGTTTCGGCATTGTCCGAACGGCTTTCGAGGGTGACGGATTATATTCCTACACCGTCCGAACTTATGGCGATGATAAAACAGGAGGATTTGCCTATTGATCCGTCAGATGTGGCGGTCAATGCGTATATACAGAACAGTCCTATGCTTTCGTTTTATCCGAACGAAAATATTTCTATGATTGCGGATTATGACAGAATACAGATATTCGGAATTGTCGGTTCGAGAAGTAAATCGAATTTGATTGCGGCATTTACCGATGAAAACGGTGAAACGCTTGAACAGGTTTCGATTACGGCAAATTCCGAAAATAGTTTCAATAAAACAATATCAATTCCGAAAACGGACGGTGCATCTGTCGGTGTTGACGTGTATACCGGTGATAAGCCTTACGGACAGTTTGAAAGCTGGGTGTATAATTATGTAAAACTTGTGCGTGACGGCAACGGCGGTTGGGTTATCGAACAGTCACCTGTGTTTGAACATAATAAGGCGATGTATGAAAAGGATAAGTCAATTAAAGAGGCACTTAAATACACCGCGTCTGTACAGTCAAACAGTGACAGCATAATCTCTATCGCCGAACAGCTTACGGCGGATAAAACGACCGACTATGAAAAAGTGCTTGCGTTGCACGATTGGATATGTTCTTATATGTATTATGACGTTGACAGTCTTGCAAGTGACGAGGCACCGCCGTATTACGCAACGGATATAGTAAAGAGCCGTAAGGCGGTGTGTCTTGGTTTTGCAACGCTTATGGCGTCGCTGTGCAGAAGTATTGATATACCGTGTAATGTCGTGTCGGGATACGCACTTGGTGTCGGTAATGATACCGCGTGGACAGACATAAGTATTGCAACTGACGAACAAAATCACGCATGGAATGAAGTTTACGTTGACGGCAGGTGGATGATTGTCGATACAACATGGGATTGCGCAAATAAAATCGAAAACGGCGAAATGAATAAGGGCGAAGTTTCACATTTGTATTTTGACGCAAATTTGCAGTTCTTCTCAAATAATCATAAAATATTGGAATACTCAAAAAGAAGATAATTTAACGTTCGTAGGGGCGATCATCGGTCGCCCGAGTAGCAGATAAGAGAGAAAAGAGCCACCCCACAGACGGCTACGCCGCCAGCTCCCCTCAATGGGAGCCATACGAAAGCCTCTCCTTGAGGAGAGATGTCACGAAGTGACGGAGTGGTGGCAAATCGAAAGGCAAGGCAAAGCCACCCCACAGACGGCTATGCCGCCGGCTCCCCTCAATGGGAGCCGTACGAAAAGCCTCTCCTTGAGGAGAGGTGTCACGAAGTGACGGAGTGGTGGCAAATCGAAAGGCAAGCCAAAAACATAACACAGGCTTGTCTGTTTTGGATATAATCAAAAACAAAGGGAAAAATAAAAGGCGAAACAATGAAAATAGGAAATTTTGAAACAGAAAACAACGTATTTCTTGCACCGATGGCGGGAGTAACTGATTTACCTTTCAGAAAAATATGTCGAAGATACGGTGCAGGACTTGTGTATTCGGAAATGGTGAGTGCGAAAGGACTGTACTACAACGATAAAAAAACCGTCGATTTAATGCGGATAGATGACGAAGAACGTCCTTGTGCGATACAAATATTCGGCTCTGACGCTGATATAATGGCGGAAGTGATACCGAAAGTTATGGCGGTAAAACCTGAGATAATAGATATAAATATGGGCTGTCCCACACCGAAAATTGTAAACAACGGTGATGGCAGCGCATTGCTTAAGACACCCGAAAAAATAGGCGAGATAGTGCATAAAGTTTCTTCCGCGTCGCCTGTGCCTGTGACGGTAAAAATTCGTAAAGGTTGGGACGATGACAGTATAAATGCAGTTGAAGTTGCAAAGATTATAGAACAAGGCGGAGCGGCGGCGATTGCGATACACGGCAGAACGCGGGCAGAGTTTTACAGCGGAACGGCGGATTGGGATATAATAAAGAAAGTAAAAGAATCGGTTTCAATTCCGGTAATCGGCAACGGCGATATAAAATGTGCCGAGGATGCGAAAAGAATGATTGATATGACGGGTTGTGACGCGGTTATGATAGGCAGAGGCTGTGAGGGAAATCCGTTTATATTCAGACAGGTAAACGAATATCTGAAAAACGGCAAAGTGAACTTTGAACCGACTCCTCAGGACAGACTTGCACAAGCGTTGGAACATATTGAAATGCTTGTTGAAGAAAAGGGTGAAAGCCGCGGAATAAAAGAGACGAGAAAGCATATTGCGTGGTATATCAAGGGACTTACGGGTTCATCGAGATTAAAGGGCGAAGTTTTTAAAATTAGTGATATTGCCACAATGCGAATATGCCTTACAGACTATATTAATCAATTATAATAAACTTTAAAATGACGTAAAAAAGGTCTTGAAAAAAACCGCAAAATTTGTTATAATTAATAAAATTAATACTAATGAGAGGAGTTATAAGAATGGAAGAAAAATTTTCTAAGGAAGGTCTTACATTTGATGATGTATTACTTGTACCGCAAGCATCTGATTTTACACCTAACGAAGTTGACTTAACAACAAAACTAACTAAAAACATAACGCTTAACATACCGCTGATGAGTTCGGCAATGGATACTGTTACAGAGTCGTCAATGGCTATTGCAATCGCACGAGAGGGCGGAATCGGAATAATTCATAAGAATATGACGATTGAACAGCAGGCTGCGGAAGTTGATAAAGTAAAGAGAAGTGAGAACGGCGTTATAGCCAATCCGTTCAGTCTTTCTGAAAACCATACGCTAAAAGACGCAGATGAGCTTATGGGTAAATATAAAATTTCAGGTGTTCCGATTTGTGATGACAATAACGTGCTTATCGGTATAATTACAAACCGTGACTTGAGATTTGAAACAGATTTTGCAAAGAAAATTAAAGACGCTATGACAAGCGAAAATCTTATAACTGCTCCTGTCGGAACGACTCTTTCAGAGGCGCAGAAAATTCTTTCAAAGCACAAGATTGAGAAGTTGCCGATAGTTGATGAAGAAAATCACTTAAAAGGACTTATTACAATAAAGGATATTGAAAAAGCTATCCGTTATCCGAATTCTGCAAGAGATAAGAACGGCAGACTTTTGGTCGGTGCGGCAATCGGTGTTACAAACGACGCATTGGAAAGAGTTAAGGCTGTATATGACGCAGGTGTTGACGTTGTTGTACTTGACAGTGCACACGGTCACAGTAAGAATATCATAAATAAGGTTAAGGAAATCAAGGAGGCATTCCCTGATTTGGACTTAATCGCAGGAAATATCGCAACAGGTGAGGCGGCAGAGGCACTTATTAACGCAGGCGCAGACTGTGTTAAGGTCGGTATCGGTCCGGGTTCAATCTGTACAACCCGTGTCGTTGCAGGTATCGGTGTACCGCAGATTACTGCTGTATATGACGTAAGCCAAGTTGCAAAGAAGTACAATATCCCTGTTATCGCCGACGGCGGTGTTAAGTATTCGGGCGATGTTGTTAAGGCTGTTGCGGCAGGTGCTGACGTAATTATGCTTGGCAGCTTGCTTGCAGGCTGTGACGAAAGCCCGGGCGAATTTGAAATATTCCAAGGCAGACGTTTTAAGGTTTACAGAGGTATGGGTTCTATTGCGGCTATGGAATGCGGAAGTAAGGACAGATACTTCCAAACAGGTTCAAAGAAACTTGTTCCGGAGGGTGTTGAAGGTCGTGTACCTTACAAAGGCCCTGTTTCTGATACTATATTCCAAATACTCGGCGGTCTGCGTTCGGGTATGGGTTACTGCGGTACTAAGACAATTCAGTTGTTAAAGGAAAACGGTAAGTTCGTAAGAATTACAGGTGCAGGTCTTAAGGAGAGCCACCCTCATGATATTTATATCACTAAGGAAGCTCCTAACTACAGCTACAATACACAAGGCTAATAAGAAATTTAAGGCAAGTCACTTATGTGGCTTGCCTTTTTGTATGCCTAAAACAGCCCCATACCGCCGTATGTGGCGATAAGTGCGGCGAAAACGATTGAAACCATAGACAGAAGTTTAATCAATATATTAACGGACGGACCGGAAGTATCTTTAAACGGATCACCGACCGTATCGCCGACAACGGCGGCTTTATGATTTTCGCTGCCCTTACCGCCGAAATTACCTGCCTCGATATATTTCTTTGCATTATCCCAAGCACCGCCCGAATTAGCCATCATTACAGCAAGTGCAAAACCGGATATTAAAGCACCTGCAAGCATACCGACAACACCGTTGCACCCAAGCACCAAGCCTACGATTATCGGTGCAAGTATTCCGAGTGCGGCAGGGAAAATCATTTCTTTCAGTGAAGATTTTGTGCATATGTCAACGCATGTTTCATAATCGGCTTCTGCTTTACCGTCTATCAACCCCTTTATTTCTTTAAACTGACGTCTTACTTCAACAACAATTTTCTGTGCCGCACGTCCGACGGCTCTCATAGTCATTGCACTGAACAAAAACGGCAGCATTGCCCCTGAGAATAAGCCTATAAGCACTGCTGGATTAGTGACGGAGAGATTAAGTTCAATTCCCATTTCGGTTATTTTATCTGTGTATGAAACTATCAGTGCAAGCGCGGTCAGTGCCGCCGAGCCTATTGCAAAACCTTTGCCTGTTGCGGCGGTCGTGTTGCCGAGTGAATCGAGTGCGTCCGTTCTTTCACGCACTATATCGGGAAGTCCCGACATCTCCGCAATACCTCCTGCGTTGTCGGCAACAGGTCCGTATGCATCTGTCGCAAGCGTTATGCCGAGTGTTGAAAGCATACCGACTGCCGACAGACCAACTCCGTAAAGTCCGTCCTCAAAGCTTGCCATACCTCCTGCGGTAAAGTAGCTTATAATTACCGAAATTCCGATTATAATAACGGGTATCGCCGTTGACGACATTCCCAGCGCGATACCGTCTATTATGATTGTCGCCGAGCCTGTATTTGAAGATTTTGCGAGGTTTTTTGTAGGATTGTAAGAGTCTGACGTGTAATACTCTGTGAAATATCCTATCATCACGCCTGCGATAAGTCCCGAAATAACCGCCCAAATTACATTTGAATTGTCGGGAAGTAATGTGAAAATAAGAAAGGCCGAGCCGACTGCCGACAGGATTGACGCAATGTATGTACCGCGTCTTAATGAGCCTAAAAGCGATTTTTGCGTTGCACCTTCCTTTGTCGAAACGAAAAACGTGCCGATAATAGACGCAATTATGCCGATTGCAGCGATAAGCATCGGCACAAGTACACCGTTAAAGCCAAGTCCTGCCGCCGACGCAAGCGCTCCGCACGAAATAATCGAGCCGACATACGATTCATACAAATCAGCACCCATTCCTGCAACGTCACCGACATTGTCGCCGACATTATCGGCAATGCAGGCAGGATTACGCGGATCGTCCTCAGGTATACCAACTTCGACTTTGCCGACTAAATCCGCTCCGACATCAGCCGCTTTTGTGAATATTCCGCCACCCACACGTGCAAACAGTGCCATTGAACTTGCACCCATACCGAATGTGAGCATAGCTGTCATAACATCATTTATGCTTAGTTTAAACACGAATTTCAAAAGAATAAACCACACGCTTATATCGAAAAGTCCCAAACCGACAACGGTAAGCCCCATAACAGAGCCTGACGCAAACGCGATTTTTAAACCCTTGTTGAGTCCGTCACGAACACCGTTCGCGGTGCGTGTGTTGGCATATGTGGCGATATTCATTCCGACATATCCCGATAATCCCGAAAAAAATCCGCCTGTCAAAAATGCAAACGGCACAAACGGACTTAAAAATCTTTTCACCGCAAGAACGGTCAAAATGAAAAACATAATCGCAAAAAATATTCCGACCGTTTTGTATTGACGTTTAAGATATGCCATTGCACCTTTGCGTATTTTGACGCTGATGCTTTTCATCATATCCGTACCTTCGCTTTTTCGTTTTACGGAGTAAAATTTGATGAATGAAAATAACAGTGCGGTAAGTGAACAGACAAGAACTATTATCGGTGCAGCAGTTTCAAAGCTTTCCATACAGATACCCCCTTTTGTTTATATTTATTCCGCTTTGTAATATTTAATTACAAAAAAATCGGACGATTGTAATCGTCCGATTTAGATAGTAAACAAAACCGTTATGGTTTTATTTACTTTGTTATTGGGAGTTTGAGGTGCTAACCTCATTAAAAATCATTTCTGGCGACATGTGCGACAGAAATGGCATAAAATCTAAAGTTTCGACGTTTGAGGAACTTTATGATTTTTTTATTTCTGTACAGTGAATATTGTAACGCTCTGTGGCGGGAATGTGTATTCAAATGTATTTGATACGGCTGTTAAAGCCGATGTTTTCGGCGATACCTTTTTCGGATTATCGAAATCGTTTATATCATCAAGCGAATTGCCGGAAAGCTCCGTTACGTTTGCGTTAATGCCGTTTACGCCTTCAACGCATATTTCAGATGTTATTTCGGTGTCACGCACATTGACCGCTTTAATATAAATGTTGTTATCGTCACTGCTTGCGGTGTAGTACAATTCCTCCATAACAGGCTGTTTGTCGATTGCAGTGTTTGCGGTTTTGCCATTTATATATGTAGTAATATTTCTGCCGTTGACTTCAAGGCAAAGTTTGTATTCCTGTCCTGTCATTACGGAGAAAATGTTGTGGTCAAGGCACGAACCGCGTCCGTTTACTTGTGCGTTGACTTCTGTGTCTTGATTTTGCCAACCGCCGATAAACCATTGAATTAAGTTTTTATTGTCCGACTTGCCGAAGAACAGGCGGAAACCTTTGTCGCCTGCTGTGCGTTTGGCGGTAAATTCGACTTTGTAATGATTTGAGTCTATGCTGTCTATAACGGCTTTACCGCCGTTGCTGAATGATAGATTTTCATATGTTTTTACATTGCCTGTTGCGATGTCGGTGATTTTAATATCGTAAAATTCCGCACTGCATCTGTCAGCTTCAATCTCAATATTACCGCTGATTTTGTCACTGCCAAGAGTGATAGGCTTGTCAAAACCGTCGTGCTTTACGTCAAGCAGATTGTTGCCTGTGCAGTTCATAAACATTTTTTGTACATAGTAATTTGCACTGCCGTATACTCTGTGATTGTCAAACCAAATCATATCGGGCTGCCAGTTTATGTAGTCAACATTGCATAAAAGCGGTGCATAGCATACAAGACCGATTGCATGTGCGTTGTTTTCAAGTCCTGTCATATATGCCGCCTCGATAAGTGCGTTGTAATATGTGTTGCCCCATGACGCGTATTCGCCTAAGAATACTTTCGGACCGTCTGACGGCATATTGTCGTAACGGTGGCAGTTGGCAAGCATCCATTCGGGTGAGGTGTAATAATGCTCGTCTACAAGGTCAGAGCCGTTCTTTTTTGCGTTGTTCCAACCGCGTTCAAATTCACCGCCCTGCGGGAAAGGCCCTGCGGAATTGATTATTTTTATTTGTGGATATTTCTCTTTTATGGCTTTGTGGAAAAGGTCATATCTGTCCCAAAAGCCCTGACCGACTTCTTCATTGCCGACTGCAAGATATTCAAGATTGAACGGCTCGGCGTGTCCCATATCACATCTTATTTTGCCCCACTTCGTGTCGGCAGTGCCGTTGGCAAATTCGATAAGGTCAAGTGCGTCATCAATCCATTCCTGCATTTCGTCAAGCGGAACGGCTTGCTCCATATGCGGATTGTATCCGGCAGGAAGTACAGGCAGAGGCTTTGCGCCAATGTCCTCACAGAATTGGAAGTATTCAAAATATCCGAGTCCCAACGATTGATTGTATCGCCAGTTGTTACGTCGTGACGGTCTGTCGGTTACAGCACCGATTGTGTTTTTCCAACGGTACATTGAGTTTCTGTCGTCGGAATTAAGTGTGCCGTCGTGGATAAGACAACCGCCCGGAAAACGCATAAATTTAGGCTTTAAGTCCGCAAGCATTTCGGCTATGTCGTTTCTCATACCGTTTTTACGGTTTTTGTAGGTTTTTACGGGGAATAACGATACAAAATCAAGACAGAATTTACATTCTTGCTTTGATGTGACTGCAAGCACTGCCGAAAAATCGTCAACAGGTGATGTTAATGTAAATGAATATTCCGTCCATTCGTTTGACGTGATGTTAAGCAACTTTTCTGTAATGACTTCACCGTATGCGTTGTCTATTGAAACTGTTATTTCACAAGGCTTGTCACTTTTTGCGTAGCATGAAAAATTGTAGCTTTCATTTTCCTTTACCGCAATACCGCTGTTGTAGCCGAGATTTTTTATGCCGGCTCTTGTACCTGCTTTGTTAATTTCAAGAATAAGATAATTCGGATTTCGCTTTGAAAACGGTGATTTGTTTGATACAAATGACGATACCGACGCACCGCCCTCTTCAATACGTTTCCAAGCCGTCAACGCCTGATATGACGGATTGTCCATAGGTGAAAATTCAAACGCTCGGTTGCGTATCATTTCACCGTAAAGTCCGCCGTCGGCGGCATGGTTTATGTCTTCAAAAAATATACCGTAAAAATCGGACATAGACACTTTTTTGTTTGTGGTTACTGTGATTTTGTTCATGTTTTAATTCCTTTCGTGATACTTCTAAACTTTTCATATTATATCATAATCCAAATATAAATGTTTGCAATTTTCAGACTTTAATTTAAAATAATCGGTAAAAGTAACACTTTTCGGTGAGTTTCATATTCTATACCAAGGGAAAACCCCAAAAACATAGAAAGGAATGATAATAAATGGCTGATTGTAACAGAAATTGCTGTAATGACTGCGGAAGAGAAAGAAAATATCCTTGTGATACAAATTTCCGTGAAGCAGTGTGTGTACATACTGATAAGATATATGACAGTTGCAGGGATAAAGACTGCTTGGAAAATGTACGCGTGTACTTGACTTCGTGCGGTCAGGATATTGTGGACAGAGCAATAAACGTTAAATGCACAAAAGCCGAAGTGATTTGGGTGTTTACAGACATTGAGGCTGTGCCGTTTAACAGAGGTTTTTATTCGGTTGATTTGAAGTATTTCTTTAAAGTAACTTTAGCAGTATTTACAGGAGTGGGCCGTCCGACAGAAGTTGAGGGTCTTGCGACTTTTGATAAAAAAGTTATACTTTTCGGCTCGGAAGGCAATGCAAAAGTTTTTGAGTCGAAGTATAAAGAGGACGCTTTTGACCCGCAGCTTTGGAGAAAAACAAATATGCCGCATGCAGTAGTAGAGGTGGTAGACCCGATAACATTGGGCGCAAAGCTTGTTGATGTACGTGACAGAAAATCTTGTTGCTGTGATGATGATTTCGATTTGGCGTCTGTGCCTGCGTCGGTTTGCAGAGTGTTTGACGATCAGTTTGTAACAGGCAATGAGGCAAAACGTGTGTTCGTATCTTTGGGTATTTTCTCCATAATTAAAATCGAACGCCACGTTCAACTTCTTATCCCGTCATATGACTTCTGTATCCCTCAAAAAGAATGTGTAGGGGCAACAGCACCCACCCCAAATAGACCATCTTTTTTTGTCGTAAAATCTTTATTTCCTTTATAGTATCACATAACAAATTTAAAATCAATATTTATTGATAAATCAGGTATTTCATTCCATAATATATCCGATTGACAGATAGATTATGGAATATATTTTAGTGCACAAGGATATATCTGTCTGTGAAATTGAAATATCCAACACAAGTTTTTCTGTTGAAAATGTAAGCAAAATATATAATCCCGAACATATTCAGCTGGGTCTTTCGGAAAATGAAAAAATCAATTTCGGAAAATTTAACAAATGATTTATTATATTTCGATATTTTTTTGTATAAATTGTTGATTTATTTTAGTTTGTGTGGTATATTTATTATATAAAAAAATAAGGTGGGAGATACAAATGAAAACACAAGCGATTAACAAAATGTCCGTTACCGCTCCGATTTCGGGCAAAATTATTCCGATTACAGAAGTACCTGATTCAGTTTTTTCAGAAAAGGTTTTAGGTGACGGAATAGCAATTATACCATCGGACGGCAAGATATACAGTCCCATAAACGGTGTTGTAAGTTCTGTTGCGGAAACGCTTCACGCATACGGATTTACGTCTGATGACGGACTTGATGTACTTGTACATTTCGGACTTGAAACAGTGAATTTAAAAGGCGAAGGCTTTAAGTCATATGTCAAAGACGGCGACAGAGTAAGTGTCGGTGATCTTGTGGCAGAAGTTGATATAGAATTACTTAAATCCAAAGGAATAAATATAATCACACCTGTACTTATTTGTGGCGGTGCGGAAGAACTTGATATGAATTTATGTAAAGACAAAACAGTTTACGCAGTTAAAACAACACTTATAAGTTTTTCATCAAAGGAAGAACCCATAAAATCCGAAACAGAAGCAAAAAACAAGAAAAGCGGTAAAATATTCGATACACTCCAGAAACTCGGCAAAGTGCTGATGGTTGTTATTGCGGTAATGCCTGCTGCTGGACTTATGATAAGTTTAGGTAAACTTGTCGGCATGATAGGCGGCGGAGATATTGCAATTATACATACAATCGGCAATGTTATGGAGAATATCGGTTGGGCGGTTATTAATAATCTGCATATCTTGTTTGCAGTGGCAATAGGCGGTTCGTGGGCAAAGGAACGTGCCGGAGGTGCTTTTGCGGCAGTTATGGCATTCATTCTCATAAACTGTATCACCGGTCAAATATTCGGCGTTACGTCTGATATGCTTAACGATCCGAACGCAATGACTCATACATTATTCGGTCAAGATATGATGGTAAACGGATATTTTGTATCGGTACTTGGTATGCCCGCACTTAATATGGGTGTATTTGTCGGTATAATTTCAGGTTTTGTCGGTGGTATTATATACAATAAGTTTTATAATTTCCGCAAACTGCCTGACGCATTATCATTCTTTAACGGCAAAAGATTTGTTCCGCTTGTTGTCATAGTAGGTTCTGTTGTTGTTTCATTGGTACTTGCAGTTGTTTGGCCGTTTATACAGCTCGGAATAAATTCATTCGGCAAATGGATTGCGGGTTCGTCTTCGACATCAGCAGTATATGCACCTTTCATATACGGTACGCTTGAAAGACTTTTATTGCCGTTTGGTCTGCATCATATGCTTACCATTCCTGTAAACTACACTGCTTTGGGGGGTGAGTACGTAATTCAAACAGGTGCAAATATGGGTTCAACCGTTTACGGTCAAGACCCATTATGGCTTGCTTGGGTAAACGACCTTATCAATTATAAAGATGCAGGCAATATGAGTGCATATCAACATTTGATAAATACAATTACTCCGGCACGTTTCAAAGTCGGACAAATGATTGGTGCAAGCGGTCTTGTTTTAGGCATTACACTTGCAATGTACAAAAGAGTCGATTTGGACAAAAGAAAGAAATACCGTTCAATGTTCTTCTCGGCAGGATTGGCAGTGCTTTTAACAGGTGTAACAGAGCCGGTTGAATTTATGTTTATGTTCTGTGCAATTCCTTTGTATATAGTATACGCAATTTTGCAAGGTTGTGCATTTGCACTTGCGGATATAATCCATTTAAGATTACATTCATTCGGTGATATTGAACTGATAACGCGTCTGCCTATGGCTTTTAAAGCTGGGTTGGGCGGTGATGTATTAAACTTTGTAATTGCGGTTGTGGCATTCTTTATTATCGGATACTTTGTTGCATATTTTATGATTGGTAAATTTAAACTTGCGACACCAGGACGACTTGGTAATTATACAACAGATACAGATGATACTGCACAGAAAGAAAAAAGTACATCATCTGATGGTCAGCCTGAAAGAATAATTGCACTTTTAGGAGGACGAGAAAATATAACATTAGTCGACGCATGTATGACAAGACTCCGCGTTACTGTAAAAGATTCATCAAAAGTCGCTGATGAAACTGCATGGAAAAAAGAAGGTGCATTGAATTTGTTTGTCAAAGGAAACGGTGTACAAGCGGTTTACGGAACAAAAGCAGATGTAATTAAATCTGATATTAACGATATTTTATAAGATAGGATTATAAATATGAAACTTATTACTCTAAATACACACAGTATTACCGAACCGAATTATTATGAGAAAATGTTGATTTTAGCAAAGGCAATAGCGACAGAATTGCCTGATGTTGTGGCACTGCAAGAGGTAAATCAGACTATTGATATGCCTCGTATAGAGGGGAAAACACTTGTAACGTCAAATGCCGATATTCGTACAGACAATTATGCGGAGGCCTTACTCGATGAATTAAAAAAGCTTGGTGTTTCGTATAACTGCGTGTGGTTGCCTATTAAAATCGGTTACGGCAAATATGATGAGGGATTGGCTATTTTGAGTCGCTCTCCTATCATTGATACAGATAATGTGTTGATAAGCAAATGCAATGATTATTCCTATTGGAAAACACGCCGTATTATCGGAATAAAAAATGAATTAGGTTGGTTTTACAGTGTCCATATGGGTTGGTGGAATGATGAGGAAGAACCGTTTAACGAACAGTGGAACAATCTTAATAATCATCTTAGCAACAAAAAAAACATATGGCTTATGGGCGATTTTAACAGTGACGCAAATGAAATCAACGGCGGATATAATCTCGTAAAAGAGTGTGGTTGGTATGACAGTTTTAATCTCGCCAAAGAAAAAGACAGCGGATTTACCGTCACAAAAAAAATAGACGGCTGGAAAGATAAAGATATTTCCGATAAACGTATTGATTATATTTTCTGTAACCATATTGCTGATGTGACTAAATCAACGGTTGTATTTGACGGCACAAATTACGATGTCGTTTCAGACCATTTCGGGGTTATGATAGAAGTTGAATAAGTAAAAAATGTGGACAATCTTCAATTACTGTATAAGCAGTATTAGAAGCTGTCCACTTTTTTATTCTTTCACAAGTATCTGCTTTAAAGAACAAAAGTCAATTATAAATATATTGGTTATTTGACACTTTGACAATTCAGCACAGAGGATATTTTGAACGGAAATATATAAAGTCCACTAAATTGGACTCTGTTTGTTGTAAAATTTAAGCATAGAAAGGCTAAATAAGTCTGAATATTTCATTTACTTATTTTGTATATGGTGATATAGTAGTAATACGGTGATAGGGGGGATAAATATGGAATGGACAAAGGGTAGAAAGGTTATGGCAGTAATCGGTGGTATTGCTATACTGTTTATGATATATGGAATTGTGCATTTTATCATAATGAA
>OGZF01000845.1_pt1 | contig 23864 bp, 18 predicted proteins | sample 1576771 | NCBI WGS metagenome assembly OGZF01 (sample SAMEA3541536, study PRJEB24748) | human gut metagenome | biome: human gut; feature: human-associated habitat; material: faeces | place: China | collected 2012
CTGCCGCACCTCGCTCGCCGTATCGGCACTTAGAATTATGCGGTATTGCCTTAGGGAGCACAGTTTTTTATTTTGTCATCATGCTCCGAAGCGTCAAAAAGGCTGCCGGACAGCCCTGCAGATGAGCAGGACGGGCGATACTTTATAAAATCAGGCATAGTATTGAATATTAATATGTAAATGGTGCGGGAACATACAGGATACTCTGCTGCCGGGTGGAACATATGAAATGCGGGCACAGCACTGTGACATGGCGTTGCAGGGGAAAATGCAGCCGGAATGGACGTAATATACAAAAACAGAACACAAAGATGTTGCAATATGTCAAACGCGTACAAAATTCTGCAACTATTTTAGTCAAAATGCGCCTTGCTTTTCCTCCGGTTTTGCTATACCATAAAAACAATGAGCGGGAGCGAAAGCAGCATCCCGACATATAAAGAAGGAGAACGATTATGAAAAAAACATTAGCGTTGACCTTGGCAGCTGCAATGACCTTGAGCCTGGCTGCCTGCGGCAGTAGTGCATCCAGTGCCTCCAGTGCCGCAACATCCACGGAAAGCACATCTACCGATACTTCGGCAGCTACCTCTACGGCTGCTGAAAGCGGTACCGTTGAAAATAAGGATAAGCCGCTGGTGTGGTTTAACCGTCAGCCTTCCAACAGCACCACAGGCGAGCTGGATACGGAGGCACTGAACTTTAACGGCAATACTTATTATGTCGGTTTCGATGCCAACCAGGGTGCTGAACTGCAGGGCAAGATGATTGCAGATTACATTAAAGCACATGCTGACACCATCGACCGCAACGGCGATGGCGTTATCGGCTATGTTCTGGCAATCGGCGATATCGGCCATAATGACTCGATTGCCCGTACCCGTGGTGTCCGTAGCGCTTTGGGCACCGCAGTGGAAGGCAGCAACGGCATTGTTTCTGATCCTGTCGGTACCAATGCGGATGGTTCCGCTACCCAGGTTCAGGACGGCACCATTGATGTGGATGGCACGACCTTCGCTGTTCGTGAGCTTGCTTCTCAGGAAATGAAGAATTCCGCCGGCGCTACCTGGGATGCAGGCACCGCCAGCAACGCCATCAGCGCCTGGGCTTCTGCTCTGGGAGATTCCATCGATATCGTTATTTCCAACAATGACGGCATGGGCATGGCAATGTTTAACTCCTGGTCGCAGGAAAATGGCGTTCCCACCTTTGGCTACGATGCAAACACTGACGCAGTTGCTGCCATTGCCGACGGTTACGGCGGAACGATCAGCCAGCACGCTGACGTGCAGGCTTACCTGACCCTGCGCCTGCTGCGCAATGCGCTGGACGGCGTGGACATCAACACCGGTATTGCCACTCCGGATGCCGCAGGCAATGTCCTGAGCAGCGATGTTTACTATTACAATGAGGACGAGCGTTCCTACTATGCTCTGAACGTGGCAGTCACGGCAGACAACTACACGGACTTCACCGACTCTACCAAGCCGTATGGGCCTGTTTCCAACCAGCTGGATGCCACTACCAGCCCGGAAAAGAGCGTTTGGCTGAATATCTACAACGCCGCGGATAACTTCCTGAGCGCTACTTACCAGCCCCTGCTGGAGAAATATGATGATCTGCTGAACCTGAAGGTTGACTACATCGGCGGCGACGGCCAGACCGAGGCCAACATCACCAACCGCCTGGGCAATCCCAGCGCATACGATGCCTTTGCCATCAATATGGTTAAGACCGATAACGCTGCTTCGTACACTTCTCTGCTGAACCAGTGATCCAACGGCAACAGCAATAACTGACAGTTAAGTAACGGCAACGCTATTAGGGAGAATGTATTTCTCCATAGGGGAGAATGAAGTTTTCCCTAATAGCGTTTTTTTATGAAAACAGGTGAGCAGCCGCAGGGCAGTTTGCCAATTTGCAAGACGGGAGTGACGAGAATGGCAGAAGCGAAAGACGATATTGTCTTGTCAATTCGCGGTATGTGCAAGTCGTTTGGCCGCAACCGAGTACTTGATCATATCAATCTGGATGTAAAACGCGGTACAGTTATGGGGCTTATGGGCGAAAACGGCGCCGGTAAGTCTACCATGATGAAATGTCTGTTCGGTACTTATCAAAAGGATGAGGGCAAGATTTTCCTCAATGGCAAGGAAATCAGTTTTTCCGGCCCGAAAGACGCGCTGGAAAACGGAATTGCAATGGTGCATCAGGAACTGAACCAGTGCCTGGAGCGCAGTGTGATTGATAACCTGTTCCTGGGGCGGTACCCGGTCAACTCTATGGGCGTGGTTGACGAAGGGCAGATGAAGAAGAAAGCAGCCGATCTGTTCCGCAAGCTGGGCATGACTGTCAATCTGACCCAGCCCATGCGCAATATGTCGGTTTCGCAGCGGCAGATGTGTGAAATTGCCAAAGCTATCTCTTACAATGCCCAGGTCATCGTTCTGGATGAGCCGACTTCTTCGCTGACGGTGCAGGAAGTGAATAAACTCTTTGAGATGATGCGCATGCTGAAAGAACAGGGCATTGCGCTGATATACATCTCACATAAGATGGACGAAATTTTTGAAATTTGTGACCAGGTTTCGGTTCTGCGTGACGGCAACCTGGTTATGACCAAGGACAGTAAGGACACCAACATGGGCGAGCTGATCACCGCCATGGTTGGCCGTTCGCTGGAAAGCCGCTTCCCGCCGGTGAACAATATCCCCGGGGATACGATCTTGTCCGTCCAGCATCTGTCCACCAAATATGCGCCTTATCTGCAGGATATCAGCTTTGATGTGCGCGAGGGCGAAATTTTTGGTCTGTATGGCCTGGTGGGTGCCGGACGTACAGAGCTGCTGGAAACCATTTTCGGCGTGCGTACCCGTGCGGCAGGTCGTGTGTATTTCCGCGACCACCTGATGAACTTCAACAATGCCCGCGAAGCGATCGAGCATGGATTTGCCCTGATTACCGAGGAACGCAAGGCAAACGGCCTGTTCCTGAAGAGCGATTTGACATTCAATACTACCATTGCCAACCTGGACCAGTACAAAGGTGGCCTTGGGCTGTCAATGCCCAAAATGGTAAAAGCCACAAACAAGGAGATCAAGGTCATGCACACCAAGTGCATGGGACCTGACGATATGATCACCAGTTTGTCCGGCGGCAACCAGCAAAAGGTCATTTTTGGCAAATGGCTGGAACGCGAACCCCAGGTCTTTATGATGGATGAACCTACGCGCGGTATAGACGTTGGCGCAAAGTACGAAATCTATGAGCTGATCATCAAGATGGCCAAACAGGGAAAGACGATTATTGTTGTTTCCTCTGAAATGCCTGAGATTCTGGGTATCACCAACCGGATCGGCGTTATGTCCAACGGACATCTTTCCGGCATTGTGAATACCAAGGAAACAAATCAGGAAGAGCTTTTGAGACTCAGCGCAAAATACCTGTAATGGGGGATAATGATCTATGGCAACTGCAACACAAACTTCAAAAATTCTTTCGGCGGAGCAGGAAGCCAAGCTTCGCCAGCCAATCGATGAATATGTTGGGAAAATCCAGGCGCAGATCGATGAACTTCGTACTGACGGTACTGAAAAAGCTGTCAATATCCAGAATGAGCTGGATAACCTGAAGCGCGACCGCATCTATACCGCGCAGGAAAAAACGGAACGTGAGACCAAACTGAAGGCTGAATTGGCAGCGGCCAAGGCAGTTGAAGAAAAAAACAAGGGCCAGATCAACAAGCTGATCGCTGATGCCGAAGCCTATTTGAAAGCCCATTATGACAGCGACTATTACCAGGCGGTGGTGGCCAGCTGCAAGCAGGAAAAGGTACAAGCCCAGCAGAAATATCAGGCAGCTGTAGAACAGCTGAAAAAGGAACACGAGACGGCGCTTTCCAAGCTGAGCAATCAGCAGGAAATCAAGGACGAAAAGTATGTCCACAAGAACCGACTGTTTGACGCCAAAATGCAGTTGGATAAGGACTGCCAGGCAATCAAGGACCGCCGGCATGCCGCGTTTGATTACAAATATCACCTGATCGATATGCTGCGCCTGTCCAAGTTTACGGTTGGCGAGTCTCTGGCGCAAAAGTGGGAAAACTACAAGTACACATTTAATCGCCGTGACTTTTTGCTGCGCAACGGTCTGTACATTGCAATCGTTATCATCTTTATTATACTGTGCCTGATTGCCCAGTTCGGCAAGAAAGTGCCGCTGCTTACCGTCAACAATATTTTGAACATTCTGCAGCAGGCTTCGCCGCGCATGTTCCTGGCTTTGGGCGTTGCCGGGCTGATCCTGCTGGCCGGCACGGACCTGTCCATTGGCCGTATGGTTGGTATGGGCATGACTGCCGCTACCATCATTATGCACAAGGGAATCAACACCGGTGCGGTTTTTGGCCATGTGTTTGATTTTACCGGGCTGCCGGTCATTGCCCGCGTTATTTTGGCGCTGCTTGTCTGCATTGTCCTGTGCACAGTCTTTACCACCATCGCAGGTTTCTTTACAGCCAAGTTCAAAATGCACCCATTCATTTCTACGATGGCGAACATGCTGGTCATTTTTGGCTTGGTCACCTATTCAACCAAGGGTGTTTCCTTTGGCGGTATCGAAAGCAACATCCCCAGCATGATCATCCCCAAGATTGGCGGTTTCCCCACCATTATCCTGTGGGCTATCGCAGCTGTGATCATCGTGTGGTTCATCTGGAACAAGACGACTTTTGGTAAAAACCTGTTCGCAGTCGGCGGCAACCCCGAAGCTGCTGCTGTTTCCGGCATCTCGGTATTCCGCGTTACGGTAGGCGCGTTTATTCTGGCAGGCATTCTGTATGGCTTCGGCTCCTGGCTGGAATGCATCCGTATGGTGGGCTCCGGCTCCGCTGCATATGGTCAGGGCTGGGAAATGGACGCCATCGCGGCCTGCGTTGTGGGCGGCGTTTCTTTCACCGGCGGTATCGGCAAGATTTCCGGCGTGGTTGTCGGTGTGTTCATCTTCACCGCGTTGACTTACTCTCTGACCACTTTGGGTATTGATACGAACCTGCAGTTCGTGTTCTCCGGCATCATCATTCTGGTTGCTGTTATGCTGGACTGCCTCAAGTACGTTCAGAAGAAATAATCTATACCGGGCTGTACGGCAAAAATTCGGCTGTGTTTATAAAAAACAGGCTGAATTTCCGGCGCTCCGGTGCCTCCCGGCATAAACCGCAGCGTACCATCAGATAACACAAAAGCATGTGCATGACAAAACGAATCGAAAATTTTGGGTTTTCGAGGAGGGCGGGTGCACATGCTTTTGTTTTTGACCCGCAAAATCTTTGCCGTATCCCAAAAACCGCTGCCTGTATGCAAGGCATTTGCCTTTGCCTGGCGGTATGGTATAATTTGAGAAAGAAACCGGAAGGGAGGAGAGCGATGTGATCTATCTTTCGGAATTTTATTTTCCCAGCCAAAACAGCGAAGCTAACTACCTTGCCAAGTCGCCGCGGGCCAAAATGACCTGCTATGATTCTTTCTACCCCTTTGGTCTGTTTGCGGGCCGGGGCTTGAAAGCACTGGACCTGGCGGATGTGACCATTTTGTACGGCGGCAACGGCTCCGGCAAAACCACAGCGCTCAACGTGATGGCGGACGCTTTGCGCCTGCAGCGCGGGGCACAGTATAACCGCAGTGATTTCTTCCCGGATTATGTCTCCCTGTGCCAGTTCCACACCCTGCACGCCATCCCGGCGGGCAGCCTGATTTTGACCAGCGACGATGTGTTTGACTATATGTTGGATGTGCGCGCCATCAACGATAACATTGATACCCGCCGCGGCAGCCTGTTTGATGAATACATCGAGGCCCGCACCGCCAAATTCCAGATGCACAGCATGGAGGATTATGACCGGCTCAAGCAGGTCAGCGCGGCACGGCGCTATTCCAAATCTCAGGTGGCGCGCAAAACTTTGTCTCCCAACATCCGCACCCACTCCAACGGAGAAAGCGCCTTTTTGATGTTCCAGGAAAAACTGCGCGGAGATGCCCTTTATCTGTTGGATGAACCGGAAAACAGCCTTTCCGCCGCGCGGCAGATCGCTTTGGCGGATTTTTTGGCAGATTCAGCCCGGTTTTACGGCTGCCAGTTTGTGCTGGCCACCCATTCGCCGTTTTTACTGGCAATCCCCGGTGCCCGCATTTATGATCTGGACAGTGACCCGGTGCGCACCCGCCGCTGGACCGAGCTGGAAAGCGTGCGGGATACCTTTGAGTTTTTCCAACAGCACAAGGAGGAGTTTTGATGGCGGAACGCCGATTTTATCAAGGGGAGACCTTTGCCAATTATGACCCCGGCGAGCTGCTGGAAAACGCCGAGTTCGAGGACTGTGTGTTTGACCACTGCCGCTGGCTGGGCACGCGGGTGCAGAACTGCCGCTTCAACGCCTGTACCTTTGACCACTGCAATTTTTCCGGCGTGGTGTTCAGCTTTACCACCATGAAAGATGCCTGGCTGCTGAACAGTGCGTTCCGCTCCATGGCGTGGGGCGGGCTGCAGGGCAAAAGCGGGGTGTTCCAGCCGTTTGGCAAAATCAAAAACTGCGCGTTCCGCTACAATGATTTTTCCGGCATGGCACTGAACGGCTTTGACTGGACCGGGGCGGAACTGCAGCAATGCACCTTTGATGATACCCGCCTTGCCGGGGCCAGCTTTTACGGCGTGCGGCTGGGCGGAACCCGGTTCACCCGCTGCGATTTGCAAAAAGCCGACCTGCGCACCGCCGAAGAATACGCCATTGATTTGGAGACCAATAAGTTGAAAGGCGCAAGGTTCAGCTTTCCTGATGTGGTAAGGTTACTGGATGGAACGGGGATTGTGATCGAGTGAGGCGCTTAAAACGACCCAACGTAAGGTGCTTTGATGAAAACCCAAATAGGAAATTGGCTTCCCTCTGAGGGGAGGTTCCCTATGCAGCGCGTAGTAATGAAATTGTAAAAAGTGGGCCTGATATGCGGGACGATGTAAGCAGCGGCCCCTACAAATCAGGTTTTAGGGCCATCATGAATCTGCAATGTGCAATAAGGCAAATCTGCGGCGGAGGGAGCACCCATCTCCGGCTGGCCTCTGAAATGCTCTGTGAGGAACGGTCAAGACCGTTCCCCACGGGCCGTTCTCTTTAGGCAACACCGCATAATTCTAAGTGCCGATACGGCGAGCGAGGTACGGCAGATGCTAAGCCAAAAGCGCAGATAATACTGGATGTCTTATCGAGCATTTTGGCAACGCAGATGCCGTGCCGCAGCCGCCGGAGCGGTGCTTAAGCCGTCAGGTGGGAATTGTGCGGTGTTGCCTTTATAATGCACTACCACCATTTAACCTGCCTCTTACCCGTTGGAACGCCCATTGTGCGCCCGCTAACCTGACGGGATAACGATTTTTAGAAAATGATAAACCGGGTAAAAAAAACCAAAAACTCGCCCTGAATTTTTACAATTCGAAAATGGTGAAAATGTTGTGGAATTTTTTGGCGTGTGGTATAATAAATGAAATCGCGGTTTATGGTTGATTTTTCGGCCCGGCCGCATTTGATTAAAAAAGCAACGCGCGGCCGAACAGGCTGCCGGGTGCAGCCGGAAAATCCCCGGGTACGCCCATTTATAAGGAGGAACGAACGGAACATGCAGAAGAAAAAAATCACCGCATTCCTGCTGGCGCTGGCAATGGTGTCCGCTATGGCACTGCCCGTTTTTGCACAGGAGCCGAACCCGCAGGCTGAAACCGCTGCAAGCATTGCAGTGGTGGAAACTGCTACCCCGGAAACCGCAGCCACCGAGGAACCGAAAGTTGACGCTGAACCGGCAGAGGACAACGTGAAAGAGGACGCCGCTACCTATGATGCACCGCCGGAGAACGGCTGGTATCAGGAATACCCCGGCGGCCCCTGGTATTGGTACGAAAACGGCGTGCGCCAGGGCACCACTGGCCGCGGCAAGGAAATCTATGACCCCAAGAGCGATGCCTGGTACTGGCTGGATGCTGTTCAGGGCGGCGCTATGACCACCAATAAGGATGTCTATCAGGACTCCAACGGCGGCAAGTGGGTGCGTTACGATGCCAACGGCCATATGGTCAAGGGCTGGGATACCAACGAGAAGGGTACTTACTACTTCGATCTCGTGACCGGTGCTATGGTAAAGGGGATGTGTACGATAGACGGCATTCCCTGCGCATTTGATACCACCACAGGCATTGGCCTGGATAAGCAGTGGGTCAACATCAACGGCGACAAGTTCTGGTACGAAGGCGGCAAGCGCCAGGGCACCACTGGCCGCGGCAAGGAAATCTATGACCCCGCTTCCGATGCCTGGTACTGGCTGGATTCCGTCAAAAACGGCGCAATGGCTGTCAGCAAGGATGTCTATCAGGACTCCAACGGCGGCAAGTGGGTTCGCTATGATGCCAACGGCCATATGATCAAGGGCTGGAATACCAATTCTCAGGGTACTTATTACTTTGACCTCATCACCGGCGCTATGGCAAAGGGCACCGTTGTGATCGACGGCATTACCTGCGTGTTTGATTACAACACCGGCATTCTGCAGTCCACCAACGTGGATGTGACCAAGTACCGCGAGATCAAGCGCACCAACTACTATGCTGACGGCAGCGTGATGAATACCCTGACCACCGATTACGATGCACAGGGCCGCCTGCTGAAAGAGCAGCGCCGCGATAAGTCCGGCAACCTGCAGGTTCAGGACGACTTCTATTATGAATACAACGGCATGCTGACCAAGCATACCCACCGCGAGTACGGCAACGACAACTACTCTTACGAGTATCGCTATGAGTATGATAAAAGCAACCGCTTTGCCAAGATCTCCGTTTACCGCTACAATGGCGGCTGGTACCTGTACAGCTACTGGACTGCCAAAGAGTGGGACAGCCTGGGCAGCGTTTCCAAGTTCTGGGAATACAACGGCCAGAACAAAGTTACCTGCATCGTCAACCTGACCAGCAGCGGCAGCCGTAATCGTTACACCAAGATGACCATTGTGAACAGCAGCAACAAGACCGTGCGTACTGACACCTGGAGCTATGACAGCAACGGTCACCTGGCCGGCTGGACCAACAGCGGCAACTCCAACGGCTATTCTAACGTGCTCAGACTCTCCAGCGATAACAATATTGGCGCTGGCAACCCGCTGTTCGACCGTCATTGCGGCAAATTTGTCACCGATGACAAGATCACCAGCGCTTCCATCAAGTTCCAGAACGATGAAGTTGTCGAGATCCGCCAGAACAACCAGCGCATCTCTTACACCAACCAGGAAAGCATGGGTATGAACAGCAGCAACAATCTGACCCGTACCTTTGCTACCTACACTGATGGCGGCAACTTCCGTTACCGCACCCTGGTTGAGTACTTCAAGTACAAGAACTAAGGCAACAGCTTAGCTTGATGTTGGCTTAACCCTAAAACCACGGCCCCCGGCAGAGTATTTTATGCTCTGCCGGGGACTTTTTGTGTATTGCCGCCCATTTGCGGGCATACTGAACAAAGAACCCCGATGACGAAAGGAGCACTGTATATGCCTGCAAAAATGAACCCCTTTGAGGTAAAAACCAAACCCGCCGACCGCTACTATATGGACTGGCAGAAACTTTACCCCCGCCCCTATGACAAAAACGAGGTGGACCCCTACACCCGGCTGCGTATTATTTTAATGAACGGCACCGAGTACGAGGCCAACTGGTTCTCCCACCAGTTCCACCGCCACTGCACCAACAACGACCTGCGCCGGGAACTTGCCGTGCTGCGCCGCACCGAGCAGCAACAGCAAAAGCGCATTGCCTGCTTAAAGCCGATCGATGAAAGTATTCTGGAAACCACCATCGGGTACGAGCAGCTGGCCGTGGACCTGACGGCTATTCTGGCTCAGCGGGAGCCGGACGCCTATGTGGTGCAGGTGATGAACCTGGCTCTGCTGGAGGATTTTGACCACCTGTACCGCTATGCGGATCTGCTGGAACTGGAACGCGGCATCCACGCCGAGCGGCTGGTGGGCTGCTATACCGAGATCATGCCCGGCCGCCCCACCATTGCGGAGCACCGCCACCCGCGGGACAGCGTGCGCAAGCCCATCAGCGCGGCCACGGCGGCCCCCATCACCAAGCTGAACGCCGCCATTATCACCGCCGCCGAACAGCAGACGATGAACTATTATATGAACATTGGCACCTTTTATGACAGTGACCTTGGCCGCAGGCTGTACCAGGAGATCGGCATGATCGAAGAACAGCATGTGACCCAGTACGGCGCCCTGCTGGACCCCGGCATGACTTGGCTGGAAAACCTGCTGCTGCATGAATATACCGAGTGCTACCTTTATTGGTCCTGCGTGGAGGATGAAACCGACCTGCATATTAAAAAGATCTGGGAGCAGCATTTTGAGCAGGAATGCAGCCACCTGCATGCCGCCGAAGCCCTGCTGAAACAGTACGAGGGCAAGGAAGCCTGCCAGATCATCCCGGATGGGACTTTCCCGGAACTGCTGCGCTTTGGCCCCCAGAAAGAATATCTGCGCAAGGTGCTCAAAACCACCATTTTGAACACCGCTGTGCAGGATGACCCCGCCATTCCGGTGGAGACCCTGACCAAAGATGCACCCTACTATGCTTACCAGGCTGCCGTCTGCCCGGACGCTGCCCGCGTGGCCAGCCACCAGGTGATTGAAGAGCACATTGGCACCAGCGGCAAGGACTACCGCTTTGAAGAAAAGCCCCATCCGGTTGAAGCCCTGCGCGACCGCACCCAGGATAATACCAAGATTGCCCGAGGCAAAATCTGAACCACCCGAAGGGGCAGAGGATGGCAAACCGCCATCCTGTACATGAAAACAGGCTGTTTTTTGTAAAAAATGCCGGAGTGGATGGGAGGGCCTGCCCTCTTGAACTGCCGTGCCGGGGAACGTATAATAATAACATTGCTGTGTAAGCAGCCGGCAGTGGTTACCGGGCGTTGAAAAGTAATGTTGCGCGGGGGTGATGGGAGCATGATGTACGCCCGCTGACCGCGCCCCAACAATGCTTTTTGACATGCGGCAACTACCTGCCGCTGCTTACAATGAGGGAGGATGTTGAGATTGAAACGTGAATCATTTGCTTCACGCATTGGCTTTTTGCTGGTCAGCGCAGGCTGCGCCATCGGCATTGGCAATGTGTGGCGCTTCCCAACCGTAACGGGCCAGTATGGCGGCGGCGTATTTGTGCTGTTCTACCTGCTGTTCCTGGTTTTGATGGGAGCACCGGTGCTTACCATGGAGCTGGCTGTTGGCCGTGCGGGCCACGGCAGCGCGGGCACAGCCTACCGTGCGCTGGAACCCAAAGGCAGCAAGTGGCACCTGCACGGCTGGGCCTGCCTGATTGGCTGCTGCGTGCTGATGATGTATTACACCACCGTCAGCGGCTGGATGCTGGCCTATTTCTTCCGGTTTGTCAAGGGTACATTCACCGGCCTGGCCGCCGATGCCGTCAGCGGCGTGTACGCCGACCTGCTGGCCGACCCGTTCGAGCAGATCGTCTGGATGGCCATTACCGTGCTGCTGGGCTTTTTTGTCTGCAGCCGCGGTTTGCAGAACGGCATTGAACGCATTGGCAAATGGATGATGGGCGCGCTGTTTGTGCTGATCCTGGTTCTGGCTGTGCACAGCTTTGTGCTGCCCGGCGCGGGCGAGGGCCTGGCGTTCTACCTGCTGCCGGACTGGAACCGTGCCGCCGAAATGGGCATTGGCAATGTCATTGTGGCTGCCATGAACCAGGCGTTCTTTACCCTCAGCCTTGGCGTTGGCGCTATGGAAATCTTTGGCAGCTACATGAGCCGGGATTATACCCTGGCGGGCGAAGCCCTGCGCATCTGCGCGCTGGATACCTGCGTGGCCATCTGTTCCGGCCTGATCATCTTCCCGGCCTGCTTTTCTTACGGGGTCAGCCCGGATGCAGGCCCCAAGCTGATCTTTATCACCCTGCCCAATGTATTTGCCAATATGACGGGCGGTCGCCTGTGGGGTACACTGTTCTTTGTATTTATGACCTTTGCCAGCTTTTCTACCATCATTGCTGTGTTCCAGAACATTCTGGCCTGCCTGCAGGAAAGCTTTGGCTGGAGCCTGAAACGCGCCTGTGCCGTTGGAACGGTGTTCATCCTGCTGGCCAGCGTGCCCTGCATTCTGGGCTTTAACCTGTGGAGCGGTGTGCAGCCCATGGGTCCCGGCAGCACCGTGCTGGATGCTGAGGACTTTTTGGTCAGCAACCTGCTGCTGCCCATTGGCAGCTTGATCTACCTGCTGTTCTGCGTAACCAGGTGGGGCTGGGGCTTTGATAACTACTTAACTGAAGCCAATACCGGCAAGGGCCTGCGCCTGCCGCGGTGGTTCAAGCCGTATTTCAGTGTGGTGCTACCGCTGCTGATCGTGTTTATTCTGGTGCAGGGCCTGTAAAATAAAGCCGTACCGGAACCCGGCAAACCGCAAAAAAATACCTGCCTGCTGCAAACTGCCCAAAAGGCATGGCGTGGCGGGTGGTATTTTTTTGAGGGATTTTGTTAATAATGTGTCAAATACCCCTTGCGCAAACCGCAGATTCTGCGTATAATATAGGCAGGGCAAAAGGGGCTGTCTGCCCCCTGTGCCAAACAGTACCAAAGCACAAGGCTAATATAAATTACCGAGAGGAGTTTTTTACCATGGGTTTGGGCAAAAAGACGATTGATGACGAAAACTACGCTGGCAAGCGCGTGCTTGTCCGCTGCGATTTCAATGTCCCGATGAAGGACGGTGTGATCACCAACGACAACCGCATCAATGCGGCTCTGCCGACCATCAAAAAGCTGATCGCTGACGGCGCAAAGGTTATCCTGTGCAGCCATCTGGGCAAGCCGAAGAACGGCCCCGAAGCCAAGTTCAGCCTGGCTCCCGTTGCTGTTCGCCTGAGCGAAAAGCTGGGCCAGCCGGTTACCTTTGCTGATGACGACAACGTTGTTGGCAACCAGGCCAAGGCTGCTGTTGCCACCATGGGCAACGGCGATGTTGTTCTGCTCCAGAACACCCGTTTCCGCAAGGAAGAAACCAAGAATATCGACACCTTCAGCGAAGAGCTGGCCAGCCTGGCTGACGCTTACGTTGACGATGCTTTCGGCTCCTGCCACCGTGCACACTGCTCCACCGCAGGTGTGACCAACTATGTTAAGGATACCGCTGTTGGCTACCTGATGGAAAAGGAAATCAAGTACCTGGGCAACGCCGTCAACAACCCGGAGCGCCCCTTCACCGCTATTCTGGGCGGCGCTAAGGTTGCTGATAAGCTGAACGTTATCTCCAACCTGCTGGAAAAGGTCGATACCCTGATCATCGGCGGCGGCATGGCCTACACCTTCCTGAAGGCACAGGGCTATGAGATCGGCAAGAGCCTGGTTGACGATTCCAAGATCGACTACTGCAAGGAAATGATGGCTAAGGCACAGGAAAAGGGCGTTAAGCTGCTGCTGCCCGTTGACGCTGCCTGCGTTGCTGACTTCCCCGATCCCATCGACGCACCTGTCGAAGTTAAGATCGTTCCCGTTACCGCAATCCCGGCTGACATGGAAGGCTGCGATATCGGCCCCGAGAGCATGAAGCTGTTTGCTGATGCCGTCAAAGCTTCTAAGACCGTTGTCTGGAACGGCCCCATGGGCGTGTTCGAAAACCCGACCCTGGCAGCCGGCACCCTGGCTGTTGCCAAGGCTATGGCTGAAAGCGGCGCTACCACTGTGATCGGCGGCGGCGATTCTGCAGCTGCTGTGCAGCAGATGGGCCTGGGCGACAAGATGACCCACATCTCCACCGGCGGCGGTGCTTCCCTGGAATACCTGGAAGGCAAAGAGCTGCCCGGCATTGCCGTTATCCAGAACGCATAATTAAAAAACCGCAGGAGCGCGGCGGCTTAGCCGCTGCGCTCTTTTTGTTATGTAGCCCGCATGGTGGACAACAAATAAAATCCACGCAAGCAATAAGTAGTTAATAAGAAGGAGTTTTTATCATGGATAAACAGAACCGTAAGGCAATTATTGCCGGTAACTGGAAAATGAACAAGACCGCTACCGAGGCTGCTGAGCTGATTGACGCCCTGATCCCCGCTGTTAAGGATGCAGGCTGCGAAGTTGTGATCTGCGTGCCGTTCACCGACCTGGTGACCGCCGTTGCCAAAACCAAGGGCACCAACATCCATGTTGGCGCTGAGAACGTTCACTTTGAAAAATCCGGCGCTTTTACCGGCGAGATCAGCGCTGACATGCTGACCGACCTGGGCGTTGAGTACGTTGTGGTTGGCCACAGCGAGCGCCGCCAGTATTTTGCTGAAACCGATGAAACCGTCAACAAGCGCGCCAAGGCTGCACTGGCCGGCGGCCTGAAGCCCATCATCTGCGTGGGCGAAAGCCTGACCCAGCGCGAACAGGGCGTGACCGAAGAGCTGATCCGCATGCAGGTCAAGATCGCTCTGAACGGCGTGACTGCTGACGAGCTGAAGAACGTTGTTATCGCTTACGAGCCCATCTGGGCCATCGGCACCGGCAAGACCGCTACCGCTGACCAGGCTGAGGAAGTCTGCGCAGCCATCCGCAAGGTGGTTGGCGAGCTGTACGGCGCTGACGACGCCAAGGCACTGACCGTTCAGTACGGCGGCAGCATGAACCCCAAAAACGCAGAGGAACTGCTCTCCAAGCCCGATGTTGACGGCGGCCTGATCGGCGGCGCATCCCTGAAAGCAGACCAGTTTGCTGTTATCGTGGAAGCTGCTACCAAAGGCTGAGAATGAATGAGCAATTAGGAATGAGAAATTAGGAATTGGCTGAACCGGAAAGGTTTGAGCCGATGGAACCACCTTTCAGTCTGCTGCGCAGACAGCTTCCCTCAAGGGAAGCCAAGTGTGGCACCAAAATGGTATCTATTATTTTGTGCGCCCCTACGGTGGGATGCGTAACGAGCCTTTGTCCAGCACAAACTCCTAACTTCTCCCTCCTAACTTCTAACTTCTAACTAAAACTAAGGGAGAACCAATCAATGGCAAAGAAACCTGTAATGCTCTGCATCATGGACGGCTTCGGCTGGACCCCGGACGAAACCTATGGCAACGCCGTTGTTGCTGCCAACAAGCCGCATCTGGATGCACTGATGAAAAATTACCCTATGACCACCATCAACGCATCTGGCATGGCTGTCGGCCTGCCAGATGGCCAGATGGGCAACTCTGAAGTTGGCCATACCAACATGGGTGCTGGCCGCATCGTGTACCAGCAGCTCACCCTGATCACCAAGTCCATCAAGGACGGCGAAATGTTCAAGAACCCCGTGCTGGTCAAGAACATGAAAGCTGCCATTGATGCCGGCAAGGCCATCCACCTGATGGGCCTGGTTGGTACCGGCGGCGTTCACAGCCATGCCGATCACTGGTTCGGCGTGCTGGAAATGGCCAAGCATATGGGCGCAACCAAGGTTTATCTGCACTGCATCATGGACGGCCGTGATACCGACCCCCATTCCGGTAAGGGATTCCTGGCTGACCTGCAGGCCAAGCTGGACGAGCTGGGTATTGGCACCATCGCCAGTGTCAGCGGCCGTTACTATGCTATGGACCGTGACAACAACTGGGACCGTGAAGAAAAGGCTTATGCCGCTTTTGTTTACGGCGAGGGCAACCATGCCGCCAATGCACAGGAGGCCATTGAGGCTTCTTATGCGGATGGCAAGACTGATGAATTCGTGATCCCCGCCGTTACCTGTGAGGGTGGCCGCGTGGAGGATGGCGATACCATCATCTTCATGAACTTCCGCCCCGACCGTGCCCGCCAGATGACCCGCATTTTCTGCGATGATGCCTTTACCGGCTTTGAGCGCCGCGGCGGCCGCAAGCAGGTTCACTATGTCTGCATGGCCGAGTATGATGCTACCATGCCCAACTGCGAAGTTGCCTACCCGCCGGTTGAGCTGAGCAACGTTCTGGGCGAGTATCTTTCCAAGAACGGTAAGACCCAGCTGCGCATTGCCGAGACCGAGAAGTACGCCCATGTGACCTTCTTCTTCAACGGCGGTGTGGAAGCCCCCTATGAGGGCGAGGACCGCAAGGTGATCCCCAGCCCGAAGGATGTGCCCACCTATGACCTGAAACCCCAGATGAGCGCCCCGGAGGTTGCTGACGAGTGCAAGGCCCGCATTGAGAGCGGCAAGTACGATGTGATCGTCCTGAACTTTGCCAACTGCGATATGGTCGGCCATACCGGCGTGTTTGATTCCGCTGTCAAGGCTGTGGAAGCTGTTGATGCCGCTGTGAACGAGGTTGTGACCGCTGTGCTGAATGCCGGTGGCTGCGTGTTCCTGACCGCTGACCACGGCAACGCCGAAAAGATGAAGAACCCGGACGGCACCCCGTTTACCGCCCACACCACCAACCCGGTGCCGTTTGTGGCCATCGGCTGCGGCGATGTGAAGCTGCGCGAGGGCGGCTGCCTGGCAGATATTGCCCCCACCATGCTGCCTTATATCGGCCTGCCGGTACCCTCGGAGATGACCGGTAAGAGCTTGATCGTTGACTAAGCACTCAAATAAAGTTAAAGAGGCCCAGAACTGTCGAAAAGACAGTTTTTGGGCCTCTTTTTTGTGCAAAATGGAAATAATGAAGAAAAAATTTCAATGTTAACATATGATAATGAAATGCGGAAGTCATATGTGTTATAATACCAAATATGTTGGCTATGAACAAAAACAAAGAAAACAGGAGCGTATATTATTTATGGGGGGGGGTAACACTGTCAGCAAGTTGTGGGCTGGCTGTGTGCCCCGGATGTGAAGAGAGAAAAAAAGATATGCCTGAAGGGGAGAAACACACATGGAGAAAGCACGGAATGTTGATATCCGGCAGTTCTACCGGGAAGATCTTGGGGTCCATTCCGAAGAACTGTTGGATAAGCTGGAGGCGGTATCCCAGGCGGTAACGCTGCAAAAAGGGGAGATCCTGAATAAAAAAGGGGAACGCCAGACCATGCTGCCGTTTTTGATCGAAGGCATGATGCGCTGCGTTACCTTGGATAGTGAGGGCAAAGAGAAAACCCTGGGCTTTACCATGAACCGCGGCGATGTGGTGCTTTCCAACATGGACCTGACCGGCTGCCATATCAGCACGGACCAGGCACTGGTTCCATCAACCCTGATTTTGCTGCCCATTGATTATGTGTTGCAGAACATGAAAGATGAGCCGGAGGTGATCCGCGTCTATCAGGAGCAGATCGTCAAGTGGGGCATGATCTATCAGTCCCGCGCCGTGAGCCTGAGCCAGGGGGACGCGACCGAGCGGTTCGAATGGTTCTGCAAGGAGTATCCCGGCATGGTAGATATGGTCAATAACCGCTATATTGCATCGTTTTTGGGCATTACCCCGGTCACTCTCAGCCGCCTGCGCCACGGCGTTGCCACAAAAGTGGGCCGCGAAAAGCGGACAGACGAAGAATAAAGAAATAATAATCCTGATATGCAGCAGCGCCCGCACCGGACTGTAAGGATCCGGTACGGGCGCTGATTTTTCTTTATGTGGTTTTGCCTGTGTATATCACTGGATCAGTACGCCGGTGGTTTCATCAAAGTGGTAGGTTTGACCATCAATGGTGCTCCAGCCCTTGTACATGGCACCGGTGTTCAGGTCGTAATACCAGCGCTTGCCATTCTGGGCGTACCAGCCTTTGATCATAGCGCCGTTGGCGTCATACCGCACCCACTTGCCGCCGTTGGAATCCTGGTATACTTCCTTGCTTACGGCTTTGGCACCCTGCTGCACGCTGTCCAGCCAGTACCAGGCACCGCTGGCGGGGTCATAGATCTCTTTGCCGCGGTAGTTGGCGTTGCTGGGCTGCCAGCCCTGGCGCACCCAGTTTTCGTACCAGTAGCTCTTGCCATCAATCGTGTACCAGAAGTTGCCCGGCGTGCCGCTGGTCATTTTGCCGTAAACGGGGTCGAAGTAGTACAGCTGGTTGTTTACCGCAACGGAACCATACTGCATAATACCGGTCTTGGGGTCATAGTACACCTTGCGGCCATCCGGCAGGGTCCAGGGGCCTTTGATCATGGCACCGGTGACCGGCTCAAAATAGTACCACTTGCCGTTCTGGCAGTCCTCACCTTTTACCATGTGGCCGTTGGCATCATAGCGCACCCATTTGCCGCCGTTGGATTCCTGATAAACGTCTTTATTCACGGCCTTGGCACCGCCCTGGTTGGCATCCAGCCAGTACCAGGCGTTGCTGCCGGAATCGTAAATTTCCTTGCCGCGGCCTGTGGTGCCCTGCTTTACGCCGTTCTCATACCAGTAATCGCGGCCGTTCTCGCTGCGCCAGCCGGTGTAGTTGTTGTTATTGCCGGGATACTCGCCAAACCAGTAATTCAGGTCAACATTGGCATTTACACCGGGAACCGTACCTTTGTTGCTGTACTGCCACATGTTGCAGCTGCTGCCGTCATAGCTTACGCCGGAACGGTAGTCGGCCATCCACTTGTACCATCCGGAATTGCTGAACCGAGAGTCCGTCAGGTAATTCTGGAAGAAATAATAGTAAGAGTAAATGCCCACGCGGTAGCCGGCGTTGGAAACCATGTTGCACCAGGTCTGGGCAATATCGCCGTAAGTAGAGTTGCTGGCGATGGGGTTGCCGTCACGGGTGTGTTCAATGTCCAGAAATACCGGCAGGGTGGGATTGTGCCCGCTCAAAAGGCTCAGGGTATGGCGGGCTTCACTGGCGGCCATATCGGTATTTTCAGCGTAAGAGTAAAGGTACACGCCATAGGGGATGCCAAGCCGTTCACACTCGCTTACGTTGCGGTACCACTGGGCGTCATCCTGTTTGTTTTCGCCCACGCCGTCGTATTCGCTGCCAATGCCGCAGCGAATCATGACAAAATCAATGCCGGAATTTTTAACGGCGTCCCAGTCAACGGTGCCCTGATGGTAGCTGACATCAAAGCCGTTATAAGTAACGCTGCAGGTGGCAATGCCGTTGGAACTGTAGGTGGCAGCGTCCTGTTGGACAATATCCTCCCACTCGATGGCGGGCACGGAATCATCATAGATCGGCACGCCATCTTTGTAGCGGAAGCTGTTTTCCAGCCCGTTTGCCACATCATACGGTACGCCGGAATCTTCCTGTGCGGTTTCCGGCGTGCTGGTTTCGGCCGCCGCAGGCAGCGCCGCAAACAGCCCTGCTGCCATAACAGCTGCCGCAGCCAGGCTGGCTGTGCGCAGTTTTAGGGTCCCTTTCAAAATTTATTCCTCCTTCAAAGTGAACATCATTAACTATCATCATACCACAACCGCATAGCCTTGGGAATGGTTACATATGTAAAATTTGAAAGCAATACCGCATAATTCTGCGTGTCGATGCCCTCATCGACGCTTGAATTTGCAGGGCAGGGAAGGTTCGGTGCAGCCCAAAAGAAAAACGTGCATTCTGACGTGTCTTGCGCTGCGCGCTACTTGCCAATGCAGGCAAAATCGGGTATGATAACAATAAGTAGAAATATTCTGCCGGACACCCGGCAGATTGGGTAAGAAACAGCAAAGGAGAACCTGTTATGCGTTATTGCAAAAAATGTACCATGCCGGACACCCGCCCCGGTATCACCTTTGACTCTGAGGGCGTTTGCAGCGCCTGCCGCCATTACGAAAACCGCAAAAATGTGGACTGGGACGCCCGCTTTAAGGAGTTTGAAGCCTACTGCAACAAGTACCGCGGCATGAACGGCCCCGGCGGTTATGACTGCGCTGTTGCTGTTTCCGGCGGCAAGGACAGCCACTTCCAGGTTTGGATGCTGAAAGAAGTCATGCACATGAACCCCATCCTGTTCAGCGTGGAGGATAACTTCCCCATGACGCAGGCCGGCATCCATAACCTGAAAAACATCAGCGAGGAATTCGGCTGCACCATCATCAGCTGCAAGCCCAACATCCGCGCCCAGAAAGTGCTGATGCGCAAGTTCTTTGAAAAATACGGCAAGCCCACCTGGTATGTGGACCGCCTGATCTATACCTTCCCGCTGCACATGGCAGCCAAGTTCAACACCCCCATGCTGTGCTATGGCGAGAACGTCAGCTTTGAATACGGCGGCTGCTCCGATAAGGAGACGTATTCCGCCATGGATCAGATCGAAAATGGCGTGGCGGTCGGCTTCCCGATGGAAGAGCTGGTGGGCGACGGCGTGACCGAAAACGACCTGTCCCTGACGCTGGCTCCCTCTGCCGAGGAGCGCGCGAAGCTGGACCCGTTCTATATGAGCTACTTTGTGCCCTGGAACAGCTACAAGAACTACCAGATCGCCAAGGAGCACGGCTTCCATGACCTGACCCATGAATGGGACCGCACCCACCATGCCGAAAACTTTGACCAGATCGATTCCCGCGCCTACCTGGTGCACTCCTGGCTCAAGTACCCCAAGTTCGGCCATGCCGCTGCAACCGACTATACCGCCCGCTATATCCGCTATGGCATGATGACCCGCGAGGAAGCCATTCCCATCATCAAGGCCCGCGATGGCAAGCTGGACCCGCTGTGCGTGCGTGATTTCTGCGATTTCTGCGGCTACACCGAGAGCGAGTTCTGGAAGATCATGGACAAGTTCTATAACCGTGATCTGTTTGAAAAGAACGACTGCGGCGAGTGGGTGCTGAAACACCCCATCTGGGAGGAAAACAAATAATGGTACGTCATGTTATTTTGTGGAAACTGAAAGAGATGCCCGCCGCTGAACAGGAAACCGTCAAGGCGGATATCAAAGCCGGGCTGGAAGGTCTGGCCGGGCAGATCCCCGGTTTGACGGAGATCCATGTTTACACCAAGGCCCTGCCCAGCTCCGCCAATGCGGACCTGATGCTGGATACCACCTTTGTGGATGAAGCCGCCCTGAAAGGCTATGCCGTTCACCCGGCCCATGTGGCTGTGGCTGATGGCAAAGTGCGCCCCTATACCGCCGTGCGCACCTGCCTGGATTTTGAAGTATAACAGGGCTGAAAAAAGGATCAATCAATGATGCAGAATACAGAACATACCGCCGCGCCGCTGCTGGTGCGCGGGGGCCGGGTTCATGATGCCGTTCACCCGGAACCACAGCAGATCGACCTGCTGCTGGAAAACGGCCGCATTGTTGCCATGGGGCATGAACTGAACGTGCCCGCCGATATCGCCGTGCTGGATGCTGCCGGGCTGGATATTTTCCCCGGTTTTGTGGATGCGCACACCCATATCGGCCTAGATGGTTATGGCATCGGGTACGAAGGCTACGACTACAACGAGATGAATGACATCTGGACCCCGCAGCTGCGCGCCATTGACGGCATCAACCCTCGCGATCCCTCCTTTGTCCATGCACGGGAAGCAGGCATTACCTGCGTGTGCACCGGGCCGGGCAGCGCTAATGTGCTGGGCGGTACCTTTACCGCCATCAAGACGGTGGGCGAGCGTGTGGACAACATGATCGTCAAGGAAGCCGTTGCCATGAAATGCGCCTTTGGCGAAAACCCCAAGCGCTGCTATAAAGATAAATGCGATTCTACCCGCATGTCCACCGCTGCGTTCCTGCGCGGGGCGCTGGCTTCCGCCAGGGATTACGGTGCCCGCAAGGCTGCCGCCAACGGCGATGTGACCAAAATGCCCGCTTATAACCAGAAGCTGGAAGCTCTGCTGCCGGTGCTGGACCACACCATTCCCCTGAAAGCCCATGCACACCAGGCCAACGATATCTTTACCGCCATCCGCATTGCCAAAGAGTTCGATGTGAGCCTGACGCTGGAACATGTGACCGAAGGCCACCTGATCGTGGACGAACTGGCCAAGGAAAGCAATATCCCCATGGCCGTCGGCCCCAGCCTGACCTTTGCCAGCAAGTTTGAACTGCAGAACAAATCCTGGGAAACGCCGGGCGTTTTGGCAAAAGCGGGCTGCCATGTTTCCATCATCACCGATAACTCGGTCATTCCGCAGCAGTACCTGCCGCTGTGCGCCGGTATGGCGGTCAAAGCCGGCATGGATCCGTTTGCCGCGCTGCAGGCCATCACCATCAACCCGGCCAAGCACATCGGCATTGCTGACCGTGTTGGCTCCATCGAGGTCGGCAAGGATGCAGACCTGGTGCTGACCGATGGCTGCCCGTTTGAGGTTATGACCAACGTGAAAGCTGTTCTGATCAACGGCGCAGTGGTCAGCCAGAAATAAAAAGCACTGCACCGATGTAAAAAATAGGCTGGCATCTTGCAAACAGCAGGGTGCTGTGCTATAATATCCACAGAACAGCAAAGGCGCTGTCCGATAGCATTGCTATACGGACAGCGCCTTTTTTGGTTCAATAGGAATTACCACGGATGGAATGAGAGTGAGAAATATGGAAAAGAATCCTCGTTATGTCGAAATCGATTACGCCAAATACGCGCCCGATATCCCGGAGGATCAGCTGGAAGCTTATTACGGCCTGCCCAAACATGTACAGTTCTGTAATGAATGTGTGATGAGCAACCAGAAGCCGAACTCCTGCTATGAATTTGAACATACGATCAAGTCCATTAAAAAGACGATGGTCATTCAGGACGACGGCACCTGCGATGCCTGCCATGCCTGCCACAATAAGGCTAACGGCCATATCGACTGGGCCCTGCGCGAAAAAGAGCTGCGTGAGCTGTGCGATGAATACCGCAAAAATGACGGCAGCTATGACTGCCTGGTGCCCGGCTCCGGCGGCAAGGACAGCTTTTATGCCGCTCACATCCTGAAATACAAATACGGCATGCACCCCCTGACGGTGACTTGGGCACCGCATATCTACACCCCCTGGGGCTGGGATAACATGCAGGCCTGGATTCACGCCGGGTTTGATAACTACCTGTGTACCCCCAACGGCATGACCCACCGTCTGCTGACCCGTTTGGCGACCGAGAACCTGTTCCACCCGTTCCAGCCGTTCATTTTGGGCCAAAAGCAGCTGGCCCCCAAGATGGCCGCCAAGTTCGGCATTCCCCTGGTGTTCTATGGCGAGAACGAGGCCGAGTTCGGCAACCCCATTGCGGATAACAACTCTGCCCTGCGTGACGAGCACTTTTTTGCCGTCAATGATTACGACCATATCTACCTGGGCGGTGTCAGCCTGCGCCAGCTGGAAGAGGACTATAAGGTGGATAAAGCCGACTTGGCCATCTACCTGCCGTCCGAAACTTCCAACCTGGAGAAAAACCATGTTCAGGTGCGCTACCTTGGCTATTACGAAAAATGGCATCCGCAGGGCGCCTACTATTACAGTGTAGAACACGGCGGCTTCCGCCCCGCACCGGAGCGCACCCAGGGCACCTATTCCAAGTATAACTCCATCGATGATAAGATCGACGACTTCTTCTATTACACCACCTACATCAAGTACGGCATCGGCCGCACCACCTATGACGCTGCACAGGAGATCCGCAACGAGGAAATCACCCTGGAAGAGGGCAAGGCGCTGTGCAAAAAGTTTGACGGCGAGTATCCCGACCGCTTTGAAAAAGAGATCTTCCAGTATCTGTCCCTGGACCGCCAGCACTTCCCGTGGGCCAGCCAGCTGTTTGAACAGCCCAAAATGGACCGCGAATACTTTATGCACCTGGCCGACCGTTTCCGCAGTCCTCACCTTTGGAAATGGGAGGACAACATGTGGAAACTGCGCCACACCCCCTACGAGGGCGACAGCGAAGTGCTTTGGGGCGACCCGAAGGGCACCCACCACGAAATATAAGGCCAAGGGCAATACCGCATAATTCTAAGTGCCGATACGGCGAGCGAGGTGCGGCAG